>Ga0209579_10001631_pt1 | contig 18208 bp, 14 predicted proteins | sample Coa_R1_2_FD_187152 | JGI IMG/M metagenome (GOLD analysis project Ga0209579, IMG submission 187152) | Surface soil microbial communities from Centralia Pennsylvania, which are recovering from an underground coalmine fire - Coalmine... | ecosystem: Environmental > Terrestrial > Soil >... | reverse complement strand
CCGTCAGAGTAGTCGGGCTTCTGATTGGAGTACCGGTCCCATACGACGTACGCGTACCCGGGGTGCGACGGGTCGGCGGTGATCGACTCCTTGTCGTCGCCGTGCGAGAAGCTCTTCTGCTTCAACACGTCGACGAGAACGGGAGTCGACCAGGTGGCGCCATCGTTTGTCGATGTGCTCACCGCGATCCCCTGATACTCGGTCGCCTGGTCGAACACCAAGGCCGACTGGTACAGCCTGCCGTCGGGCCCGTATGACAGCCAGACATCACTCGCCCGGTCGAAGTTCCCATTGTTTGCGACCGTGCCCCCAGAGCAAGTCGTAAACGGCGCCCATGAGTTCGCGCTCGTCGCGCTCGACCATGCGACGATCCCGTGCGCCCCACCCTCGCTCGGATCACCCCAACGGTCCTGCTGCCACGCAACCGCGGCGGCCGAGTCGATCGGATCGACGGCGACCCACGGCTCGACCTCGGCATTCACATAGTTCCCCGCGAACCCCTGGTTCGAACAACTCGCAAACGGACTCGGAAACGGCGAGATCGTCTGACTGCTCCCCACCGCCGCAGAGGCCGCCCCCGTGACAACCAACACAGCCGCAAAGGCAGCGCCGAACAGCAACCTCTTCATAGTCCCTCCCTCAGTCGCGAGCCACAGCCTCAATCCTAAGCCGCCTCGCCCGGAGCCGATATCGACAACGGACACGCTCGCCGTACCTTCCCCCCTACAGGCGAATACCACTGCCTCACCTCCATGGTACGGAGGGCGTCAACGGTTCGAAGCCCTCGCAAAGCCGGTTCCCAGACTCGTGGCTCCCCGAGATCGTCGTCAGCGGCGACAACGCTGGTACGAGCTGTCACCGCTCTCACACCGAGAAGCCGCCACTAACGGGAGGCAGCTCAGAACCCAAAAATTCACCGGGGTTTTTGCACGGTTTCACTTCCGGTCGGCCGACCGCATGAGACGACGCCCGACGCTCGATCTCCTTCACTCTTCCCGCCTCGTCGCCATCCGGACCATCTGCCACAAATGAGGACGTCAGGCACGCGATGCACCTGGGCCAAAAGTCACGCTCGACGAGCGTCTCGGCCGCGTCGGGTCTCAATCAGCAGTAGCGCGTCGCCTCGGCCGGCGACGAGCGCGCTCGTCACATCCTGGGGGCCGTCGACATCGAACTCGAGCGTGTGCTCCATCCGCAGGCAGCCGATCCTAGCCGGTATTGCTGACATTAGTGAGCATGGCTGACCAAGCCGGCGCGGGTTCTCCCGCCATCGCTCAAGCAGATCTGCTATTGCGCGCGCGCGACTAACAATGAGACACGAAGACGAACAGGGATGCGAGCGGATAGAAAGATCCCCGCGGGTGACGCGGGCATCGCTGGAGCTCACGCGATTGCTCCGTCCATCCACAGGCAGTGGATAACTGGCAGCCCCGTCGCTCTGGCCTAACTCCCTATGACCACCAGAGTGGGTCGGTTGCGGCGCAGCGAACACGGAGACGGGCGAATAGCCGGCGGCGATGGACGCGCTCTTTGCGGGCAGTGACCCCTCGCTCGCGTGTGAACCGCCATGTCCACGCCGGACGCGCCCGAACGGGGGACGGCCGACAGGCGCACTCGACCGACTAATACAGGATCACGATGTTTCCTAAGAAATCTGCACGTACTTACCGATACGGCGGACATGGCAGCGGCGCCATGGGAACCTGTCAGGGTCGATCCCTGGGATCGTTCCTCCAACCATCGGTGGGTGGACAAGTGGTTCGCCGCGTGCGAGGACCTCGCCGAGCTGCAACGCTCGAACCCGATGACCGACGCGGTCATCGACGAGATCGAAGGCCGTCGGATCCGGATCGGCGAGCGCTGGCTCGTGGACTTCGCCTCCTGCAATTACCTCGGCTTCGACCTCGAGCGGTCGATCATGAACCGCGTCCCCGAGTACCTCGAGAAGTGGGGGACGCACCCGAGCTGGTCGCGCCTCCTGGGCAGCCCGGTGCTGTACGAGCAGATCGAACGGCGCCTCGCGAAGCTCCTCGGCTGCGAGGACACGCTCATCCTCCCGACGATCACGCTCATCCATCTCTCAGTGATCCCGGTCCTCGCCGGTGGCGGGACGATCTATATCGACAAGCGCGCCCACAAGACCATCTACGAGGGCTGCCAGTTCGCGTCGCTACGCGGCGCCGAGATCAAGAAGTTCGAACACGAGGACGCCGACGACCTCGAGCGCCTGCTGCGCGAGAAGTCCCACGGCCCGCGGCTCGTCTGCATCGACGGCGTCAACAGCATGACCGGCAACTGGCCGGACATCACCCGTTTCGCCGAGCTGGCACGGCGCTACGACGCCGTCCTCTACGTCGACGACGCGCATGGCTTCGGCGTCATCGGCGAGCGCGACGCACGCGAGGCTAGCCCGTACGGCTCGCGCGGCAACGGTATCGTCCGCTACTTCGACGAGAGCTACGACCACGTCCTCTTCGTCGCCGGGCTGTCGAAGTCGTATTCGTCACTTGCGGCGTTCATCGCCTGCCCGCCCGAGCTGAAGCGCCTGCTGAAGACCGCGGCCCCGCCGTACCTCTACTCCGGCCCGTCTCCCATCGCCTCGCTCGCGACCGTCATCGGTGGCCTCGACCTGAACGACCTGCGCGGCGACCAGATCCGCGCGGAGCTGTGGGAGAAGACGCAGATCGTCCTCGACTCGCTCCGGAAGCTCGGCGTGCACACGCCGAACCGGTCCGGCTTCCCGATCATCGAGGTGCCCCTCGCGCGGCACGAGGACATCGACGCGGTCGGGAAGTTCCTATACGAGCAGGGGATCTACGTCACGCTCGCGGCATATCCGCTCGTCCCGCGCGACGAAGTCGGGTTCCGCATCCAGGTGACGGCCGCGAACACGCGTGGAGAGATGGAGTACCTCACGGACGTCCTCGCGAAGCTCGCGAACACGTTCGACCTCCAGCCCGCGCAGACGAGTCTGGCGGCGGTATGAGCCCGACCGAGTTCGCCCGCCCGCAGCGCCGCACGGTCTGGGCCTGGTACCTCGGTGCCATGGCCGTGCTCACGGCCCTTTACGTCTTCGTCCCGCCGCTCGAGGGCAACGCGGCGCTCATCAACTTCATCGGCTTCACGTCGCCGGTCGCGATCGGCGTCGGCCTCTGGCTGAACAAGCCGCGCGCACGGGCGGCATGGCTGCTGCTCCTCGCGGGCCAGGCCCTCTACTTCGCGGGAGACTTCTACACGTACAGCTATCCGCAGCTGCTCGGCGGGCACGTGGGCTTCCCCTCCGCCGGCGACGCGATCTACCTGACCGTATACCCGGTGCTGGTTGCCGGCCTCCTGCTCCTCATGCGGCGCAGGAACCCCGTCGCCGACCGTGCCGCAGGCATCGACGCCCTCATCCTCACACTCGGCTTCGCCGTGCTCTCCTTCACGTTCCTCATCTCCCCGAACGTCCATGCGTCCGGGCTCTCGACGCTCGCCAAGGGCGTCTCCGCCGCGTATCCGTTCGGGGACGTCCTGCTGCTGGCGGCGGCCATCCGGCTCGCGGTCGACGCCGGGAAGCGCGCGCCGGCGTTCTACCTGCTCACGAGCAGCATCGTCGCGCTGCTCGTGACCGACTGTGCGTACAACTACGCGCTTCTCAAGAACGCGTACCACCACCAGCTCGTCTATGACGTCGGCTGGATCGCGTACCTCGTCCTCTGGGGCGGCGCCGCGCTGCATCCGTCGATGCGCAGCCTCGAGGAGCCCGCTGTCGACTGGCGCAGCCGACTGACAAAGACGCGCCTCGTCCTGCTGGCGGTCGCGTGCCTCATCGCCCCGGGCATCCGCTTCTTCGACAGCCTCCGCAACGTCGACCACATGGTCGTGCTCGGCGCGGCGGCGGTGCTTTTCCTCCTCGTCGTCGCGCGAATGGCCGGCCTCGTCCGCCAGGAGGAGCGCGCGACCGACCGCGAGTTCGCGCTTCGGCGCGCGGGCGCAAAGCTCGTCGCGGCCTCGGCTGGTCAGGAGCGCATCACCGGCGCGGTGATCGCGGCCGTGCACGAAGTGGTCGGGACCGACGCGACCGTCCGCGTCGTCCTCTCGACGCCGGATGATCCGCTCGCCCTCACCGCCTCGAGCTCGTCGGAGCCACCGTGGGCGATTCCGGCCGAGGTCGGCAGCCAGATGATCGACGCGGTCAGCGGCGAGGAGCTCGTCACCGTCTCGCCGATCCCGCCGGCGATCCGGCAGACGCTCCGCTTCGAGGAAGCGGAGGCGGCCGTGTTCCTCCGGTTGTCTGCGCGCACCGAGCTGCGCGGCGTGCTCGTCGTCGCTACGACGGATCAGCTGAGCCGTGAGACGCGGGCCTCGCTCGCCTCGGTCGCCGCACAGGTCTCGCTCGCCCTCGATGCGGCTTCGCTCGCAGACGACCTCCATCGCCGGAAGAGCGAGGCGCGGTTCCGCTCCCTCGTCGCGCACTCGAGCGACCTCATCACGGTGCTCGACGCCGACGGCGTCGTCACGTATCAGAGCCCGTCCATCGAGCCGATCCTCGGCTATCGCGCGAGCGAGGTGGAAGGGACGAAGTTCGACAGGCTGCTGGCGGTCGCGGACCGGCCGAGACTCGCCCAGGTGCTCGAGCACGACGGCCTCCGCAGCCGTGACGCGCATGCGATGGAGTGTTCGATCAGGCACGAGGACGGCCGCTGGCTGCACTTCGAGGTGCGGCATACGCATCTCCTACACGACGAGAGCGTGCGCGGCATCATCCTCAACTCGCGCGATGTCAGCGAGCGGCGTGCGTTCGAGGACCAGCTGGCGCACCAGGCCTTCCACGATCCGGTGACGGGGCTCGCGAACCGCGCGCTGTTCGTCGACCGCGTCCAGCACAGCCTGCGCGGCACGAACCGCGAGGGCGATCTGATCGGCGTGATGTTCCTCGATCTCGACGACTTCAAGACGGTCAACGACTCGCTGGGCCACCCCGCCGGCGACGCCGTCCTCCGCGAGGTCGCGGGCCGGCTTGAGCGGGCCGTCCGCCCGTCCGACACGGTGGCGCGCTTCGGCGGCGACGAGTTCGCGATTCTCCTCGACGGCATCTCCGACTCCGATGCGGCGCTCGTCGCCGAGCGCGTCCTTTCCGTCCTCGAGTCGCCCATGCCGATCGAGCGCAAGCACGTGTACGCACGCGCGAGCATCGGCATCTGCCTCAACAAGGCGGGCGGCGACTTTGACGCCGAGGCGATGGTGAGGAACGCGGACGTGGCCATGTATATGGCGAAGCGCGACACCAAGGGCCGCTATCGCCTGTTCGAGCCGGCGATGCACGAGCGCGCGGTCGAGCGTCTCGAGTTGCGCGGTGAGCTTCAGCATGCGCTCGAGCTCGGCCAGTTCGAGATCTACTACCAGCCCGTCGTGCGGCTCGATCGGAACGAGAACTACGGCGTCGAGGCGCTCCTTCGGTGGAACCATCCCGAGCGCGGCATGATCGCGCCGGCGCAGTTCATTCCGCTCGCCGAGGAGACGGGCCTCATCGTCCCGATCGGCAGCTGGGTGATCCATGAGGCCTGCCGCGAGGGTGCGCTGCTGCAGCGGCGCTTCGCCGCCGAGCACCCGCTGACGATGAGCGTCAACCTCTCCGTCAAGCAGCTGCAGTCGGAGACGATCGTCGACGACGTGCATTCCGCGCTCGAGGCGAGCGGTCTCGTTCCGTCGACGCTCGTGCTCGAGGTGACGGAGACGTTGATGGTGGCCGACAGCGGCGTCGCTGTTCAGCGGCTCGATGACCTGAAGGCGCTCGGCGTGCGCATCGCGATGGACGACTTCGGCACGGGCTACTCGTCGCTCGGCTACCTCAGCCGGCTGCCCGTCGACATCCTCAAGATGGATCGCTCGTTTCTCTCGCCCGACGGCCAAGGCGCGACCGGCCTCGCCGCCGCGATCATCGCCATCGGCGAGCGCCTCGGCCTCGAGGTCGTGGCCGAGGGCATCGAATCCGAGGATCAGATCGAGGCACTGCAGGATCTCGGCTGCGAGCTCGGCCAGGGCTTCCTTTTCGCGAAGCCGATGCCCCATCGCGCGCTCGTGCGGTATCTCGGGAAGACGCTCGCTCGCGATGAACTGGCGAGCGAGAATGCAGCATAGTTACGAGAGCCTCGACCGCCAGGGCGGATTCGCGCGCGTAGGGCTCCTGCGACCGCTGCGATCGCGCGACTTCCGCATGCTCTGGACGGGGCAGACGGTGTCGCTCGTCGGTGACGGCATCTTCCTCATCGCCATGGCGTGGACGGCCTTCCAGCTATGGAACTCGCCCGCCTCGCTCTCGACCGTCGGGATCGCAATGACGATTCCGACGATCGCGTGCCTGCTCCTCGGCGGTGCGGTCAGCGACCGGTTCGACCGGCGACGTGTGATGATCGCCTCCGATGCCGTGCGCGCCGTCGCGGTCTCCGCAATCGCGGCCCTCGAGCTGACCGGGCACCTCAACTTCGCCGCGTTCGCGCTGCTCGTCGCGTTCTACGGGGCGGCGACCGCGTTCTTCACGCCCGCGTTCGAGTCGATCGTCCCGAGCATCGTCCCTCAGGAGGATCTGGCGCAGGCGAACTCGCTCGACCAGTTCGTGCGCCCCGGCGCATTGCGTCTCGTCGGGCCGGCGCTCGGTGGCGTGATGGTCGCATCCACCGGCAGCGGCGGCGCCTTCGCGATCGACGCCGTCACGTTCCTCGTATCGATGGCGGCCGTTGCTGCGATTCGCCCGGTCGTTCCGGCAGGCGACGTCGCCGCTTCGACGGGCGCGGCGATTGCCGACGGTTTCCGCTTCGTTCGCCGGCACGCCTGGATTTGGGCGACGCTCCTCTCCGCGGCGATCGCGTATCTCGCGTTCCTTGGGCCGACAGAGGCGCTCGTCCCGTTCCTCGTCAGGAACGACCTGCACGCCTCGGCGACAGCGCTTGGCCTCGTCTTCGCGGCGGGCGGCATCGGCGCGATCGTCGCCGCGTTCGCCATAGGGCAGCGCGGGCAGCCGCGGCGCGACATCACCTTCATGTACGTGTGCTGGACGCTCGCGACCGTTGCAGTCGCCGGCTACGGGCTCGGGCGGAACGTCGTCCAGCTGATGGTGGCGTGCCTCGTCTTCAACGCGCTCGAGACGGCGGGCACGATCGTCTGGGCGACGATCAAGCAGCGCCACGTCCCAGGCGCGCTCCTCGGGCGCGTGTCGAGCCTCGACTGGCTCATCTCGATCGGGCTCCTTCCCGTATCGTACGGGCTCACCGCTCCGGTCGCGACCGTCCTCGGCGCCCGCACGACGCTCGTCGGCGCGGCGGTAATCGGGTCGGCGGTGACGTTCAGCGCACTCTTCGTCCCCGGCGTGCGCGACGTGGAAGCTCGAGGTCCTCGAGCCTCGGCGCTGCGCGGATCGCAGGGCTGAGCGTCCGCTACGCGCGCTTGACAGCGCCAACGGTTTACAACCCGGGCCACCCCCAGCGATCTATGTCAGTCGTGCGGGGCCACATCCCGCAAACAGACGGGATTGGCCGGCGTGTGACCGCGGTTTTCTAAACCGCGTGCGCAAGTTCGATTCTTGCCGGGGGCATGCGCAAGTGGTGCAAGAGGGAGCTCGCGTGACCGTGCTCAGAGCCGGAGTGCGCTCTGCGAAACCGCTGCGACCACTCGGTTTCTTCCGTCCCGCTTGGCCTGGTAGAGATGCTCGTCGGCGATGCGAATGAGGTCTCTCATCGTCTGACAGGTCGGAAAGCCGGCGATTCCGAAGCTGGCAGTGACGTCGACGCGCTCTCCGTTGGGGCCGGGAACGTCTGTCTGGGCGATGGCGCGTCGGATGTTTTCGGCCACCTGATGGGCTCCTTCTACTTTGGTCCCCGGTAGTACGAGTGCGAACTCCTCGCCGCCGAAACGGGCTGCAAGATCCGCTTCGCGAAGCGAACCGGCGAGGGTGGCGGAGACGACTTGAAGGACCTCATCGCCGCTCTGGTGGCCGTAGCGGTCGTTGATGCGCTTGAAGTTGTCGATGTCGACGAGGACGAGCGCGAGATGAGCGTTGTGTCGTTGCGCTCGCGCGATCTCCTCGCCGAGTCGCTCCTCGAGCATCCTTCGGTTGGCGAGCCCGGTGAGGGCGTCTGAGTCTGCGCGGTGGCGAAGGTCGCCGACGAAGCGCGAGAGTGGCCGTGCGAGGGGGAGAACGAACGCTGCGGCACTGATGAGGGTGAGGAGTGCCGCGAGCAGCGCGCGCTTCCGAAAGTCACGTGTGCCGGCGGAGACGGACGGCAGCGGCTCGGCTACCACGAGCTCGGCGCCACTGCCGGGGAGATGGGCCGAGCTCTCGAGGAAGGTTTGGCTGCCGATCCGGATGCGGTCGCTCGCCAAACGGAGGTAGGCCGTGTCACCAGCGCGACCGATCGCGCGCCCGCCCGACAACAGCCATACCTCGCTGTCCGCGGGACGCGTTGTCTGCCGATCGATAGATGCGATGGCCTTGCTGGTCAGGCGCTCGGCAACCGTCACCCGGGCCGTCGCATTCCCGTCGCCGGTGACAAGCACCGTCGATGCAAGCCGTGGTTGGCGTGGGAGGGCGCCGACGGAGACATTCCCCATGCGAACGCTCGCTCCGCTGCCGGCCGGTCGAACGACGGCTTGAAGCTCTTCAGGGTCGGTAGTCGCAATCGCATGGTCGAGACGCGGCGAAGCTGCGATCCGATCGGCTCGCTCTGCGAGCTCTCCCTGCATCCTCGTGACAATGTCGGCAGCGCTTCGAGTCGCAGCCGCGAGCTGGGTGCTCGCGCGTTCGACGTTTGTCTGCGCCGCCTGTTGGTCGAGCACGACGACGACCCCGGCCAGCAGTCCGGCGATGAAGAGCAGCGCGACGAGTACGGTCCAGTGGACCGGATTTCGGCGTCGAACTGGACGAAGCGCGGGGAAGGCGAGCGAGAGGCGACCGGTCATCTCAGGAGTGACATCGGCGATGAAGGAACGATCGGCCAGCCGACCACGTCCCCCGAATGGGGCGGAGTGCTCGCGCAAGTTTCCGCGGCGAGACGGCCCCTAGAGGGCACTCACGCAACGAAAGGAGACCGATCACATGCATCGTCGAGACGCACGTCAACCTCATCTTTCGAGCCCGTCCGCTGCTTCGTCACGGCGAGCACAGTCCTGGAGGTCGCGCGTTCTGGTGGTCGAGGAGAGCCGCCTCGTGGCCGAGTCGCTGATGTTTGCGGTTGACAGCGACCCGCTCCTCGACGCCATCGGCTACAGCTTGAATCTCTCGGAAGCGCTCGAGCTCGTCGAGGTCTACGAGCCGGACACCGTTATTGCCGGCTGGAACGTCGACGACGCGGTGCAGCTCGAGCTCTGCGCACGCATTCACGAGCTCAGCCCGCACGTCCGGCTGATCGGGCTGCGCAGACGCCTCGTACCGCAGGAAGTCGAGGCGCTGTATGCGGCAGGCGCGGCGGATTGTCTGGCGTGGTCGTGCTCTGCCGATGAGCTGTTGTACGCGATCGACAGCGCGAACGCCCGACAAATCGTGTACGAGAAGGCGCGTCGCGAGGCGGAGCGGCGCTCGCGCCTGAGCTTCATGACCCGCCTCGCCTCCAATGCGTAGCCCTCGCTTGGAAATATGCCGGCGAATCCGGCAGATATGCGACGACGCCGAGCTCGAGACGGTGTTCCAGCCGTTGATCGAGCTTGCAAGCCGCCGCTGTGTTGCCTACGAGGCTCTGACCCGGTTCCCAGCGGACTCTCCGTGGACAACGAGCGAATGGTTCGCAGCAGCGCGAGACGCCGGCGTGTCACACGTGCTCGAGCTCGAGGCGATCGCCGCGGCTCTCCGCCACGTCGACGAGATCCCGCAGGAGTCGGCGCTCGCGATCAACGTGTCTCCGACAGTCGCAGTGACAGCCCAGTTCTTCGAACTCGTCGCACCCGTCGCAGATCGGCTGATCATCGAGCTCACCGAACACGAGCCAGTTGACGATTACGCTGCGCTCGTCAGCTCCCTCGCCGGGCTTCGCTCACTCGGCGCACGCATCGCCGTCGACGACGCCGGCGCCGGCTTTGCGAGCATGCGGCACATCCTTCGGCTTGCACCTGACATCGTCAAACTCGACCTCAGCCTGACGCAGGGCATCGAGGAAGACCCCCGACTGCACGCACTCACGTCGGCGCTCGTCGAGTTTGCAGGCAAGACGGACGTCCTCGTCTCCGCCGAAGGAATCGAGACGGCCGCGGAGCTGAATGCGCTACGGAAGCTTGGCATCGCGCATGGCCAGGGCTATCTCCTCGGCATGCCCGGCCCGCTCGGGGCGCATCTCAATTGACTCCAGCGGCTGCAGCGGTGCTCGCGCTCATCAACGCTGCCAGCGCGCTCGTCGCCGCTTTCACGTTCGCCGGACGAGCGCACACATACCCGACAAGCGCGTTCGGAGGCCCGCGCGCGGTCCACGTGTCCCGTATCGGATACATCCAGATCGACCTTGCGAACGATCGGGGAGGCCTTCGCCGGATTCCCTGCGCGGGCCTATCCCGCGAAACGAGGTTCTGCTTCGTCGCCCTCAACCCGACGGCCGTGGGCCGCTAGGCCCAGCCGCCGGGGCAGCGTTCGTCGCGTTCGTTTCAAATCACTCTTCCGGAGCATTGCCTGGATTACGTCGGGGTTCGATCAATAGTCAACAATGGCCGGGAAGTCCGTTCGACTTCGCTCCGTCCTCGCTTCGGTCGCCTTGGCGGCTGTGGGCGCAGCCGGTTGGGTCGCCGCGGGCTTCGCCACCTCGGCCAGCGCCGGCCTTCTGCCGACGATCACGGTCCCTACCCTGCCGATTCCGACGCCGACGATCACCCTGCCCCTCGGCACGACGACCGTCACGACGACCGTGCCGCAGGCGACCACGGCGGCGACCACCGGCTCCTCCCCTACCGAGACCGCCCCGGAACCGTCGGGGACGATCCCGGCCGCAGACCCGCCGCCGAACGGCGCGGCGCAGACCGGGACGCTTGTCGCCGGCGCCGTCCGGCTCGCGAACGGCGACATCTCGATTCCGATCTCGAGCGTCACGGCGCCCACGCACCTCGTCGTGACCGAGGTTTCCCTCACCCCGCGCGTGATCAGCGTCAAACGGTCGCGCATGGTGCTCGTGCTCCGCGTGAGAGATAGCCGCGGCTATCTCGTCCGTGGAGCGGTTCTGCAGCTCACAAGCGCGCCTCAGCATGCCCTGGCAAGGACGTCCCCCCACACATCCGGGGCGACCGGGCTCGCGCGCTTCCCCCTCGAGACGACGACCCACCTCCCATTCGAGCCAGGCATGACCGTGACGATCGTGGCCCAGGCCCATGGGACCCGAACATCCATCGGGAGCGTTGTCGCCGCAACCCTGCGCGTGAGAGTGCCCGTCGATCCGCCGACGGCGACTCACAAGCGGTAATGGGAGGCCACAGTCCCTCGAACGAGTGGTTCGAACAGACCGGCGCAAGGTTTTCGCTGCAATTGCACTAGAAGAGGTCAGATGATCGTCGTCCGAAGGGAATCGGCGAAATGAGCTTGACCCAGGCACTCCCCGCGACGCGCGAGCTCACCCCAGACGGAGGGGGCAGGACGGCTGCCGCCGATGCCACCACGCGGCTGTACGAACGCCACCACCTGCGCATCCTCGCCTACTGCGTGAACCAGCTGCGCGACCGGCAAGAGGCGGAGGACGCGGTGCAGAACACGTTCGTCTACGCCTTCAAGCTGCTCGAGCAAGGCGTCGTACCCAACGCCGAACTGCCGTGGCTGTTCACGATCGCCCACAACGCCTGCCGCTCTCGCAGACGCACGCTCCGCCGTCGCGGCCGCGTCGAGACGACTGCCGATCTCGATGCGCTCCAGGACGTCATCAGCACGCCGGCAAACGCCGCGGCCGACGACCTCGCCGGGCTCAGCGACGCACTCGCCTCGATGCCCGAAACACAGCGGCGGGCGCTGCTATTGCGCGAGTGGCGTGGGCTGTCGTACGCCGAGATCGGCGCGTCGCTCTCGCTTTCGCAGTCGGCCGTCGAGACGCTCCTGTTTCGCGCCCGCCGCAATCTTGCAAAGCAGCTCGCGACGACCTACGACCGGGTCGCAGTGATGCTGAACGGATTCGTGCTGCTCCGTTTCGTGCGTCGGTTCGCCCAAACCAGCACCGGCACGAAGGCGACCGCACTCGCACTGACCGCCGGGATCGTCGCCGGCGGGGCGATCCCGCTCGAGCACGCGCGCCGCGCTCAACAAGTTCCACCGATCCCGAAGACGTCTGTGACGAGCGCCGTACCACGGCCCCAGCAAACCGCCCTCACCGAGGCTCCGCTCCCAGTTCGCAAGCCGACGCCGGCGGACCGTGGGCACACTCGCACGCCTCAACCGACGACGCTCGATGTGTCGAAACGGGAAGCGACCGGCGCCGCCCCGCCGGCGGCCGAACCGGCACCTTCGCCGGTCGAGCCATCGCAACCGCCTGCACCGTCGACGACGGGTCCCAACGGCGCGGCGCAAGGCTCAGCCGCACCGCAACGAGCACCCGTCCAGGCACTAGCGGTGGTGCCTCCGCCTCCGCTCGACCAGGCGATCAACCAGCTGACCTCCGACGTGTCGCCGGCAATCTCCAACGTAGTCTCCCAGGCAGCGGCGGCGGTCGACCAGACGGCGTCGGCAACCTCAGGCGTTGCATCCTCGGTTGGCGCTCCGCCGACGACGGGCGGCACACCCACGGCGACCGCGAGTCCACCCGCACCCGTTCAGCAAACGGCGACTGACGTCGCAACCGCTGTAGCCAAGACCGCCTCGCAACTCCCCGGGCAGCGGCCATGATCGCCGTCGCGTCCCGACGCGAACCGAGTCGAGGCGGCCGGGCCTTCACCGGGCTGGCCGCGCTCGCAATCGGCCCAACTCTCATCGCGTTGTGGCACGCCGCCCTCTTTCCCAATCCACTCGCGTCCTCCCAGCCCCTTCCGGCTTCCCAGGCAGCGGACTCCCGAGTCGTCGTCGCGAGCGTCCCTCGCCAAGACCTGAGCGGCCACGTCGCAGGCTCCCGTGCCGCGGCGCGCCCGCCCGACAAGCCCGCCGCGCAACCGCGAGCCGTCCCGCAACATCCCCAGGCGCCTGCAGCCCCGGCGGCCGACCCGACGCCCGCCACCGCGACCACCGTCCCCGCCGCCAGCACGCCCGTTCCTCCCACACCAACCACGGCCTCGACCACCAACGTCGACGTTGCCGCCTCGCCTGCCCTCGTCGACACCGCGTCCACCGAGCTCCCGGCAATGCCGACGCCCGCCCTCCCAGCCGTCGACGTTCCGGCCATCCCTGCTGTGACGCTCGCCGTGCCTCTCCCGTCGTCGCAACCGACGAACGTGCAGCTGCCGAGCGTGCAGGTGCCCAGCCCGCAGACTCCGTCGATCCAGCCGCAACTGCCGCGCCTTCCCTAGACGGCTCGCGCCGCGTTGGAGCGGTTGCCGCTCGATCGAGTGATTGCAACCGCCCTGCGCAAGAAAGCAGCTGGGCCAGCCCCTTGCCTTCAGGAAAGACAGTCGAACGGAAGGAGAAGACAATGCTGCGCATCTCGGACCGCCACACCCGCCCGCTCGTCGCGGCCGGCGTCGTCGCTTTGGCGACGGTCATGGCACCGTTGGCCTCGGGTGCCGACCAGCCGCTCCTCCCTGGCACGACGATCCCCGGAGCCGCCACTCCAGCCCCAGCCCCAGCCCCTGCCTCCGCCTCGGTCACCTCGGGCGGACAAGGCGACGCCTGCGCCGCCGGCGAGGGCGCAACGGTCGACCCGACCGGGACCGCGCTGACCGACGTCGTCCAGAGCGGCAGTGAAACGTGCTCGCCGGCGACGAGCAACGGCGCCAACTCCACCTCCGGCTCGACCGGCGGCACAACAGGCACGAGTCAGGATCGTTCGACCGCGAGCACAGCGGGAGCATCGATGATCGAAGCGACGGACGCGACGCAACTCGAAATCACGACCGCCCGGTTCACCACCACGAACGTCCGTTCCGCGAGAAAGCTCGGACTGCTCGTCACCCTCCGTGGACAGCACAACGATCCCGTCCGCGACGGAACGGTCGCGATCAACGACCTGCCGACCGCGAAGATCAACTGCCTCTGTCAGCGCGCCGCATTCACCGACGATGTGGGACAGGCCGCCTTCGCCATTCCCGTCACCGCGAGCATGCTGCACAAGCGCCTGTACCTCCAGATCACGGCGCGCACGCCCACGCTCACGACGAGGAGGCTCGTGTCGGTCCGAATCCCCTAGCACCCCGTCCTCGTCCAAGCACCCCGAACGGCCCGGCCTCCCCATGCCGGGCCGTTCCATATCCGGCGCACGCGTTCGACCAACCGATGGAGTCGTCCGACCGCGCATTTAGAAGACTGACCGCGCCCCTGAGACGCCTCAACCGGGTGACATTCCTCACGCTGTCGCAAATTGGCTCCCGGCGCGGGCACAGCCGGGAAGCCGGTTACGCCCTGCTTGCCTATGCAGGGGAAAGCTCGCCATCACCTTGGCGGCCAGTGCCCGCTGAGGGGGATGAGTGGCGGCGGCCCGCCACCAGGCAGGTACTTGCGGCAGCCTCGCGCGGCCGCTTGGAACTGTGGCGAGTCCGAATCGACGTTGCCACTAACGATGCAACATTGACCGCGTCCGTAGCTCCAACCGCGACGGGCTTTCGAGAGTTCCCCCTTTCGGGTGCGCCGTGGAGTAGGGATGGTGCCGATTCTGATGCCTGATGTTGACTGTAGGCGTCAAGCCCGTTGGTCCTTTGTCATTGCTTCGCCGATCGCGGTCGCGTGTGCTGCTGTCGTCGCTGTTGGTGTTGGTGGCGTTGTTGCTGGTTGGTCTCGGCGCGTACGCGACCTTTACGAGTACGGCTAGTGACTCGCAGTCGGTCACCACCGGGACGGTCGTGATCGCGTTGGGTGCCACTGGGTCCTCGACGAACCGATTGACGGTGAACGCATCTGGCGTCGCCTCGGGCGACACGATCCAGCGGAGTTTCGACCTGACTAACCAAGGCTCGTTGAATCTGACGTCGGTCACGCTGACGACGACGGCGACAACGAGCTCGCTGCTGGACACAGACTCGACTAACGGCCTGCAAATGGTGATCGACAGCTGCTCGGTGGCGTGGACTGAGGCTGGCTCGGCGCCGGCGTATACCTACACCTGCTCGGGCACGACGAGCAGCGTCCTTGCCTCGCGGCCGGCGATCGGGTCCAACCTTGCGCTCGCCAACCTGGGCTCGCTCACCGCCGGTGCGACAGACCATCTACGCCTGACCCTGACGCTGCCAGTGAGCGCCGGCAACACATTCCAGAACCTGACCTCGACGCTGCAGTACAGCTTCACCGGCACTCAGCGCGCCCCAACAAACCAATGAGCGCCGATCTCGCCAGTCTGTCGCCGGTAGCGATGCGCTCAACCGGCCGGCTGGCAGCGGTCGTGAGCGCACTTCTGCTCCTAGGAGCGCTCGTTGTACTCGCAGTCCCCGCCGTCGGGATCGCGACCGGCCGCTGGAGGTTGTTACCGATTCTCTCCGGGAGCATGGCGCCGCGGCTGCCGGCAGGCTCGCTCGCGCTCACCACACGTTCGCCCGAAGCGTCAATCCGCGCAGGCGACGTGATCGTGTTCAACATCCCCATCGGCGACCATCACCTCACCGCCCACCGAGTCGTGCGCGTTCTGAGCGGCGGCCCACACCCCGTTGTGGAAACCAAAGGCGACGCCAACACAACACCCGATCCCTGGCGCCTGCGGCTGAACGGCACCACCGCCTGGATCGTCCGTGCCCACATTCCCTTTGTCGGCTACGCCGCCGTCTTCACGCGGCGCTGGGGGTTCCAGCTTCTTGGCGTCGGCGCTTTGGCACTACTCGCGGTCTGTCTGCGTTACCTCTGGCGCCCAGAACGCGCCAGTGCCGACACGACACTCGCCGCGCATGCTGCAAACCAACCGTAGCCCCCTCCGCGCCCGAGCCGCGCACCCCCACCGCGCCGCAACCGCGCTCGCCGCAGCCATCTTCGCCGCAATGCTAACCGGGTCGGCGCTGGCAGCGTTCAACTCCACCACCGCGGCCGTCTCACAGAGCATCTCCACCGGTGCACTCGCAGCTCCCACCGGGCTCAGCGCCGCGTGCGTTGCACTCAGCTCAAATGTCACCCTCACCTGGACCGCAACAACGTCAACCATCGCAACCGGCTACAAGATTCTGCGCTCAACCACCAGCGGCGGCCCCTACACCGCCATCGCGACAGTCAGCCCACGCACAACGACGATCGACACCGACACCATCGCAACACTCGCAACCGAGTACTACGTCGTCGAAGCCATCCACAACAACTGGACAAGCCCCAACTCCAACGAAGCCGGCGTGCAAAGCATCGCTCTCGGCGTCTGCAGAAGCGTCTAACCCCCGCTGCTCGGCGGCACCCTGCGCAGACCGGGCATCCAACTCGGAGACCTGTTCGAACCCGCGAAGACGGGAGACGCATAACGACCGCGAGGCGAGTTGCCGGCGCGCTCAACGCCCTGGGCCGTTCTTCAGCGACCGCGAGCACGTCGGCCCTGCAAGCGGGCATGTGACCGCCCTCCTCCACGGCCACGTGTTCACCGGCAACCCGCGCCGGATTCCCCTCCTCGCCGGTGCTCAGATCCACCTCGACGTCGGCGCGCCGCTCGTTGCGCAGAGCGGATCGTCTTCCCGAACGGCCCGTGAGCCGATGAAACGCGCCGTGACCTCGTGGTCGTATTCTCGCAGCTCCGCGCAGTGCGACCTTATGGCTGCAGGGGTCCTTGCGGGTTCGGGGTCGCCGACGCCGAACGGCTCGGAATCAGGCGTTATCTGTACCGTCCACGACCCTTCCTTGCGGAGGCTGGACGAGCTCGGCGTCTTCGGTGTTGAGCGACACCTAGGTCGTGTCCGGGGCCACCACGCTGTTCACGACGGCGGGGTCGAGGAGGTTCTGCAGCCGGCGGTTGACGAATTCGATCGGATCGGTGGACATCAGCTGGTTGACGGCGGGACGGAGTGGACGACGGTCTTGGCTTCTTGGAAGTCAGCGATCGCGAGCGGGCCGCGTAGCCGCCCGATTCCGCTTTGCTTGAAGCCGCCTTCGGCGAAGCCGTCGTTGATCGCCGCCCAGGTGTTCGTCCAGACCGTCCCGAATTGGATCTCGCGACTGACGCGGCGGCTGATGTTGATGTCATTGGTGAAGACACCCGCCGACAGGCCGAGCTCCGTCGCGTTTGCACGTGCGATCGCGTCGGCTTCGGTGTCGAACACCTCGAAGGTCGCAACGGGACCGAAGATCTCCTTCTGGACGAGATCGGTGTTGACATCCTCGACCTCGAGGAGCGTCGGCCGGTAGAACGCTCCGGCAGCGAGCGAGCCGTCATCAACCGGGCCGCCTCGTACCACCGGCTTTGCATAGGCGAGCGCCGCGTCGACGAGCGCATCGACGCGGGCGACGTTGGGCTTGTCGATCAGAGGCCCCATGTCGGTCTCGGGATCGAGGCCGTTGCCGACGCGGACGCCCTCGAACGCCTTCGCGAGGCGGCCGCGCACGTCGTCGGCGACTCCGCGTTGCACCAGTATCCGCGACCCGGTCATACAGAACTGGCCGGCGAACGTCGTCACTGCGGCGACCAACAGCGGGACGGTGGCGTCAAGGTCGGCGTCGTCGAAGACGATCATCGGCGTCTTCCCGCCGAGCTCGAGGTTCATCCGCTTGAGCGTCGGCGCACCGGCGGCGGCGACCATTCGGCCGACCACGGTGCTGCCGGTGTAGCTGATCACCTGCACGTCGGGTGACGCGACGAGGTAGGGAGAACCGGTGTTGCCAGACTCCGTGAAGATGTTGACGACGCCACGCGGCAAAGACTCGACCTCGGCCATGATGCGACAGACGGCGTTGGCTACGAGCGCGGTCTGGCCGGGCATCTTCACTGCAAGCGTGTTCCCCGCCGCGAGCGCCGGGGCGAGCGAACGAATCAGCAGGACGACCGGCGAGTTCCAAGGAACGATGATCCCGACGACGCCGGCCGGCTCGCCGTAGGTGCTGTACCACTGGCCCGGCGCGACCTCCGCGCTGATGCCGGTGTCGGTGAGCGCTTGTCCCGCGGTATGTCGAAGCGTCAGACCGGGGACGGTCGCCTCGAGCATCCCCTCGGCGAGCTTCTTCCCGTTCTCCTTCGTCACGAGC
>Ga0209579_10001629_pt1 | contig 18212 bp, 15 predicted proteins | sample Coa_R1_2_FD_187152 | JGI IMG/M metagenome (GOLD analysis project Ga0209579, IMG submission 187152) | Surface soil microbial communities from Centralia Pennsylvania, which are recovering from an underground coalmine fire - Coalmine... | ecosystem: Environmental > Terrestrial > Soil >... | reverse complement strand
GCCCAGGGAAGACTCCGTCCCGAGTTCCATCATCGCCGCGAGCCTTCTCGTCAGTGGAAGTCCGAAGCCAAACCGGAATGTGTCCGTGACCGCGCGCGCCGGATCGTGCACCGGGATGTTCAACGACGCGTTGATGACGAGCGTCGCGTAGTTGAGCTCCTTGGCGATCAGCCACGGCAGAATGACGGTCTGTCCAGGATCAGCAAGGCCCTTGTCGGCGGCGGCTGTGCCGGGCAGCGCGAACTCGAGCTGTGGATAGGCCGCCATCGACAGTCCGGTCTGGTCGTTGTGGTAGAAGTTGAACTTCAGTCCGGCGGCCGCCTCACCAAGGCCGCGCGTCGCCGGCGCGCCCGCCCAGTGCACCATCGACATCGGGAATTCGAATTTGAGTTGCGTCGGCACGGCATGGCCGAACAGCGTCGGCCGCACGCCGTAGTTGGCGTCGACGAGCAGCAGGTCGAATGAGCGCTCTGCCGGCGACAAGTCGCCATCTGTCGTGAAGTTGATCTCGTATCCGTGCTTGTCCGGCACGCCGGGATCGTCGACGGCGAGCGGCGGCGACTGCGGCGTGAAGTCGAGAATCTCCAGACCCGCGCCGTTGCGGTAGAGGCCTCGATGGTGCTTCGGAAACAGCGGCACGGCGGTGCGCCTCGGGGGCACCGCCTGCGGCTGCTGGTCGTCCGCGCGAGCAAACGTGACGCACGGCGCCCCGGGCGCCAACCGCGGTGGGATCTCGATCGAGGGAGAGAACTGCATCCGGAACGCAGGGATCCCGGTGGTGCTCGAGCCCGTTCGCCATGCGGCTGCCGCGCGGCATCGGGCCGGCGGCGAAGGGATGCCGAACGTCGGCGGCTGCTGGGCAGAGGCGGCGCGCGACCACCCCATCGCAAGCACCATCAGCCCAATCGAGGCCGCAACACTAGGTGAATGGGAGAGCTTGACCAGCGAACCGGCCGGAAGCAGGCAGGGAACGCGTCGCAGATCGGTTGAATCGTTTCCGACTCGTGAAAGGCCATCCATTGCTGGTCGGCGTTTTCTGATCCGGCGACGCGTTCTTGCCGGATCGCAATTGCATTTGTCATGCCGGGACCGCCTCGCCGTGGCGCCGCTGGGAACGCCTGCGCGTGCCCGGCGGCGGCGCATTGTGAGCATCGCTGTTCGTACCTTCGTCAAGGAATGCACCGCGGGTTTAGCGCCCGCGGAGCTTCCGGTGTCCAGCGCCATCAATCTCGAGGCACGGCCATTGCATCTCGCTCTCGTCTAACTTCGGGCGCAGCCGCGCGGCTTGGCGTAATGGCGATGACGAGATGACGTGACGCGATGGACACTGCTCGAAATCCCTGGAGCTCATGCGTTCGTCGGGCCGACGAGCTGGCGCAAAACGCCGGATCCGCTGAGGGATTGCTGACCTTCTACGCGCGGGTACTCCGCCGGCAGCATGAGGCGCATCTCCAATTCGTGCAATCTCGACCGGCGGATTCCGTCGAGGACGATCTCGAAAGGATCGCCGCGACCGGCAGCCCGCTGCTCCACGATGTCGCGATCGGCGGACCGCCGGATTTGGCGCAGCAGGCACGCGCGCTGCTCGAAGACAGCGCCGCTCTTCGCGACGACCTGCTGGAGTATTGGCGCACGCGCTCGGATCGACAGTTCTTTGCCAAGGCGATGATTCAGCCCTATTTGGCGTCGCGGGCCGGATCGACCGACACTGCCGGCAAGTCCGCGGATAACCGTTGTCCACGCTGCGGCGGCGCTCCGCAAGCGTCGATTCTCGACGGCAGTTCGGTGTCGACTGACGGCGGCGGCCGGCGGCTGCTGTGCGCGACCTGTCTCACGACGTGGCCGTTCAGGCGCGTGCTCTGTCCCTCCTGCGGCGAAGAGGACGAGCGCAAGCTCGGATATTTTCGATCCGCGGCCATGGAGCACGTCCGGCTCGACGCGTGCGAGACCTGCCGCGCGTATCTCAAGACCGTCGATCTCGGCCGCGCTGGAAGGGCCGTGCCGATCGTCGACGAGGTCGCCGCCGCGGTGCTGGACGCGTGGGCCGGCGAACACGGATACCGGAAGATCGAACTGAATCTGGCGGGCTTGTGACAGGAGGCGGCCATGAAAGCGTCTGACGAGCGGCCGGCGAAGCTGTCGCGAGAACGTCCAACCGCCAAGCCGGCGGCGCATCGTCATTAGACCGCACCGTGATTGGAGGTTCCCGATGCCCGTTTCCCGCCGAGTGTTCTTGCAGACCTCGATCGCCGGTGGCGCCGCACTGACGGCGTTTGGTCTCGACGCCACCCCCGTGTTCGCGCAGGCGAAGACGCTGAAGATCTCCCGCACGAGTGAAACCCGCAGCACGTGTCCCTATTGCTCGGTCAGTTGCGGCGTGATTATCCACACGCTCGGTGACCGGGCGAAAAACGCGGTGCCGCAGGTCGTCCACGTCGAAGGCGATCCGGATCATCCGATCAATCGCGGCACGCTCTGTCCGAAAGGATCGTCGCTGCAGCAGGACATTCTGAACGACCGGCGGCTGCTCAAACCGCAGGTCCGGCGTCCCGGCTCGGATCACTGGGAAGACATCGACTGGACGACCGCGATCGACGAAATCGCGCGCAAGGTGAAGACGACGCGCGATGCCACTTTCACATCGACAGATTCTCGCGGGCGGACCGTCAACCGCTGCGAGGGCATCGCGTGGACGGGTGGCTGCACCGACACGAACGAGCTGAACTATCTCGTCGTCAAGACGATGCGCAGTCTGGGGGTGGTGTACCTGGAGAATCAGGCCCGGGTTTGACACGGGCCAACGGTCTCCAGTTTGGGGCCCACGTTCGGAAGAGGCGCGATGACCAACGGCTGGATCGACATCAAGAACACCGACGTGATGTTGATCATGGGAGGGAATCCAGCCGAGAACCACCCCTGCGGCTTCAAGTGGCCGATCGAAGCCAAGCTGCACCGCAACGCCAAGATGATCGTCGTCGATCCGCGGCTGACGCGGACGGCGGCGAATGCCGATCTGTTTCTGCAGATTCGCGCGGGGACGGATATCGCGTTTCTTGGAGGCGTGGTCAACTACGCCATCCAGAACGGCCGGATCGCGCGCGAGTACCTCGTCAACTATACGAACGCGGCGTTTCTCGTCGACGAGGGTTTCACGCTGCCAGTGGACGGGCTGTTTTCGGGATTCGATGCGTCGACGCATCAGTACGACAAACGGACGTGGAACTATCAGGGCTCAACAGGTTCAGCGGGTTTAACAGGTTCAACAGGTTCAGCAGGTTCGCCGGGTTCAGCAGGTTCAAAGGGTTCGGGCGGTTCGACCAACTCTGCGGCGCCGGGACTGCCGCCCGCAGTCGCATACGACGAGACGCTGCAGCATCCGCGGTGCGTCTTCCAGCTGCTGAAGCAACAGTTCTCGCGCTACACGCCCGAGATGGTCGAGCGGATCACGGGTATTCCGCGCGACCAGTTTCTCAGGGCGGCGGATCTGTTCACGTCGGTTCGCACCGGCGGCGACATGAAGAAGGCGGCGACGATCATCTACGCCGTCGGGTGGACGCAGCACTCCTCCGGAACCCAGACGATCCGGACGGCTGCGATCCTGCAGCTGCTGCTCGGCAACGTCGGCCGCGCCGGCGGCGGCGTGAACGCCCTTCGCGGGCACTCGAACATCCAGGGCGCCACAGACATCGCCGGCGTCTTCGACATCTTGCCGGGCTATCTCAAAGTGCCGTCGTCCGACGATCACGATCTGGCGGCATTTCTCAAGCGCACGACGCCGACCGTGTCGAAGCCGTCGCAGTGGGAGTCGTACAACTACTGGTCGAACACGCCGAAGTTCATGGTCTCGCTGCTCAAGGCGTTCTACGGCGACGCCGCGACGAAAGAGAACGACTTCGCGTTTCACTATCTGCCGAAAATCGAGCGCAAGTACTCGTGGGTCGAAATCTGGGACGACATGTACAACGGCCAGATCAAAGGCCTGTTCGCCTTCGGCATGAACGGCGTCCAGATCGGTCCGAACTCGAGAAAGAACATCGAGGCGCTGAAAAAAGCGGATTGGCTCGTCGTCGGCGAGCTCTATCCGGATGAGACCAGCGAATTCTGGCGCGCGCCGGGTACGACCGCCGCGGACATGAACGCGATTCAGACGACGGTCTATCGGCTGCCGTGCGCCGGCTTTGCCGAAAAGGACGGCACGTTCGTCAATTCGGCGCGCTGGCTGCAGTGGAAGAACATCGCCGTGCCGCCGCCGGGCGACGCCAGGCTCGATCAGGAAATCCTGTCGCTGATCTTTCTGAAGGTGCGGGATCTGTATCGAACGGAGGGCGGCGCGTTTCCGGATCCGATCCTCAACATCGCGTGGAACTACACGGATCCGCTGCATCGATCGTTCGTCGAGCTGGCGAAAGAAATCAACGGCCGCGCGCTGGCCGACGTCAGCGACCCGGCGACCAATCAGTCCGTGAAAGCCGGCCAGCAACTGCCGGGCTTCGCGCTGCTGAAAGACGATGGCTCGACGCTGTCGGGCAATTGGCTGTATTGCGGTTCGTGGACCGAAGCCGGCGCGATGAGCCAGCGGCGCGGAACCGAGGATCCGTCAGGGCTCGGCATCTATCCGAACTGGGCCTGGTCCTGGCCGGCCAATCGCCGCGTCCTGTACAACCGCGCATCGTGCGATCTCTCGGGGCGGCCCTGGGACGCCGATCGGCGCCAGGTGTGGTGGAGCGACGCGTCGAAGAAATGGACGGGCAACGACGTTCCCGACTTCAAAGCCGACTCCGCGCCGAACGATCACATGGGGCCGTTCATCATGAATCCGGAAGGCGTCGGCCGGATCTTCGGTCCGCTCGCCGCGTTTCAAGACGGACCGTTCCCGGAATTCTACGAGCCCATCGAAAGCCCGATTGCCAACCCGCTGCATCCGCAGCAATCGACGAGTCCCGTCGCGCGCAAATTCGACAGCCCGCTCGACAAATACGGCACGCCCGGCGACGGCTTCACCGTCGTCTGCACGACGTACCGGTTGACCGAGCACTACCACTACTGGACGAAGAACAATCCGATGAACGTCGAGCTCGTGCCCGAGCCGTTCGTCGAGATGCCCGTCGAACTCGCGGACGAGATGGGCGTCAAAGGCGGCGAGCGCGTGAAGGTCTCGAGCGCGCGAGGAGCGTACATCGCGAAAGCGATGGTCACGCGCCGAATCAAGCCGATGCAGATCGACGGCAAGAGGACCTATCAAATCGGCGTCCCGATCCACTGGGGCTATCGCGGCATCGCGGAAGACGCGGGCCGGACGGCGCTCACATCCGCGAATCTCCTGTCGCCGGCTGTCATCGATCCGAATGCGTACACGCCCGAGTTCAAGGGCTTCCTCGTCAAGATCGAGAAGGTGTAGCGATGCCAACGGGGACGCTGCAAATCAAACAGATCTCAGGGCACGCCAGCACGCCGGCCGGCGCCGGCGTTCAACGCGAGGAAGAGATCTGCAAGTACGTCGATACGACGACGTGCATCGGCTGCAAGGCATGCGAGGTCGCGTGCGTCGAGTGGAACGACATGCCGTTCCGCGAGACGACGTTCGACAACACCTATCAGACGATGCCGTCAACGCAATGGAATTTCTGGAATCTGATCAAGTTCAACGAGCATCAAAAGGAGGACGGCACGCTGCAGTGGCTGATGCGCAAGGACCAGTGCATGCACTGCGAGGACCCGGGCTGTCTTCGCGCGTGTCCCGCCGACGGCGCCATCGTGCAATACACCAACGGCATCGTCGACTTCCAGCAGGAGAACTGCATCGGCTGCCGGTACTGCATCTCGGGCTGTCCGTTCGACATTCCGAAGTTCAACGACCTCACGAAGAAAGTCTACAAGTGCACGATGTGCTCGGATCGCGTGGGCGAAGGACTCGAGCCGGCGTGCATCAAAGCGTGTCCGACGGGATGTCTCAAGTTCGGGACGAAGGCCGACATGCTGGGTCTCGCGAAGATGCGCGCGGATCAGCTTCGGAAGGAGTCGGGTTTCGCCAATGCCGGCGTGTACGATCCCGCTTCAGTCGGCGGCACGCACGTCGTCTATGTTCTGCACGACGCGACGAAGCCGGAACTGTACGGCGGCCTGCCGTCCAATCCGCAGATTCCTGTCAGCTACACGATCTGGAAGCGTGTCGCAAAACCGGTGGCGCTGCTGCTCGGTCTCCTGGCGGCGCCGGTTGCGTTCTTTCACTTCATCACGCAGGGGCCCAAGGAATCCGCGGCCGAGACGCCAACGAAGGACGTGCGGCCGTGAGCGGCGCCGTCGATCGATTCAACGACGATGCACGCGCCGAAGTCGGCGCGCACGCGCGCACCGTGGTGCACGCCGGTGAGCTGGTTCGCCACGTGGCATACACCCGCGTGCTTCACTGGAGCGTCGCGATCTTCTTCGTCCTGGCGCTGCTCTCTGGATTCGCGATCTACTCGCCGTGGCTGTATCACTGGCTCACGCCGATCTTCGGCGGCGGTCCGATGACGCGGTTCCTGCATCCATGGTTCAGCCTGGCGTTCGTCGTCTTTTTCGCGTTTCAGATGGTCAACTGGCTGCGGCCGATGACGTGGACGCCTGACGACAGCCGCTGGATGCGCCGGATCGGTCAATACGTCACGAACGCCGAGCCCCGCGAGCCCGAGTACGTCGATTTTTTCAACGCCGGCCAGAAGGCGTATTTCTGGACGATCGTCGCGAGCGCCGTGCTGTTTCTGCTCTCAGGCATTCCGATGTGGCTGCCCGAAATCTTCGGCCGAGTCCTGGTCTCGATCGGCTACGTGCTGCACGACATCGCAGCCATCGTCATGCTGGTCGGCTTCACCATTCACGTGTACGAAGGCACGAGCGCGATCCCGGGCACGTTCCAGGCGATGACGCGAGGAACCGTTGCGCGCCGCTGGGCTTGGACGCATCATCCGGCGTGGTTTCGAAGAGTGACCGAAGGCGACAAACGCACGCGGCCGCCTTCCGCCGAGTGACGACAGCGGACGCTCGACGTCAACCGGTCCTAACTGCCGAGAAACTCCTTCAACTTCGCCGCCGTGCGATCGAGCGCGTCTTTGTACGCTTTCGGATTGTAGTGGCTGCCGCCCTCGACGAAGTCATGGTCGGTATTCGGATACGTGAACAACTCGAGCGGCTTGCCCGCTGCAGCGGCCGCCGCCCCGATGCTTCGCGCCGTCGAAATCAGGCAGCAGTCTTTGTACGTGTCGGATTCGCCCGCGAACATCAGCACCGGCACCTGAATCCGCTTCGCGAATGCGGGGATGTCTTTGATTGGAGCGGTCGCCGGGTACCACACGATGTCGACCGCCACTTGATCGGGCCAGAGCGACGCGTAGCCGAGCGCCACGGCTCCGCCGAGCGAGAATCCGACGACGGCCACTTTGCCTGGAAGCGCGTGTGGCATTGCGAGCGCCTGGGGGATCGCGCTCTTGAGCGCCTCGCCGCGCGTGCCCTCCATGGCGTTGCCGTCGAACAGCACGACGTCATAGCCGAGTTTGGCAATTGCCGCCGAAACGGTCTGATAGTGCTCTGGTCCTGACTGTCCCGACGCGACCACGACCACGCGGCCCTTGCCCTGCGGCGGCGGGAATTCGCGCGGCCCCGCCGGCGGAGGAGTGAACGCAAGCGCAGCGGCGGTCGCGGCAATGAAGGTCACGAGGCGAACTGAATGAGTGCTCACGATCACGCTCCCTGGAAAACAGCCGCCAATGGCGGTGAAATCAGTCTATCTCCAGCGGCGCGCCGGGCGCGATGAGTGCTAATGTCCGACGTGCAGGGAGTCCAAATGCGTTCACCGGCTGCGCGGCTGTCTTTTGTCACCTCGCTCATCGTGATCGTGGTCGCCGCGATCGGCATCGGGGGATGCGGAACCTACAAGGTCTTCTCTTGCTCGGTCGAGTACAACGGCCCTACCGGGACGGTTCCGATGGCGCAGGTTTCGGGGCAGTGGGTGCTGTCTTTGATTGGCACCGAGGACACCGAGAATGCAAACTCCGAGAAGAGCGCTGAAACCAATTGCGAGGACTTTGTCGGCAGATCCCTGGGCGCCGGGCTGTCGACGTCGAGCGTCAACTGCTTGTGCACGGTCTCCAATTCGGGGGGTTCGCCGGTCAACGTCGCGGCGCCGTCACCCGTGAAAGGCCGCTGATACTTCAGTTCTAGTCTCACCACGCCCGGCAACCTCGTGGGTGTCGTGCTAAGCTCCGGCCGAGAAGAGGGCAGCATGAAACAGGCTCTGTCGCATGGGTCGCCTCGACGCCGCATCTCTCTCGCCCTCAGCGACGCGCCGTTGACGCTCGCCGCCGTCACTGCGGCAGCCCGGTTTCGACTGGGCGCGGAAAGCTGGAACGCCACGCTGAGCCTCGAAGGCGCGTGTCGCGTCGTTCTGTTGGCGGCGATACTGCAGGCGTGTTTCGTGGCGGCGGGACTGTACGACGCGCGCCGCATCTCTGACTCGCAAGGCCGGATCACGGCCATCCTGCTCGCGCTTGGATCGGCTTCGATCATCATGGCTTTCGTGTACTTCGGCTGGCCCAACCTGATGATCGGCCGCGGCGTCTTCATGATCGCGGCCGTGCTCGCCGGTCTGCTGATGCTGCTGTCGTCGCTCGTCCGCACCTCCAGAGAGCGACGGTCCGCCGGCCTGCCTGATGCCGGGCAAGCTGCGGTTTCCTCGCGATAGCGCGACGCCGAACTCGGCTCTGCCGCACCCGCTTGATGGAATCCCCGACTGTCGTCGTTGCCGGAGCCGGCGCGGCGGGTCTCATGGCGGCGATCTTCGCCCGCCGCGGAGGCAGCCGGGTCATCGTCTCTGAATCCACGACCGACGGCGGGCGGAAGATCCTGATCAGCGGCGGCGGACGCTGCAATATCCTGCCCGCCGACCTCCGACCGGAACGATTCGTGACGAATTCGCCGGCACATCTCGCGAGAAAGATCCTGCGATCCTGGCCGCTCGACGAGCAGCGCGCGTTTTTCGAGCGCGACGTCGGGATTGCTCTCATTCTCGAAGCGGAGACGGCAAAATGGTTTCCGGCGTCGCATCGCGCGCGCGACGTGCGCGACGGTCTCGTGGCGCTGGCGCGCCGCGAGGGCGTCGAGTTTCGATTTGCATCGCCGATGGTGGGACTTGACCGCGCCGAGCGTGGTTGGCGCGTTCGCATGGCACGCGGCGACATCGACACCGCGCGCGTCATTCTGTCGACCGGCGGACTCTCTGTGCCGGCGACCGGCAGCGACGGATTTGGATTTCGGCTGGCCACGAGTCTCGGACATCACGTCCACGACACCTATCCGGCCCTGACGCCGCTTGTTGCCGATCCGCCAATCCATATGGACTTGTCCGGTTTGTCACTCGACGTTCGCATTCGCGCGAAGTGGCAGGGACGAACGACGGAAGCGCGCGGCGGCTTTCTGTTCACGCATCGCGGCTATAGCGGACCGGCGGTGCTCGACGTCTCGCACGTCGCCGTTCGCAGCCGGTTGGCGGGCGGCGAGCGTGCGGTGTTGCGCGTGCAGTGGTCCGACGTCGACGCGGCCGTGTGGCAGCGCGAGTTGTCGTCGGCGGCCGGACTCGTCGTCAGCGCCGTGGCGCGTCACCTGCCGCAGCGTCTCGCCGAGCGCCTCGCGATGGAATCCGAGATTCCACCGGGACGCACGGTGGCGCAACTCCGGCGCGCCGAACGGATTGCGCTGATCGATCGGCTGACCGCCTATCCGCTGCCATGGACCGGCGACGAGGGCTACAAGAAGGGCGAAGTCACCGGCGGAGGCGTCGCGCTCGACGACGTGCATCCGCACACGCTCGAGAGCACCAAGGCCCCAGGGGTTTTCATCTGCGGAGAAATGCTCGACGCGTTCGGTCCAATCGGCGGCTTCAATTTCGCCTGGGCTTGGGCGACCGGCCGGCTGGCGGGAATCGCGGCGAGCTCCTAGCCGGCGGAAGTGCCATGCATACGAGTTCCGCCGGATGCGACGGAGTCCTATCGCCAACCCAGAACGCGATGAACTGCCGTCCGCCGGCCGCGTACGTCATCGGCACGCTCCCGACTGAACCGGGCACCGCCAGATCGGCGATCGTCGCGCCCGTCACTTTGTCGAGCACGTGCACGAACGGCTGAGCGCCCGAGCCTTCGCCGACAAACAAGAGCGTCTTCGTCGCGAGCACTTCGGGCCGCGCAATGGCCCCGGTGCGCGGCACCGTGACGCCCGCGAGCGCCGGATTCGCTTTGATGTCGGGCGGAGTGTCGCCGTTGACGCTCATCCACGCGTGGGCGCCGGTCGTGAGGTCGATCGCCGTCACGCGGCTGTACGGCGGCTTGATGATCGGCAATCCGCGTACGCGAGGCGGATTGCCGCCCGTGCCGACCCAGTCCATGTCAGAGCGCTGCGCGTCGTGGACCAGCGCGAGTAGCGCTGGACTCGTCCACGATCCGACGAACAGACGCCCGGTCTCAGGATCGAGCGCGCCGGCTTCCCAATTCGCGCCGCCCAGAGCGCCCGGCAGCAACACGGTGCCTCTCGTTCCGTCAGGCGCTTGCGCCAGCGAGGGCGGCGAGAACGGGCTCTTGCCCAGGCGAAAGGGCGCGAGCGCCTTGATCGCCTCGGCCCGCAAGTCGGGCGTGAAGTCGATGAGATCGTCCACCGTCACGCCCTGACGATCGAACGGCGCGGGTTTCGACGGTATCGGTTGCGTGGCGGCCGTCCGTTCGCCGGGCACGTCGGAGGCCGGCACCGGCGTCTCGACGATCGGCCAGATCGGCTGGCCCGTCACTCGGTCGAAGACATACGCATAGGCCTGTTTCGACAGCTGGACGACGATCTGTCGCGGCCGTCCAGCGATCGTGACGTCGGCGAGGATTGGATTGGCGGCGTTGTCGCGATCCCAGATGTCGTGGTGGACGATCTGCTGGTGCCAGATCCGCTTGCCGGTCCGCACGTCGAGACAGACGAGTGTCGATGCGAACAGATTGTCGCCCTTGCGATGGCCGCCGTAGTAGTCGCCCGTCGCGTCCTCGACCGGCAAGTACAGGTAGCCGCGCGTTTCGTCGATCGCGAGCGGCGCCCACGCGCCGGTATTGCCGGTGTATTGCCACGAGTTGTCTTCCCACGTCTCGACGCCGGTTTCGCCGGCCTGCGGGATCGTGTTGAATCGCCATTTGAGCGCGCCCGTCTTCGCGTCGATCGCGAGGATGCGTCCTGGCACGTTCTTCATCGACGGCGGCCGCGTTCCGATCTCGAGCGCCGGCCCGATGACGACGACGTTCTCGAAGACGAGCGGGGGAGAACTGGATCCAATTGCGGCCGTCACCGGATCGAGGCTCACGCCAAGCTGTGCCTTGAGATCGACGATGCCGTGCTGGCCGAAGGTGTCGACGGGCTGTCCCGACTTCGCGTCGATCGCCACGAGTTGAAAGCCGGGCGTCACGGTGAAGATGCGCTCGTCGCGTCCGTCGGTCCAGTACGACACGCCGCGTCCCGAGTCGCGCCGCGGCGCGGACCGCGCCCGCGCGCCCTCGTCGAGGTGCCACGTCCACTTCGTCGCGCCGGTGAGCGCGTCTGCCGCGATGACCCAGCGCATCGCGCCGCTCGTGAAATACAGCGTGCCGTTCACCATCAGCGGCGTGCTCTCGTTGCGATACTCGGGCGGCACGCTGAACGTATCCGACTTCCATCGCCACTCGATCCGCAGCGACGAGACGTTGTCGCGCGTGATCTGATCGAGCGGCGAATACCGTCGATTGCCCGGGTCGCCGCCGTAGGTCCGCCATTCGCCCGCGGGTCCGGCGGGGGCATTGGCGGCAACTCGAGATCCGGCGCCTGAGATCGTTGCCAGTGCGGAGACTGCGAGGGCCGTGACGATGGACAGACGACGCATGCCAAACATGTTGGGCACCAGTCTATTGCGCATCGGCGCGATCGACGACGGCGGTTGGCGGGCGGCGGCAGTCCTCAACGCCCGCGAAGGTCCTTCAGATACGGCGCCGGCACCGGTTCACCCGTCAGCGTCTGCAAGAACGCTTTGAGCCATCGCTTTTCGTCCTGAGAGAGATGCAGCGGACGAATTTCCTTCGGTCCGCCGAGAAACGTCCCGTCCGGATCGCCGCCGCGATCGTAGAACTCGATGACATCGTCGAGCGTCGCCGCCTGTCCGTCGTGGAAGTACGGCGCCGTTTCGGCGACCTGCCGAAGCGCCTTCGTGCGCCAGAGCCCCGGCCGGATGTGCTGCGCGCAGAACGTGGCGTCGCGCGCGGCGCCGCGATCGTCGCTGAAGTGTCCATTGGCCGTGAAGTCGCCGCCGGCGACAGCCGGATCGCAGATGAGCGGCTGGTTGGCCGCGCGCCCCGTCTCTGTCTTGTCTGCGTGCGGTGACTTGGCGGTGTCGATCGCCAGTCCAATCACGTGAAAATCATCGTCTGAAAAAACCGGCGTGCTATGACACGCGATGCAGCCCGCGCGGCCGATGAACAGCTTCAGCCCTTGCTTGGCCTCGCCTCTGATCGCCGCGGCGTCACCAGCGACGAAACGATCGAACGGCGCGTTGCGGCTGACGAGCAGGCGGAGATATGCCTCGATCGCCTTGCCGTAATTGACGAGCACCCGGTTCACGATTTCCTGATCCCCCGGCGACAGGTGTTTCCAGTTGGCGACGTCTGTGTATGGCGATCCTGTGAGCGGAAATCGCAACCTGTTGCCGAGCGCCGGGTCGAGCGGCCAATCCGGAAACGCCGCGTCGTACTCCGCGCGGTAGTGATCGAAAATCAGATGCGCCAGTTGCAGCCGGCCGCCGTTCTGGACTGGCGGACCTTCCGGCTCGCTCTGCGCGTCGAACCACTCCGAGTCAGCGTAGCCGTCGTTCTCGCGCCAGTGCGCCTGCGTGCGCGGATTCACGTAGAAGACCGAATTGACGATGCTGCTGGCATTTCGGGTCATCCATTTCGAGCCGAGCGCGGTCGCGTTGGGAATCGCGCCGCCGTTGTTCGACCGGTTGTCGAAGAGCCAGATCGACTCGGGACGGTGACAGTCGCGGCACGCGATGCGGCCCCGTTCCCCAATCGCGCCGAGCTGGCCCTCGGCCCGCGTGCCCTCCTGAATCGGTCCCGACAAGCGCGGATCGAAGAACAGCATCTGACCGAGCCGTGCCGCTGCCGCCGAGTCCCGGTATTTGTTCGTCGTGTCGACCGGCAACGGCGGCAACGGTGAGAGCGTCCGGATCACAGACCACTCTGCCGGCGAGAACGGATCGGCCGCGCGGCAGGATTGCCAAAGGCCAGCCGCGGTGAGCGCGAGGCCGGCCAAGACGACAGAGGCGCGCATGAATATCGATGATAGGCCGCTTATGCTACTAATAATGAACCATGGACTTTCGGCTGGACCGGCGCGCATTTCGCGTGACGACGTTTGCCGAAGAGGCGCGCGCCAAGCCAGATCTCATCCATTGGCTCAGTCGTCCTCCCGCCGAGCGCGTCGCCGCCGTCGAGTTTCTCCGGAGGCAGTTCATTGAACCTGGCACCCGACTTCGACGAGTTCTGCGCGTTGCTGATCGCGCGGTCCGTTGAATTCGTCATTGTCGGCGCTCACGCGCTCGCTTTTCACGGAGCGCCCAGATTCACCGGCGACTTGGACATCCTCGTCAGGCCCACCAGTGAGAATGGCGAGCGACTGCTCAACGCCATCACCGCGTTTGGGTTTCCGGCGGCTCCGCTCACTGCTGCCGAGATCGCCGGAGGACGCAAGTTGATCGAGATGGGCGTCGCGCCGGTTCAGATTCACGTGATGAGTCAGATCGATGGCGTAACCTGGGATGAGATTTGGAAAGGCCATGAACGCGGTGCTTTTGGCCATCAAGAGGTCGCGTTCATTGGCCGTGACGCATTCATCAAGAACAAGCGCGCGGCTGGGCGGCCGAAAGATCTGGCGGACATCGAGGCACTCCGCGAGCCCGAATCCTGACTGCCGATCGTCATTGCGACGCGATCACTAGCGCGTGACACCCGTCCTCGCGGACAATCAGCCCATGTTTCCACCAGCCGCCTATCGCGACCGCCGCGCCCGCCTCTCGAAGGATCTCGGATCCGGGCTCGTCCTCTTTCTCGGCAACGAGGAAGTCGGCATGAACTACGCCGCCAACGTGTATCCATTCCGGCAGGACAGCACGTTTCTCTATTTCTGGGCTGTCGATCAGCCTGGTCTGGCTGCGGCGATCGACATCGATGCGGGCACGGACACGTTGTTTGGAGACGACGTGACGATGGCGGATGTGGTGTGGTCGGGACCGCAACCGTCGCTGACGAGTCGCGCGGCGGCCGCGGCCGTTCAGCACACCGCGCCGGCCGGTGCGCTGGCCGAACGGGTGAGTGCGGCTTTGAAGAAAGGGCGCGTGGTCCACTTTCTCGCGCCGTACCGCGCGGAGCAGACGCTGAAACTGGCCGCGCTGCTGGGCGTGCTGCCGTCGGCCGTCAAGGAGAAACGATCCGTCGCGCTCCATCGCGCCGTGGCCGCGCAGCGAATTTACAAGACGCCCGAAGAAGTGACCGACATCGAGTTCGCGGTGGATGTGTCGCGCGAGATGTACGCCGCGGCGATGCACGCGACGCGTCCCGGCAAGAAAGAACACGAAATCGTCGCCGAAATCGCGCGCGTCGTCATGGCGCGCGGATGCACGTATTCGTTTCCGCCGATCTGTTCCGTCCATGGCGAGACGCTGCACAATCCGTTTCATCGAAACACGCTCGCCGCGGGCGACGTCATGGTGCTCGACTCGGGCGCCGAGACGCCGGCGCACAACGCCAGCGACATCACGCGGACGATTCCGGTCAGCGGCACGTTCTCATCGCGCCAGCGCTCGATTTATGAAGCCGTGCTTCGCGCGCAGACGGGCGCGATCGCCGCCATCAAGCCGGGCGTGCCGTACAGGGACGTGCATCTGGCCGCTGCGAAGTCGCTGGTTCATGACCTCACCGCGCTCGGTCTCATGAAAGGCAATCCCGACGAGGCGGTCGCCGCCGGCGCGCATGCGCTCTTCTTCCCGCACGGCCTCGGCCACATGATGGGCATGGACGTGCACGACATGGAAAACCTCGGCGAGGACATCGTCGGCTACGGTCCCGGCTACGAACGCAGCCCGCAGTTTGGCCTCGGCTACTTGCGTCTCGCGCGTCCGCTCGAACCGGGCTTCGTGATCACGGTCGAGCCCGGCTTGTATTTCATTCCCGCCCTCATCGATCAATGGAAGGCCGAGAAACACCATGCGGCCTTTATCAATTTCGGAGAAGTGGAAAAATTCAAAGACGCGCGCGGATGCCGAATCGAGGATGACGTGTTGGTCACATCGACCGGCGGTCGAGTGTTGGGGCCGCCGATTCCGAAGACGATCGCGGACGTCGAGTCGGCTTGCCGGACGTGAACGCGGGTGGCCGCGATCGGCGCGGCGGTTACTTCGGCAGCAGCGATTGCGCCGCGAGCGCGCATTCCTCCATCACGGTGAAATAGTTCGCAACCGCCTCGGTGCCGACGACGAACGGGTTGGGTTCGTTGGCCGGGCGCCACGCGGCGAGCCGCGCCTTCGTCCAGGCCTCGTCGAACGCGGTGTGGTTGGACAGCAGCACGGTCGCACCAGCCGCGGCGGCGGCCGCCGCCATCTTTTTTTGTGACGCGATGAATTGCGGGAAAAAATCAGGCCGCGTCAACATCGCGGTGCCGCTCGCATAGGCCACCGTGATCGGCTTGCCGTGGTCCGTCACCTGGAAGGTGAGCCCATACGCGCCCGGCGTGTGGCCTGGCGTGAGCGTGATGCCCAACGTGGCGCCGCCCAGCGTGATGGTGCCGCCGTCTTCGGCGATCAGATCGCGCGTGGGCGTGCCGCCCGGCATGGGCCGTCTGGCGATCATGTCCCAGTCGGCCGCGCCCAGCATCACGTGCGCGCCGTATGTCTGCTGAAAGTATTTGGCGCCTTCGTCGTGATCGCTGTGGCCGTGCGTGATCAATACATATTTCACGTCGGCCGGATTGAGGTGCATCGCCTTCAATCCGTCCACGATCTCCGGGACGACCGCGTAGTTGTAGAGCGTGTCGATCAGAATGATGCCGGAGGTCGTGGTGAGCGCCCACGACGTGTGGAACTTCGTCCCGAGAAAATAGAGGTTGTCGAAGACCTTCTCCGGCGCCGCGTAGTAGACGTCGCGGCCAGGGTCGGTGGCGTAGTTGCCGATCGCGGGGCCGACATCGGGCATGACGCAGTTGCGATCGAGAATGCCGGTCCAATCGAAGCGAGCGGCGTCCTTGGCGGCCTTCAGATGGGCGAGGTAGTCGCTCGGCAGTTTGGCCTGGGCGGCCGCGGCGATTCCGGCCGCGAGACAGCAGCACGCGGTTCCGTACAGCAATCGCTTGATCTGCATAGACACTCCTGCGGCGATCGACCGCATCGGATTGTAGCGAACTTCGTGAGGCGCCGCGGCGACATTGCCAGACGCCAGATGAACGTGCATACTCTGCGGCGTTGCCCGACTGATTGAATCGCGTTTCAGGACCCGCCTGCAGATGTCCGAGAGTGGAGGCTTGTCATGATGGGTGCGTCGCCAGTCAAGGACCGGGGGATCGCGTCCGGCCGCTCCATGTGGATCCCAATGGCCGTGGGCCTCTTTCTTTCCGGCATCGGCGTCGATGTCGCTCACGCGCAGATCAAGTCCGATCCAGATCGCGTCGGCGTGAGCGTGGCCAAGGATCCAAAGGACAACAGCGGCATCACCGCGCATGACCTCTTTGGCTTGCTGGATGGCAAGCTGAACAACAACTTCGGCAGTTTGACCGTGCTCTTTGGCGGCTGCTACGGCGACGCCTTCACGACGGCCGCCGCCAATTCAAATCTCAAGAACGCCAATGTCGCGATCCTGGCGGCCACGAGCGACAAGGGCGCCTGCTACACACCGGCCTCGACCACGGGCAATCCATTTCTGCTGGGTATAGTCGAAAATTTCTCGCCGCCCAATACCGTGTCTCAAGCCTTCAAGTCCGGCGTGGAACGCGTGCAGAAATTCGAGACGGACCAACATAATATCGACACCGTCCATGACAAGCCGTTGGCGCTGACCAACCCGGGCGCCACATATTTCGGTAAAGGCGCCGACATTACCTTGAAGGGCGATCCGAAAAAGCAGTTCGCCATCCTCTTCGTCGGATACCCGGACAATTGGGCCGATTGGAACGACATTCAGATTCAATTTCAGACGCTGGTGGACGCCGGCTGGGACCCGACCCACATCAGCGTGTACTTTGGAACGGGCGAGGGCACTCCGGAAAGTCCAAAGTTTCCCAACGGCAAACTGGTCAAAGACGACGCCGCCGCCGCGCACGGGCATCTAAGCCAGACGTACACGGACAGCAAGGGCGAGCACGCGATTTCATACGGTGCTGCGTCATTCGAGAATCTGAAGGCAAAACTGACCAACTGGATGGCATTCGCGAAGCTTGCAGACAACAACGGGATTCAGTTTTTCATTTCCTTTGGCGGGCACGACACGAATCTCGCGCACAATCGCGATAATTTGCTGGCGCAAGCCACGGGCGCCGGCGGCCCAGCGCCTCACGCCGCGGGACAGGCCGTGAGTTCGGACGGAGCCCCACTTCAGTTCGCGATCGGGTACCGCTACTTGCACAACTACGAGGAATCAGCGCCCTTGGGCTTCTCGCTGGCCGTCGACGACCGAGTCGCCAGACTGGGAAGCTGCCGCGTGTCCGGTGTCGGTGAGTTTGGCGTGAATCACTTCATGGGCGGCACTCAGGAAACTTTTCTTGGCGGTGCGCAAGTTGCCGTGCCCGTCAACGATCAGGTCTCAGTCTTCGGCCAGGGCCTGGCAGGCGTGACGCATGGTTTTGGCGCCACGGACTTTACGTTTCAAGTCGGCGGTGGCGTCGGATTCAAGGAGCATTGGAACGGGCATTCATTGGAGTTCCGCGCCGAGGTTGATGTGCCCATCGTGTTTTTCAACGGCGCTCACAGTGCGGGCCTCAGCATCAGCGGCGGCGTGGTCCTGCCGATCGGCGGGGCATAGCCCGTCGCCGTGGCTGGTTTCGCCCACGCGTCGAAGTCACGACTGACACGGCACGACCTGCCGCGATTTCCAGGCCGGACGCTCTTCGATCGCATCGCCCGCGCCGTCTGCGACGCCGGCTGTTTACCG
>Ga0209579_10001626_pt1 | contig 18233 bp, 17 predicted proteins | sample Coa_R1_2_FD_187152 | JGI IMG/M metagenome (GOLD analysis project Ga0209579, IMG submission 187152) | Surface soil microbial communities from Centralia Pennsylvania, which are recovering from an underground coalmine fire - Coalmine... | ecosystem: Environmental > Terrestrial > Soil >... | reverse complement strand
ACAGAAATGGGCGAAAGGACGAAACAAGAAAAAATGCACTATCCAATGGAAATTTACACGACAAGACGCAGATCGAAAGCTATCTAAACACTATGTTTCTTAATTAAATTGTCAATGCACTAGTGTCAAGATGGAAGGACAACTTCTCCAACCACAAATACGCTTCCACATACAACGATGAGGTCCTTTTTCGAGGCTGCACTGACCGCGGCCTGAAGCGCTCCATTGACATCCGGATAGTGGTTTCCTCGAATCCCGAGACTAGCTGCAGCTGCTGCCAGATCCTCCTCGGCCAATGCCCTGGGAATTTGGGCCTTAGTAAAATAGTATTGAGCCAATTTGGGTAGCAATGATAGGATTTTTTGAAAATCTTTATCCTTAACCATCCCAAATACGATATGTAATTCTTCGTGGTCCGTGATCTCAATTTGCTTAGAGATCTGCTTTATCCCATCCTCGTTGTGAGCTACATCCAGGACAATCGCCGGATTGGTAGCTATAATCTCCCATCTCCCGTGCAATCCTGTTAATCGTTTGACTTCACGGAGGGCTTTACGGCACTGTTTTTCCTGAATATTCCATCCGGAAGTTCGGAGTATGCTTGCTGCCTCCAGGACTGTTACCAAGTTCTTATTTTGATATATTCCGGTCAAATCGAGATGATAATAATTCTTTTCATTATTGTGGATGGAAGTGATCTCGGCGACGAGTTCCGTGTGATCGACCGACCAGCCGGACACATATCTATTCCTGTCAGCAAAACTTACGGCTGTTCTAGCCAAATTTGCCCGCTCTTCAAAAATGTGGGCGGTGCGCGAATCGTATTCGCCTACAACGACAGGAATACCCGGTTTGATAATACCAGCTTTTTCAAACGCAATTTTTTCTAGAGTGTCGCCTAAAAGGTCCATATGATCATATCCAATATTAGTAATCACCGATAGCTCTGGTCGAATGATATTAGTGCTATCAAGCCTTCCACCCAACCCGACTTCCACGACAGCAACGTCAACCTTCTGTTCGGCAAAGAAGCTAAATGCCATCGCGACTGTCAACTCAAAAAAAGAAGGTTGGATATCGACAATCGCCATTTGCATTTGGTCCACGAATTCAGTCACAAAACCATCGTCTATCATTCTACCGTCAATTTTGATTCTTTCTCGAAAATCTCTTAGATGCGGCGAAGTGTAAAGGCCCGTCTTATATCCTGCAGTTTGGAAAACTGCGGCGAGCATATGGCTGACTGAACCTTTACCGTTGGTACCCCCAACATGAATTGATTTGAATTTGTTCTGCGGGTTGTCGAGAATCTCACACAAAGCTTGCGTATTACCCAAATCTGCTTTATAGGCCGCAGCGCCGATGCGGCTAAACATCGGCAGCCGGCTATACAGGTAATCGATAGCCTCCTGGTAATCCATAAATGAGCAAATTAAATGAAAGCAGCTAAACGGAAAAGCCTTTAATGCAAGCTGAAGTGACCATTTGCTGCACGACTTTTCTCGCGGATGGCCCAACGGGCATTTGATCGAGTACTAATAATGGACTTTAAAGTGGAAGATTAATGAACCAAAGGATTCCTGGCCATTTGCAATAAATTTTACCTGTATGGCTTTTCTTTTTGCAATATCAACATACGATGATTCGGAAGTATTTGAGCCATGCAAATGGAATTCGGCGCTCGTCACATTGCCCGCACCATCTACGTGAACGTCGATCACCACCGTTGCATCCTGATTGAAGTCATCGGTGAATGATGGCATATGCAGTACGTTCCGGTTGGCTAACTGCCCGGTGCGCTGTATACTCCCAGAAGTGCCTGTTCCGCCGTTCCCGGAGTAATTTTTCGAGTCAGGATTTCCTCCCGGTTTGCCTTGATCGCCCTTGCCACCTGCTATACCCTCGTTACCCCCAGGCTTGAAATTATCTGCGTCGTTACCGCCGGTTCCGTTTCCGTTCACTCCATGAAAAACGGCCTTAGGTTTTGGCTTAACGGGTACGGGGCTCGTTTCAGGTTGCCTTACCCTAATGATTTTCTTTTCTATTTCTTTTTTGGGGAGTCGTGTCGCATCAGGTTTTGTAAAAGCAGGCTTTTTTACAACTGGTGCATCTTCTTCTTTGTCGTTAGTTTCGACATCTTTTGCGGGCGCTTTTTCAACGATCGCTTGTTTAGGCGGGGTGTATCGCTCCCTATCTTCCGCGGAAGGTTTCCCCGGCAGGAAGGGCTGGTTATTTCCGCTGCCTTTATCACTATTGCCCAGGTTTACTTCAATTCCCTCATCGGCAACCGGCGGCTGGATTACCGGTAGCGACCATGAAACAAGCAATAGCAGCGCAATCAGCAGTGCACAGATTAACGCCGTGTATACAGAAGCACGGAAATTTTTTTGAGATTCAAAGGTATCTGTCATGTACACCTGGTTTGACATACAAATTTATTGAAATACTCGACCAATTCTCGATTTAATAACCCAAACGATACAGTCAGACTCCAAATTCATAATGAAACGAGGCAGCATAGTTTGCATTGCCTGTGCTTTCCCACCCAAATTGTTAAAAATGATACAAATTCTGTCGGGGTCTTCTTTGAAATTGGTCGCTTTAATGGGCAAAATCGGACTCAAAATTTCCACGAATACGCTCGAACGGAGGATTAAAATACCCGTGTTTCAAGGAGGGAAACTCTTCTTTAAGTAATTCCATTAATTGTTTGATTCCCAAAAATTCACCGGTTTCCGCCACCCCAATTCTACCCAAATACCAATCGGGATCGATATTAAAGTTTCTCCATTGAATCATATTTAGGCCGGTTTCAGAAATGAGTTTCCGGATCGCATCGTATTCATCGAAACTGTCAGTCATTCCAGGTAGGACAAAATAGTTTATCGATGTCCAGCCCCCACGCTCGCGGACTATTTTGAGGCTTTTTAGCACGTCTTCAAATTCGTAATTATTTGGGCGATAATAACGCTCGTAAATGCTTTTGCGCGCGGAATTCATACTTACCCGAATAGAATTAAGTCCGGCATCGCAAAGTGCTTTTACGGCGTCTGGTTTTGATCCGTTCGTGTTCATATTGATGCTGCCTCTGGATGTACTTTTCCTAATTGCAATAATTGCGTCTCGAATTGTCTCCCACATTAGTAACGGCTCACCCTCGCATCCCTGTCCAAAGCTAATAATGGGAAAGGATGCGTTTTCCAAATGTGGCACTGTAAATTCGACTATTTCCTCAACGTTTGGCCGAAAAGTCAACCGGTCCTGTGTGGAAACAATGGGTTCCTCCTGAGGCTGAAATGAAATGCAGCCGATACAATTCGCGTTACAGGCCATCGATACCGGGACTGGGCACTCCCAGCGACCCAAAGCCAAATTTCGGGCTGCAGGGCAATGGTAAGTGAGGCAGCAATTGGAAGCTAAATGCCTGACAAGACGATTATGCGGGTAAGTACTCAAAAGACGAGCGGCTCCTTTTTTAATGTCTCCTTCAATGTAGCCTTTCGATTCTTGCCGAATATCTTCTTCAATTCGGACCGCCGGCACGAAGAATTGTTGATCAAGCCAACCCGTCGCCGTATAGCAAAAAAGCGGAAGGGTAGGAGCGCCCTGTTCTGATTCGTAAGCAGCGAGATAAAGTCCTGTGTGTGCGGGGGGGATGAAGGCCGCAACGGCGATTCCCTTTTCGCAAAGTCGCATTTCTCCCGATTGGACGTCAACGCCTATCGCCCGTCTTCCGGGCAATTCGTAAATTGAACCACCCTGAGGCAATTTTATCCAGTCAATATCCGGTATTAACATAGCGTCCCAACCACTTCTACCCGTCGCAAACAGCGATTGATCTTCATAAATATTTCCTTTGCCATCCGAGTAAAGCAAAAAAGGCCGTCCGTTCATTATATCATCGAGGATTTAATTAATGATTAAGTTGCTTTTTACAATAGGCATTAAATTCATCTTCGTCGGCGTCAAATTCATCTTCATCATCCACAGTTTGCTTTTGAATGACGCGGTTATTTTTAAAATCCAGGGTTAAAAGCCCATCCTTAAGCATAATATTGGTGAATTCTGACCATATAAATTTCCTCCGAAAGATGGAATTGACTACTATCTGGTTTGTCGAAAAGCCGATCTCCAGCGGATACTTTGCCTGATACTCGAGAAAGGCGAGAACAAAAAACAACAAACATGCCCACTGAAAATGAGGCATCGCAATCCAGAAAATCCCGGCGACTACCAGCCATGTCCTATACCGAACTATCCGGCCTTTTTCCCTTTGACGAATAATACCCGTCACCAGGCCGGTCAAAATAGTCAGGGATGCCAAAGTAAAAAACACATCGAAATGCTGACGTTTTACCTGTAAAGTTAAAAAAGCCATTGCGGACCCCAGGCACAGCAGTATGCTTATTGAATCGATGAATTTTTCGTTGTTCCTTTTCAGCGTAACAACATAATCATAACGCATGACAGAATTATGGAAATCTAACTATTCGCGGCTACTAACATATTACATAATTTCCAAAGTACGTGAGCCCCTACGTTTGCATCCCAATCCGATTCTCCTGTGCCTACTTCTACTAAATCAAATCCGATAAACTGACGGCCACTTTCAGAGATCTTTTTTATTAAATACAAAACCTGCTCTGTTTCATAACCTCCTTGAACGGGTGTGCCGGTGTGGGGACAAAGCTTGGGATCCAAGCCATCGATATCAAAACTGACATAGACCCGGTCCGGAAGATGCCCGATCATTTCATCTGTAATCTGTTTCCATGTTTGTCCGTCATACATTCGCTCTTTTACTTCCTTGTCAAAGTAGGTAACCAGCCTGTAATCACTTTTACAAATAAAGTCCCACTCTTCCTGCGAGTAGTCTCTCACGCCTACCTGGACTATTTTTTTTACCTCCGGGATTTCATTAAGCGCGTTGTACATTACACTCGCGTGACTATAAGTAAAATCCGCATAAGACTTTCTGAGATCGCAGTGAGCATCGATGTGCAGAATGCCAAAATCTCCATAGGTTTCCGCAATGGCTTTGTAAAACCCAAAGGGTACACTATGGTCACCTCCCAACAATCCAACCAGTTTGCCGCTTTTCAGCAATTCCCTGGTCTGCTCGTAGACCCAGACATTCAGGTTGGCGCCTCCTTCATTTATTTCCTTAAGCGACTTCGTCATGAAGGTATTTTTCTCAACTAGCTCATCTTTGGAAATATAATCGATGTATAACTCAGCCTCTTTCCGGAGGTAATCGCTTTTCATCAGAAGTTTTCGATCGTGTGGTCGCATATAAAATCCCTTTCTCCATGCATTGCCGCAATCGGCATCGAAAATGTCAACCTGCATGCTGGCTATAAAGATGTGCTCCGGCGCCCTCGAAGTTCCCGCGCCATAACTTACTGTTACCTCCCAGGGTACAGGCAGAATAATCAACCGGGCTTCATCTTCGGAAAATGGCAATCCGAAGATGTTATTTTTTGGATTGCTTACGCCGTTGGCGTCAAACTTAGAAAGATCGGTCATAATTAGTAGGTAAAAACAACGCAATTTAGTTCAGGAATTTCTAGCGGCAAAAAATGTGGGGCTGACCTGGTCATTTGTTAACCAATTTTAAAATTGACCCCATTAACATATGGTTATAACATCAGCGATTTGAACGCAGGTATATTTGGTTTCGAACGCATTATTGATGATATCGGCTGGGATCCAGACCGTCAGATTTTTGAGGGCTTGGAAAATGCGCCATTAAGGAACATTTTCAAGTTGTAGCCATGGGAATGACTTTCCCCGACCCTTTTAGTCACAATATCCTGAGTGACAATAACCAATCATACCGGATCGAGCCGGCCTGGAAAATGATTTTGTCGAACAAAGCAATTCTTCCCTCATTGTGGCAATTATTTCCGGCGCACCCAAATCTTCTCCCGGCTTTTTTGAAAAGTGTCGCTTAAACAAATTTGTTGTGAAGCAATGCCTTTCGGGTGAAGGCGCAGATGTTACGATAATATGGAAAGGGCCAAATAATTGCCAGTTCTACTGGCGATTATGGAAGAGAGGGGTTTATATTTCAAGAGTATTGCGCGCTGCCTGCATACCCATGAAATAGGCATTCGCATATTGCCAGCTGAGTGGTCGGCCAGGAGGCGGCCGGAATTAGCATTCGGGAGTCAGTTGGACTGAATACGAATAACCTAGGGTGCTTCACGCCCCACCTGATTGAAAACTGAGCGTAAGCGCCAAATATTTTGGGCCGCCAATGAATGATTTTGAAGTAACTTTGCGCAGATTTTTTTGATATGAAAAAGTTGCATATTGTCTTGTTGGTTTTTATCGCGACGTCGATTGGCTTGCTCATTAGCTTTATGGGAAATCTCTCAACCTACGAAACGATTGCCTCAGCGAAACAAAAGGAAGGCAAAAGCGTGACAATCATTGCGCGGTTGGATAACTCAAAACCGATCGAGTATAACGCGGCCAGAAACCCCAATTATTGCAGCTTTTATGTTTCTGATACCCTCGGTAATCGAGCAAAAGTTGAATATTTTTTTGAGAAGCCTTATGATATGGAAAAAGCAGAAAGGATTGTGCTAAAGGGAAAAATGATGGGTGACGTCTTTCAGATTACTCAAAAGGACGGTATTCTAATAAAATGTCCTTCAAAATATACCGACGACCCCAATGTGGCCAAAAAAAATCTCACCGAAAATTGATTATTGATAATGGATTATTTAGGCGAGCACCTGTTGCCGGGTAGAATAGGACATTTTTTTGCGACGGTTTCATTTGCCGCATCTTTTATTGCCACTGTTGCCTATTATAAATCTGCGAGTTCAAAATCCGTCGACGATGAGCGGGCTTGGAGAAGGCTGGGCAGAATCACCTTTACAATAGATGGTTTGGCTCTTATGGGAGTTTTTGCGGTAATCTATTATATTATCCGGGCCCACTATTTTGAGTACAATTTTGCCTGGGAACATTCCAGTAAGACCCTGGATCTGAAATACCTGCTGAGCTGCGTCTGGAGTGCGCAGGAAGGCAGTTTTCTTCTTTGGATGCTTTGGCATTTCGTACTGGGAATAGTTTTGATTTTCACCAGTAAAAAATGGGAATCGCCCGTGATGTCTGTATTGAGCTTTGCGCAACTTTGCCTGGCAACGATGATCGTGGGTCTATATTTTTGGGGAGCAAAAATTGGCATTAATCCATTTATGTTGATTCGGCATACCGAGCTTTTTGATGCTGCGCCATTTCTTCATGAAGCTTCGACCGGAATGTTGAAACATGACTACCTTACCTACATTAAAGATGGCCAAGGGCTGACTCCCCTACTTCAAAATTACTGGATGGTTATCCATCCGCCTATTCTATTCCTTGGTTTTGCGTCGACAATTGTACCTTTTGCCTTTGCATTTGCCGGACTTTGGAAAAAGCAATACGGCGATTGGGTGAAAGTGGCGCTGCCATGGACTCTTTTTTCAACTTGCATCTTAGGTACCGGAATAATGATGGGTGCAGCTTGGGCCTATGAATCGCTTAGTTTTGGAGGGTATTGGGCCTGGGATCCCGTGGAAAACGCATCGTTGGTGCCTTGGCTTGTGTATCTCGCCGGATTACATACCATGGTGATTTTTAATGCTACAGGGCACTCTTTGCGTGCGACTTATTTATTTATCTTTCTCGGATTTATCCTGATTTTGTATTCAACATTCCTGACCAGAAGCGGAATATTGGGCGACACGTCAGTCCACTCTTTCGTGGACTCAGGCATGAATTTTCAATTAATTGCTTTAATTACAGTTTTCTTGGTCCCTGCGTTTGGACTATTGTTTTGGCGCTATAAAAGCATTCCCCATATCAGGAAAGAGGAGAATATAAATTCTCGCGAGTTTTGGATGTTTATTGGTTCCCTGGTGTTGTTTCTGTCAGCTGCATTTGTAATAGCGGCTACGTCATTACCTGTTCCGAACAAATTATTTGGGACCAATTTGACTATTGGAGATGACGCGACATTTGCCTACAACAGAATTGAAATATTTATTGCCGTTATTGTCGGGGTTCTAACCGCCGTCGGGCAGTATTTGAAATATAAGATGACTAGCACACGCAATTTGATGAAGGTCGTGCCACCTACTCTCATCGCCGTAATTCTGTCCGTTGCCATAAGTATACTTGGAAATATTCATTACGACAGATACGGGAATGGCTTTCTGGCTGCCATTCACCTTGCCGTATTTTGCGCGATGTATGCTGTTGTAGCCAACGCGATGTACATCTGGTCAGCAATAAGAGGAAACCTTAGAAACGCCGGCGGTTCCATCGCGCACGTGGGATTTGGATTGATGATGATTGGAATACTGCTTTCGTCTTCCAAAAAAGAAGTTCTTTCTTATAATACTACAGGAATAAATATAAATTTTCTTCCTTCAGCGAAGCAAAACCCTATGGAAAATATTACGCTCATTAAGAACCTGAGAACAGACATGGGCAAATATTGGGCGACATTTATAAATAATGATTCGGTGGATTCACGAAACAGGACCACTTATTTCCACGTTCGGTTGCAGAAAAAGAAAAATCAGGACGAATTCGACCTGTATCCAAATATGGTAAACACGGGTAAGAGTCCTGACGATAATGTTTTTAACCCCGACATGCATCATTACTGGGACAAAGATATCTTTTCTTATATCAGTGCTGCCTATAACCCTCAGCAGGAAAATCAAGAAGATACAGCAGCATTCCGCCAGTACACCATTGGGATCAACGATACAATTTACTATTCCAAGGGTTATATAATTTTGGACGGGATTACACCCAATCCCAACAATACGAGATATCATTTTTCGCCTGATGACACAGCTTTGATGGCCAACATGACGATCATCGATAAGGACAGCATGCGTTTTAAAGCCAACCCTGCATTTTATGTTAAAAATAATCGGATCGTTCCCCTTATTGACACTGTGTTTGCGCAAGACCTTGCCATATCTTTTAACGGCGTCGGGTCTGAAAAAAAATTGATTTTCGGTGTAAAAGAATCTGCCGCTATGGTCCCGTTTGTTGCGCTTAAAGTACTTTTATTTCCCCAGATTAATATTTTATGGCTTGGAACGTTTATTATGATCGCAGGGTTTGCCATAAGTGTCTTTCGACGAGTTAAGCTCATATGACTTGGTTTTTTTAATAAAAACCTAACAAGTTTACCAGGTTACTTTCGTTGTTAACAAGTATGAAATACGAATGGCATTGATTAACTTTATGTTCGAATGGTAAAGTATCTGAAGCGCTTATTTTTCCCATTTCTATTTTCCGCCCTTTTGTTCGGAAATGAGTCGGCATTTGCTCAGAATGTCACCTCGCGATACGGTCCTAATGATACGATCCTGGTTCCCATTTATGTTTACAATGGTGACACACTTCCTTCGCGGACTCTTGAAATGGTATGGATAACTGCAAGGATGCCCGAAGCGATGAGAAAACGCATGGCAGAATGGACCAAGTTACGTAACGCCGTTTATGTTACTTATCCTTATGCAAGAAAGGCGGGCGCGATCATGAATGAAATGAACGTTAAACTTGCGGCAATGACTACAGAAAGCGAGAAGAAAAATTATATAAAATCGAGGGAGAAGGAACTTAAAAAAGAATTTGCCGACCCTCTTGAAAACCTTTCAGTTTACCAGGGCAAAATCCTGATGAAACTGATAAACCGGCAGACCGGAAACAATTGCTACGACATAATCAAGGAATACAAGGGAGGATTTACCGCGCGATTTTGGCAAACAGTCGCATTTTTCTTCGGTACAAGCCTGAAGCAGCCATATGATCCAAAAGGAGATGATCAGCAAATCGAGACTATCGTTAAGGAAATAGAACGGATGTATCGAAGCTGATCTGGCCCAGAACCGCAAATGTCTGCTTCAATTTCTTACAGGCGGTGGATTTTTTCAATTAAGGCACTTGTCGAAAATCCCTCTAAAATAGGATTGATAACTACCCTTCCTCCACTCGCGATTACGTCACCAGCGCCGACAATTTCGTCGACCGTATAATCGCCACCTTTAATCAAAACGTTGGGAGTCAGCGCTCTAATCAGAGCCAATGGTGTATCTTCTTCAAAAACAACTACCGCGTCGACCATGAATAGAGAGGCCAAAACCAGCGCCCTTGATTCTACATGGTTAATTGGCCTGCCAGCCCCTTTCAATCTGCGGACAGAGGAATCATCATTGAGACCCACGATCAAATAATCAGCTTCCAATGCAGCCTGAGCCAGTGAAAATATATGCCCCTGATGCAAAATGTCGAAACACCCGTTTGTAAATGCCACCGTCTTATTCAAAAATCGCCAACGCTCTGACTGACGGGCCAATTCGGAAAGTGGTAGGATCTTCTGACTTATTATATCCGATTTCTTCATGGCTTTTTTTTGTTCAGAATTGGTAATAATACGAAACTGAGGGTTCCAAAAATAAGCAGGATTGCTGTTTGGCAAAACCATATCAAGATGCCTAACGATAATCCTTGCGCTTCCGAAATGCCATAAACCAGCAATACCTGCTGCACGGCATATTGGTAAGACCCTATTCCTCCCGGCGAAGGAACAACCATGCCGATGGCGCCAAATGTCAGAGCGGACAATGCCGCTTTTACTCCATAAACCCTCATTCCCGGCATGGCGAAAAAGCCCATATAAGTGCTTATCAAATAGAACAGCCAGATTAATACGCTATGGAAAAAAAACCATCCTTTGTTCCGAATGTTTCGAACGCTGGTTAACCCTGCCCAGATCCCCAGCAGAATTTGTTTTGTCTTCTGAATAAAGGAGAGATGAGCAAACCGCCTAATGAAATAGTTTGTAGCGAGAACCAACGCGATGAAAAATATAGCAGCGCCAATAATGCGAGTGTATGAGATATGCCCGGTCCGGGACTGAAATATCTTCTTAAATTCATCCAGCGTGTACATTCCCACGATGTCGTATTGGACTATGATCGTGATTCCCAGGACAATTAAAAGTGTGACAAAATCAAAAGCGCGTTCGGCCAAAATCGTCCCGACCAACTTATCCGCGGGCACTTTTTCATAGCGGGCCAGGATTGTGCACTTGAGAACCTCACCCAGTCGTGGAAATGCCAGATTAGCCCAATATCCTACCAAAACTGATAGAAAAGTGTTTTGAGTGCTTGGCCTGTATCCAAGCGGTTCAATCATAATTTTCCATCGGACTGCTCGGAAAAAATGCGCAAAGAGTAAAGAGACGGTTGCAGGAATCAAAAATATAAAATTTGTACCTGCCAGATTATGGGTGATTTCATGCCAGCTGGATTTGCGCAACGTTAGCCAAAACAAAAAAAAACCAAAACCCAAAAACAAAATGTATTGCAATAGGTTTCGCATTTTTTTGTTCATAAGTCAAAACATTATCGCCCCATGCTTTGAGGCAAATCCATTTAAATTTTATTACCTTCTCCCGGAAAAACGATCTTAGGAGTAAATTTTTTTGCTTCTTCGAATTCCATACGCGCGTACGAAATGATTATTACAACATCCCCGGCTACTCCTCGACGCGCCGCCGGACCATTCAGACAGCAAACGCCAGAGCCTCTTTTTCCCTTTATTACATAAGTTTCAATCCTTGAACCATTATTGACGTTAACGACCTGAATTTTTTCGTTTTCGAGAAGGTTCACCGCATCCATAAGGTCTTCGTCCAACGTGAGACTTCCGATATAATTAAGATTTGCTTCTGTTATGACTGCCCGGTGAATCTTTGACTTAAGTACTTCTATTTCCATAGCTTGGCGATTAAAAATCGGCCACAAAAGTAACAATCTCAAATCAGATGTGTTCATTAAATAGCAGTATATTGTCAATCAGCCTAATCTCATGTTGGAATGCCGCGACAAGTGCGACGAGTTTTTGTTCACCATCCCAGTGTGTTACTTCTGATAAATCGCCTGAACCAGCAATCGCAATGTAATCGATCTTAAATTCATTTGCCTCGAGAATCGTCCGTGCTTCATCTAAATTGGAGCGGAGATTACCAGGGTGGAGAGTATTTCTAAGATGCATGAGGCAGTCAAAAATCGCGGTCGCATTTTTTCTTTCTCGTTCGTTAAGCCGGAGATTACGACTGCTCATGGCGAGTCCGTCAGGTTCTCTGACGGTCTCAACGGTAATCAGTTCCAACGATAATTCAAGTATGTCTATCAAGCGTCGAACAACCAGGCATTGCTGATAGTCCTTCTTACCCATGTAAAGCTTATCTGGCCTAATAAGTTTCAGGAGACGAGACATAACCAAACAGACTCCCTGAAAGTGCCCTGGTCGGAATTTACCTTCTAAAACAGACTCAATTGTTCCTATATTATAATGTTCCAAATGCTCAAAACCTTCCGGGTAAACTTCTGCTACAGATGGTAAAAAGAGGAGGTCCGAATGGTGGCTTTCTAAAAGCGAAATGTCTTTCTCAATCGTAACCGGATAGTTGATAAAATCAGCCTGGCTATTGAATTGTGTCGGATTGATGAAAATGCTACAAACAACAAATGAATTTTCAATTTTTGCTCGCTCGAGAAGGGCAATATGTCCCAAATGAAGTGCTCCCATCGTTGGCACAAATCCAATTGTCTTTCCATTGACCTTGCGGTGCGCAAGAACTTCTTTTAGTTGATCATGATTTTTAACAATAATCATAGCATTGGTTTGGTCTGGGAAGGGTGAAACAAAGCACCAGTCTTAATTATTATTCTTACCTTTGCAAACTAATTCGAAAGGAGCTAATTCCTCCACTAATTAAGACTAATGGTTACAAAAAAACGAATTTTGTTCATTGCCAATGAAATTTCACCGTATCTGGAGCTAACAGAATTTGCTGAAACGGTGAATAAATTAGCTGTCAAGGCAAATGATTCTTCATTTGAAGTGAGATGCATCATGCCGAGATTCGGCGTTATCAATGAACGCAGGCACCGGCTACACGAAGTGGTAAGGCTTTCGGGAATCAATGTTTCTATTGGCAGCGATGATTATCCATTGCAAATAAAGGTGGCATCATTGCCAAATGCACGATTGCAAGTCTATTTCCTCGATAACGAGGATCTTTTCAAACGAAAATTTGTTTTTAATGATGAGAATGAAAAATGGTTCGAAGATAACGGATTGCGAACCGGTTTTTATTGCCGTGGTGCGCTCGAAACCGTAAAGAAATTCGGATGGCCTCCTGATATTATACATTGCAGCGGTTGGATGACTGGATTAATACCGATGTATTTGAAAACCGTTTATAAAAAGGAACCAGTTTTTTCGCACAGCAAGGTTGTTTTCACGATAGGTCAAAATACCTTTAAAGAGAAGCTCGGAACAGATTTCCTGAAATTGATCAACATAAGTCCTCTCCTGAAACCCAAGGATCTCGAAGTATTCAAAGAGGCAAATAATTCTGCAATGTTTCGAGGCGGCGCGACGTACGCCGAAGCAATCACTTTTGGCACGGATAAACCTGACAAGAAATTGGCGGAGGAATTCGATAAAATCCGGGGCAAACGAATTTTGCACTACAATGCTGAATCTGACCTGTCAGACTATCTTCACTTATATAGGGAGCTGGCAAAATAGTGCTTTTGAAAAATACCGATTTGAATTCCATCTTAGATCTAATAAATGAATTCTGCGAGTATATTTGCGATAACAAACAATGACAGCCACGTCAATCAAAATCACCACAATTTTATGCCATACCTATTTACTTCGGAAAGTGTTTCGGAAGGCCACCCAGACAAGGTTGCAGATCAAATCTCAGATGCATTAATTGATAATTTCCTTGCTTTTGACCCGCAGTCAAAAGTCGCGTGCGAAACACTTGTTACAACCGGGCAGGTTGTGCTAGCGGGTGAAGTAAAGTCGAAGGCCTATCTTGACGTACAGGAAATTGCGCGAGGTGTAATTCGAAAAATCGGTTATACGAGAAGCGAGTATATGTTTGAGGCAAATTCATGTGGTATACTTTCGGCTATTCACGAGCAATCAGCTGACATTAATCAAGGAGTCGATAGAAAGAAAAAAGAAGAGCAGGGCGCAGGAGACCAGGGAATGATGTTTGGGTATGCAAGCAATGAGACGGATGATTTTATGCCACTTGCGCTGGACCTGGCGCATAAGATCCTGATCGAACTTGCAGCCATCAGGAGGGAAAACAAGCAAATAAAATATCTCCGGCCAGATGCGAAAAGCCAGGTGACCCTGGAATACGATGACAACAATAGGCCTTCGAGAATAGATGCAATCGTAGTTTCTACGCAGCACGATGATTTTGATACAGAGCAAAGGATGCAGGAGAGAATCAAAAAAGATATTCTAAATATCCTGATCCCCAGGGTTAAGTCGAAATATAAAAAATACGCGCACCTGTTTAACGACAAAATCAAATTTCATATCAATCCCACGGGGAAATTTGTAATTGGCGGCCCGCACGGTGACACTGGGGTCACTGGAAGAAAAATCATTGTCGACACCTACGGTGGAAAGGGAGCCCACGGGGGCGGAGCATTTAGCGGCAAAGACCCGTCCAAAGTTGATCGTTCTGCCGCATATGCAACAAGGCACATCGCAAAGAACCTTGTGGCGGCAGGTATTGCCAATGAGGTGCTTGTTCAGGTTTCTTATGCAATTGGTGTTGCACAACCGACGAGCATTTGCGTTAACACGTTTGGAACGTCCAAGACTCCATTTACCGACGGCGAAATTGCAAGAAAAGTTGCAGAGCTTTTTGACATGCGGCCATATTTCATAGAGCAAAGATTAAAATTGCGCAATCCGATTTACAGTGAAACAGCTGCGTATGGGCATATGGGCCGGAAACCTGAAATTGTTGAAAAAACATTTGTCTCTCCTGATGGCAAAATTGCGAAGAAAAAAGTGGAACTTTTTACCTGGGAAAAGCTTGACCATGTCGCGAAAATTAAGAAAGCTTTTGGATTAAAATAATCAAATTGATTCCTAAAGTCGCTCAATGCTCTGAGAAAAGAGAATTGGGCATTCGCTTTTTAAACCGGACGGTGGCAACGTGAATTTTGATGAGCTAAGGCTTAAGGGTCATTTTTTCTGCTTCCTCGCGTTGTGAATTATTTCAGGTGTTCAAAAAAATGGTTATGGATGAAAATACCAATCCTTGGAAAATTACTTCTGAAGAGAAAAAATACGAAAATTCCTGGATTGTATTGACCGAATTTCAGGTTATAAATCCAAATGGGGGCGCCGGAATATATGGGAAGGTGCACTTTAGAAAGATTGCGGTCGGTGCCCTTCCCCTCGATAATGACTGGAATGTTTACCTTGTTGGACAATATCGATTTGTGCTCGACAAGTATAGTTGGGAAATTCCCGAAGGGGGATTGGAAGCAGGCGAAGAACCCTTGGCCGGAATGAAAAGAGAACTCGTCGAAGAAACAGGACTAACGGCTGACACATGGCAGAAGATTCTCGTCATGCATCTTTCAAATTCTGTGTCAGACGAATTGGCAATTATCTTTCTGGCCACTGATCTTCATCAAGATGCTGCCCAGCCAGAAGAAACAGAAGAGATTAAAGTTAAAAGGATTCCTTTTGACGAGGCTTTGGATATGGTAGAACACGGTGCAATTACGGATTCCATGTCGGTTGCTGCTATTCTAAAGGTAAAGCTGATGATGATTTCAGGCGCTATTCAAAAGATACAGATGTGAAAAAAAATGCTATTATCGCTGGAAGAATGCCAGTAATCGAAGCCTTGGAATCCGGACGCGCCATCGACAAAATCCTTTTTCAAAGAAATGCCAGTGGCGAGTCACTTGGTGATATAAGGCGGCTGGCTAAGGAAAAAAATGTGCCCATTCAAATCGTTCCTCCTGAAAAGCTATTGGGATTTACAAAAGTCAATCACCAGGGCGTTTTGGCTTTTGCGGCGCAGGTACAATACTTGGGTTTACAGGAAGTCATTGATCATATTGTATCCAACGGAAATATTCCGTTTTTTCTCATTCTAGACGGCGTCACAGATACTCGAAACATTGGTGCTATTGCACGCACCTGCCTTTGTTGTGGCGTTCAGGCCATCGTGATACCAGATAAAGGCGTCGGCTCTATGAACGAAGAGGCTATTAAATCGTCTGCAGGTGCCTTAGACCGGATAAATATTTGCCGGACAGGAAGCTTGTTGAGAGCTGTTGAAACACTTCATCTAAATGGAATAAATGTTTATGCCAGCGACGTAAATTCGCCAGAAAAGGTTTTCGACCTGAATTTGGTTGATCCAAGTTGCATCATACTCGGCAGTGAAGGAAGCGGCATATCGCCTCATCTGTTACGGGTTGCAGATAAAAGCTTTTCAATTCCGATGGCAGGAGACTTCAATTCGTTAAATGTCTCAGTGGCTGCAGGAATAATTATGTTTGAAGGAATGAAACAACGGATGAGGACCAAATAAACGGCGCCGGAAAATCACCAATCGCCTTGTAAGATGCAAATTGGAATAAAGAATGAAAAAGGTAAAGTTAATTGAATGCCCGCGTGACGCGATGCAAGGCTGGAGTAAAATGATTCCGACTTCCCAGAAAATCGAATACATTAATTCTCTCCTTCGAGTTGGATTTGATACGATTGACTTTGGAAGCTTTGTATCTCCGAAATCTGTTCCGCAAATGGCTGATACGCAAAGAGTACTCGATGGATTGGAAATTGGGACTACGAAAACCAAATTGTTGGCAATAGTCGCCAATGCTCGAGGTGCAAGGGAAGCAGCTTTACGCGACGAAATTACGCACCTGGGGTTCCCGTTCTCGATTTCGGAGACATTTCAATTCCGGAACACTCGAAGTACGATAACGGAATCCTATTCTCGAGTAAGAGATATCAGGGACATTTGCGTAACAAAGGGGAAAAAGCTTGTGATCTATATTTCCATGGCTTTCGGAAACCCTTATGATGACCCATATTCTGAAGATGTGGTTTTGGAATGGGTACAACGCATGGCCGCATTGGGAATCGGAATCATTTCCCTGGCGGATACAGTTGGCATCGCGACGGCAGAACAGATATCCACGGTCGCCAAAAGTGTAATCACTCAGTCCCCTGGAATTGAAGTCGGCGCTCATCTTCATTCTTCGCCCGGGGGCTGGCGCCCAAAAATTGACGCTGCTTTAACTGCAGGTTGCACAAGAATTGATGGCGCTTTGAGGGGGGTTGGTGGTTGCCCAATGGCAGGTGATAATCTCGTCGGAAACATGGATACTGAACTGCTAATTCCCTATTTTGAATCGTTGGGGATTCTGACAGACACTTTAAATCGAGAGGCCCTGGCTGAATCAATTGACTTGGCAATGAAAATTTTTGAGTAGGGCCTTACCCATACAAATTAAATTAGGCGTTATGAAGTTCATGCTGGATTTAGCTATTGATACTCCGGCGCAGAAAATCAATTATAATGACCCCATCATGCTAATTGGGTCATGCTTCACTGAACATATTGGTGATGGATTAAATCGTCTGAAATTCAACATTTTACAAAATCCTAACGGAATTCTATTTGATCCTGAAAGTGTGTCCGCTTCACTGATTTCCTACATAAAAAACAAGGTTTATAAGATCGAGGACTTAATCTGCGTTAACGAGCTGTGGCATTCCTGGAACCATCATAGCGTGTTTTCTCATACCAACATCGAAACATGCCTTCATCAGATTAACCGATCTATGGCTCATGCCGCTGATTATCTTGGAAAGGCAAGGTGGCTGATAATTACTCTTGGTTCCTCCTTTTCGTACCAATTAAGACAATCAGGCAAAGCAGTAGCAAATTGCCATCGCGCCCCTGCACAGTGGTTTAATAAGCATCTTTTATCGGTCGAAGAGATTCAAGCCAAACTTGATAATTGCATCCATCAACTTTTTCATTTCAACCCCTCGTTAAATATCGTCTTGACGATAAGCCCGGTAAGACACATCAGGGACGGGGTCACAGAGAATAATAGGAGTAAAGCAAGATTAATTGAAAGTGTGCATAACCTATGTGCCAAATTTGGCCACATTTATTATTTCCCTGCCTATGAGATCGTGATTGATGTTTTAAGGGATTATCGTTTTTTCGATGTTGACATGGTCCATCCTAATTATCAATGTACCCAATATGTATTTCAAGAATTCTTGAAAAATTTTATCGATGAAGATTCGCAACGTGTAGCCGCCGAAGTGACAGA
>Ga0209579_10001624_pt1 | contig 18244 bp, 17 predicted proteins | sample Coa_R1_2_FD_187152 | JGI IMG/M metagenome (GOLD analysis project Ga0209579, IMG submission 187152) | Surface soil microbial communities from Centralia Pennsylvania, which are recovering from an underground coalmine fire - Coalmine... | ecosystem: Environmental > Terrestrial > Soil >... | reverse complement strand
GCGGCCCGCCTGCACTCGGCGCTCACAGCTTCTACGGCTTCCCCTTCTTCGGCGTGGATTGCATGAAAGTCGCCGACCACGCGCACGGCCCAACTGTCACGCCCGACACAGTGGACCGCAACTTCAACGCCGCCGACGAAGCCAACCTGCGCGCGTTCCTCGACGCGCACATTCCCGAAGCCGCGGGGCGCCTGAGCTTCGGAAAAGTCTGTCTCTACACGAACACACCCGACTGCGATTTCATCCTCGACGCGCACCCGCAACACAAGAACGTTTTCATCGCCGGCGGCTTCAGCGGCCACGGCTTCAAATTCTCCAGCGCGGTGGGCGAGGTCATGGCGGAGTTGTGTGTGAACGGAAAAACGCAGCAGCGGATTGAGCGGTTCTCGCTAAGGAGATTCGCGTAAGACTGCAGGACCGATCCGTGGTGCAGGCGTCCCGCCTGCACATGTTTCGCGAAGCGAAACGCCGCCGTTTCTGACTCCTGACTCCGGACTCCTGCTTCAAAACTCCATATCATCCACCCGCTCCGGCTCCAGCGGGTGAAAGCGCACCGGTCCCTCGTCCTTCGGCCGCACTTTGAATTTCGCCCACGATTCGTCCGGCGCCAGTTCGCGCAGTTCCGCGCACAGCTTCGCCGTCTGCCCGCCCAAATCCTTCTTATAAATCGTCCCGTCGTCGCCGATCATGAACGTGAATCGCCCGCTCGTGCCATACTCGGCCGGATACGCCGCCAGCGCGTGCCCCTGCGACATCTTCCCGTCCACGACGAATTTCTTTTCGCCGCCCGGCGCCGTGGCGCTCTGGCCGTCGAGCATGCGGAACAAATAGCCTTTGTACGGCTGCGCTTTGTCGAGCGCCGCGTCCGCCGTGCCGATGGCGCCCGGCAAGTCCGGCACCTTTTTCAACGGCGCGGCATAATAGTGAACCTTGTTGTCGTCCCATGTCTTGATGAAGAATTCCTCCTGCGCCTGCGAATATTGTTCGATCGCATCCAGCGCGAACATTTCGTCGATGCGGATTTTTTTCTCCGGTTCTTTGGCAAGCCCGAGCGTTTCCAACGCCTCCGCCGCCGACGCGCGCACGCGCCGTTCCGGATCGCCGAGCGCTTCGAAAAGCTGCGGCGCGTCCGGCGCGGCATCCGCGCCGAGCGTTTGCAGCGCTTCGATCGCACTGATCCGCACGGCGCTCAGCGTATCCTTCAGCGCCGGCGCGAGCGCTTCGCGCGCCGCCGCGGGCGCGGCATTTCCGTGCGCCTTCAAATACAACAGCGCCGCGCGCCGCGTCTGCGTGTTCTCGTCCTTCATCACATCGGAAAGCCCCGCGACGATATCCGCCGCCTGCGCCGTGTCCTTGCACGCGCTCAGCGCTTGCAGCGCCGCCGCTTTCACTTCGGAATTGTCGTCCTTGAGCAACTCCGCCAGCGGCTTGACCGCTTCAGGCGGCGGCACTTCCGCGCCGCGCGGTTTAAGCGCCCGCGCCGCGCGAGCGCGTACGCTCGGCCGTGTGTCTTTGAGCGCGTCGATCAGCGCCGGCGTCGCAGCCGGCCCCAGCAGGGTGAACAATTCCAGCGCCGAGCGGCTCACAAATTTGTCGTCGTCGATCAGCAGATCGCGCACGTGCGGCAGCGCGTATTTCGCGCGCTCGCTATTCGACACCAGCACGGAAAGCGCCGCCGCGCGCACGTCGGGCCGGTCGTCCAGCAGCATGTCGGCCAGCCGCGCGAGCCACTCGCCGTCGAGATTCATCTGCACCAGCGCCTGCGCCACGCCCTGGCGCGTTTTCTGATTCAAACTTCTCAACGCATCCAGCATCTGCGGCATCGCCTCGCTGCCGATCGCTGCGAACACCGAGTCGATCCCGCCCTTTCCCTTCACGCGCTCATCGTCGCCGAAAAGCTCGATCAGCGCCGGCGTCGCTTCCTTCGCGTTCGGGCCAAGCGCTTCAAGCAGCCGGAAAATCGTTCGGCGCGAAAAAATGTTTTTGTCCTTCAGCCCCTCGATCAGCACCGGCACGTCCTCCGCCGTCACGCCGATGCGCTGAATCAAATTGCGCGGCGACGCCGGCCCGCCGATATCCTGTCCCGCCAGCCGAATCAGCACCGGCAGCGCTGCCGCGGCTTTGTGGCCAGCCTTTTCAAGGTTGTAATAATCAAGCGCCGCCAAACCGCGCATGCGATAATCCGGCGAACAATCCGCCAAGCCCGTTGCCACGAGTCCCACTAATTCCGCATCGTTCACATCCACCGCTTTCATGAACGCGTATGCCGCCAGCACGCGCACGTCCGGATTGGGATCCTTGATCGCGTCCTTCAACGCTTTCAGCACCGCGTCGCCGTTGAGCAGCGCAAAGTTTGGCGAGCGAGCTTTGAACATGCGCCGCATCTCGCCCAATGCCAGCGCGGCGCCGGAGCGAATCCGCGCCTCATCGTTCTTCAATGCTGTCAGCAAAAACGGACACGCGCTTTCAGCCTGCATCGACGCAAACACATTCGCGGTACGCGCGCGGACCGTCGCGGATTGAGTGTCGAACTCCGCCAGCAGCGCGTTCATGCCGTCGGCTTGAAACGGCCGCAGCGCGTTGGCCAGCGCGCCGCCCTCGCAGCGCTCCACAATTTCGCTCAGCGGCGGAATGTGTTCCGAACCCGTCGCGATTTTGGAAATCGCGCGCCCCGCTTCGGACCGCACGCTGTTGTCTCCGTCTTTGAGCAACTCGAACAGAATCGGCAGCGCCTGCCCCGCGCGCGGGCCAATGGAACCGAGCGCTTGCAACACCGCCACGTCGAGTTTCACGTATGCCGGCACCACCGGAACCGGCGGCGGCTGATTCTTATCGCGCTTCACCTGCGGCGCGATTTGCGGCGGCGCGGTAGCCAGCATTTCGATCAGCATCGGCGTCGCGTCGGCCGCCGCCGCGCCGGTCTTGCCAAGCGCTTCAATCGCTCCGCACAGCAACGCGCTTTCGCCGCGCGCGCGGATCAAGTCCATTAATGTAGGCACCGCCGCCGTCCCCGCGTGCCCTAGCGCATCGGTCAGCGCCGTGCGATATTCCGGCGGCGCATCCGCACACGCGGACGTCAGCGCGCTGAGCAGCGGATTGACGCCGCGCGCGCCGCACTTGTTCAGCGCTTGCATCGCGGATTGGCGCAGCCCTTTTTCTTTCAACAGCGGAATCAGCGCGGGAATCGCCGCATCGCGCGCGCCGCCCATTGCGTTGAGCGCCGCGATCGCCGCCAGCGTCGCTTCGGGAGCGTTCGGTTTGAGCAGCGCCGCGAGACCGGGCACCGCCGCATCGCCAAAGAACTGAAACGCCTGCGCCGCATTCATCCGCACCTCGTCGCGCGGCGACGCGAGCAGTTTCAACAAGCCATCCAGCCCCGGCGCGCCCATCTTCGCCAGCGCCTTCGCGGCAACGTTGCGGCAAAATTGGTTTTTGTCTTCGACCAATTTCAACAGCGCCGGCGTAGCCTCGCACGCCGGTTCGCCGATCCCCTCGATCACGCCTCCCGCCGCCATGCGCACAGTCGAGTCACTGTCCGCAAGCAGCGCGATCAAATCCGGCAGCGCCGGCAGCGCGCCCGAACCCATGTTCGCCAGCGCCGCCGCAGCCGATTTGCGCACGCTCCCGTCCGAATCTTTGAGCGCCGCGGCAAGCGGCATTGCGGCTAGCTGGAGCGCCGGCTTCCAGCCGGCCTGCGCCTCGGCATTAATCTCAGCCACCGCCGGCACGCCCTTCCCCGCGCCCGCGGCGACAATGAGCCGCTCCGCACATTTTTCGAAAAACGCCGCCGCGTTTCGCCGCACATCGTTGACACTGTCTTTCAGCAGCGGAATCACCGCCTGAATCAGTGCCGCGTCCGGCTCGATTTTCAATGCCTCGCGCAGCGCCAGCGCGCGCTTGGCGTCGCGCGATTCGCCCAACTCCTTTATAATGGTTTCGCGAGTAAGTTCTTCGGCGCGCGCATGAAATGGCAAAAACGACGCGGCGACAAGTATCGCGAAAAGTTGAATAAGTTTTGGCGTCGTCATCGTGTCTCCGTGAAAATGGATACACCGAAAACAAAGTCCTGAGTCCTGAGTGCGGAGTCCTGAATAAAGCTGGCGGAGTGCCGCCGTTCTCCCCTCTCCCCTTGGGGGAGAGGGGCCGGGGGTGAGGGTCGGCCAGTTTGAAAACGCGAAGGGAAAGATGATTCCAATGGCAGTAAAAAAACGCAGCTCGGCGCAATCACGCTCGCAATCAACGCGGCGCTTCTGCTCCTGCGAAATCAATCTTAATTCCTACGATATCGTGATCGTCTGCTCCTCGAAAAATAGACAGACCGTAAAGCAACTTGCCGGGACGCATGGACCTGCCCCATCGCGCGGCGATCCAGTTCTGTTTGTCAACCTCGTGGACGATGCCAACGATTACGAAGAAGGCGGGCGGTATCACACACCGGAACTGCTGCTGGGCGAAGGCTTCGCTTTAAGCTATGCCCAAAAGACTATGTATTGGCCCCGGCGCGCTCCCCGAGTCATGCACATGAAAAACCTCGGCGATCAAAACCCATTCGTCCGCACCGTTATTTTCAGCATCGCACTGCTGGCCGAACACAACGGCCTCGAAACCGTCGCCCGCGCGCCGTCAAATCTTCAAGCCCCGCTCTACCTCCACGCCTCCGCCGTGCTCACGCCCAAAGGCGCGCTGGTCTTCTGCGGCGAATGTACCTTCGGCAAGACCACGATCTCGACGAAGCTGCTGAAGGATTTTCCGCTGCTCGAAGACGACCAAGTGACGATCCTCGTCTCCCCGCCCGGAACCGCGCCCGCAAGGAAGCGGCATCCGCGCGTGATTGTCTTCGGCGACGCCCGCAAAAATTCCAAGCCGCTAAAAATAACGACCGCGCCGCTCGCGGGAATTTTCTGGCTAAAGAAAGATCCCGAAAACACCTTCGAAAAAATGGACCAGGCCGAAGCCGCCGCGCAGATGCTCAATCCAATGGTCAACTGGAAAAACCCCGTCGCGATTAAGCAACGCCTGCGCTTATTCAAAGCGCTGTTCGAGACAGTCCCATGCCGGCGGCTGGCGTTCAAGAAAGAGAGCGCGGCGCTGGTGGAGTTTTTGAAGGCGGAAGGGTATATTTAGAGAAAACCGGTAGCTTGTAACCTGTAACGTATCTTCGGATTTCTATGAGCAACGCATCGAACTTGAAAATCATCGCCATCGACGGCCCCGCCGGCAGCGGCAAGTCCACTGCGGCTCGCCGGCTTGCGCAGGCGCTTGCCTTTACGTACCTCAACACCGGCGCGATGTACCGCGCCGCCGCGCTGCTGGCGCAGGAGGGCGGGTTCGATTTGAGCGACGAAAAGAAAGTCGCCGAAGTCGCGCGCAACATGCGTTTCGATTACGGCGAACGCGAAGGGCGACAGCGCTTCGTCGTCAACGGCCTCGACCGCACCGAGGAACTCTTCACCGCCGCGCTCACCGCGCAGCTCAAGCCCGTCGTAAACAATTCGCTAGTGCGCGAGGCGCTCGTTGAAAAAATGCGCACCGCCGCGCGCAACGTTTCTCGCCACGGCGCGAAAGGCGTGGTGCTCGAAGGCCGCGACATCGGCACCGTCGTCTTCCCCGACGCCTTCATCAAATTCTACATCCACGCCAGCCTCGACGCCCGCACCGCTCGCCGTGCGGCCGAACTCAAAGCCAAAGGCGAACTGGTGGATTTCGACGGCCTGCGCAAACAAATCCAATACCGCGACGACACCGACAAAGCGCGCGAAGTCGGCGCGCTGATTCAAGCCCCCGACGCCATCGACGTGGACAGCACCGAACTCAGCGAAGAAGCGGTGCTCGGCGAATTGCTGGTCGCAGTCAAAGCGCGGATACCCTCATGCTGAAATTCACGCTCTATTCCAAGCCCAACTGCCCGCTCTGCGACAAAGCCAAAGCCGCGCTGCATGAATTTCGGCGCGAGTGCGTATTTGATTTGGACGTGGTCGATATCGAATCGGACGTGCAGCTTTTTGAGAAATACAAGCACGACATTCCGGTGCTGCTTACTAATGGAGCGGAAGCGGCGCGGCATTTTATTGGTGTGGAGAAGCTGCGAGTGCTGGTGCGGCGATTGAGCGACATTCGCGCGTAAAAAAGGACGGGCCTCAGCCCGTCCATGATTTTCGACCTCTTCGACTCTTTCAACGCCCTTACGCCGTCTTCACCGGAATCTTCCGCGACTTGCCGATCGATTCCTTCGTCTTCGGCAGCGTCAGGTTCAGCACGCCCTTCTTGTACTGCGCTTCGATTTTCCCCTCTTCCACTTCGCAGGGCAGTTCGATGCTGCGCTGGAATGAGCCGAAGCTGCGTTCGGAGCGGTAGAAGTTTTTGCCTTTCTCCTCGTGCTCCTGCTTCTTCTCGCCCTTGATCGTCAACATGCCGTGTTCGTACGATACGTCGATGTCCTTCTCCTCCATGCCGGGCAGTTCGGCCGAAACCAGGATCGCTTTGTCGTTCTCGGTGACGTTCACGCGCGGCATCCAGCCGCTCGATTCGGCGAACGGCGCCAGTTCGAATCCATTGTGGAAATTGTCGAAAAGCCGGTTCATTTCGTCGCGCAGCGACACGAACGGATCGTAGCTTTCGCGCGGCGCAAGTGAAGGCGATTTTCCTCGGCTCCACGGGACCAGATCACGAATTGACATGACATCCTCCTTTCTAAAAAACGAATTCAAGATTCAAAAAGCGAATTCGAGATTCAAAGTTGCCCTTGAATCTTGAACATTGAATCTTGAATTAAGTTGTTTTGACTTCAATCTTCCGCGCTTTTGCCGGACCCGCTTTTGGCAGCGTCAGGCGCAGCACGCCGTTCTTCACCAGCGCCTGGATGCCTTCGCGGTCCACGGCGTCGGTGAGCGTGAAGGCGCGTTCGTAATCGCCTTCCTCGTATTCCTTGTAGGCAGCCTCGTACCCTTCGGGCGCCAGGCTTTCCACTTTGCCGTGGATCGTCAGCACGTTCTTCTCGAGCGTGATGTCCACGGATTTTTCATCAACGCCCGGCATGTCGGCGATGATCACAAAATTCTCTGCCGTCTCAAAAATGTCCGCGCGCGGCATGAACACCTTGCGCGTTGCTGCGCATTCAGACGTGTATGCCGCAGGCTGATTCTGAACGAGCGGTTTGGCTTCCGTTGTGACAGGCATGGTTTTGATCTCCTTCTGAAATGAATCCTCAAAATCAGCAAGCCGCGGTTAGATTGACGAGCCGCGACCGCAAGGGAGCGGGAACCGCTCCGTCTCTAAACTGTTTTCACCGTGATCTTGCGCGGCTTATCCGACTCTGCGCGTGGCAGCGTCACACTCAACACACCGTTCTTGAAATCCGCTTTGACCGCATCACCATTGACGCGGAAAGGTAATCTCAGAGAACGCGAAAACTCTCCGTGCAGCCGTTCGCGCCTCAGCCAGCGGTCGTCCTGGCTTAACTCCTCGCCAGTGCGCGAACCCTTCAGCGTCAGCGTGTCGTTGAGCACTGAAATGTCCAACGCCTCAGGCCCGATTCCCGGCAGTTCCGCCCTCGCAATCGCGCCGTTTTCGTTCGCCCACACGTTCAACGCCGGGAATTCATGCACCGTTCCACTGGCGCTGGCGAACAGGTTGTTCATCGCTTCGCGCAACCAATCGAAGTCGCGCGCAGGCTGGTGGAAAAGACTGTACATCGTCGCACCTCCTCTATTGAATTGATGAAAGTTCTAATCTCGACACCCGTTCGATTGCATTTCATGTGCCACAGTTCAACGCGAAAACAGTGCATGCGCAAACCCTCATAAAGCGACGACTTGCGCACGCTTCGCAATTCTGCGTCAACAGTTCTTTTGTATTTTTGGCGAAATGAGCTACCATTTTTGCGCGCCACCGGGTCAAAAAGACAACGCTGCGAAACGCAGGTTTCCCTTTATTAAAGGACGGTTCGCGGCGCGGCGACGCGCAATGAAAATTTGAATTAAGAAAAGGAAGGAGGTGCTCAGCGATGCCATCCAAATTCGTAGTTTTTACGCAACGAAGAAAGTGATCGGTCAATTTAGAAATCGGATGGTCATCCGATTCGTCCTGAACTTTTCAAAACCATTTTGAGAGGAGCACCCTCATGCGCTTTTGCATCACCGCTTTTTTGCTTTCGATGTTCTGCCTTAACGCCGTTCGTGCCGAAGAAAAAGAAGCCCCCGCCGGCGCCAAATCCCGCAAGTTTCAATTCACTTACACAGCCATACTCGACACCATTCCCGAGGGCGCGAAAAGCGTCGATCTTTGGATTCCCATTCCGCAAGACAACCCGCACCAGACCATCACCAATCTCACCTTCAAATCCGATCCCGCGCCCGACATCGGCCTCGAACCCGAATTGAACAACCGCATCGCGCATTGGAAATTCAACGCCGCGCAGGCCAAAGGCAAATCCGTGACAATGATTTTCGATTGCGTCCGCAAAGAAATTTCGGCGAAAGACCTCGACAAAGCGCGCGACCTCACCGGCGATGAAAAGAAGCTGCTCGACAAGTGGCTCCAAGCCAACAACCTCGTCCTGGTCGGCGGCGATTTTGTGAAAGTCGCAGATGCCGCAACGAAAGGCGCGACCAAGCCCAACGAGATCGCCAAAGCCGCGTACGATTACACGATCACCAACATGAAATACGACAAGCCCGCGGACAAACCCGGCTGGGGCAAAGGCAGCACGCAATGGGCTTGCGACATGAAGTTCGGCAACTGCACCGATTTTCACGCGCTGGTCATGTCCATCGGACGCACCAAAGGCGTTCCCGTCAAATTCGAATTGGGCGCGCTGATTCCCACCGACAAGAAAGAAGGCCCCGTTCCCAGCTACCACTGTTGGGCAAAATTCTATCTGGGGGGAGTCGGCTGGGTTCCGGTGGATGCCGCGGAAGCAGCGACACATCCCACGATGGCGACTTACTATTACGGGAACCTAACCGCCGACCGCGTGCAATTCACCAACGGCCGCGACGTGAACCTGGTCCCCAAACAGGCCGAAGGGCCGCTGCCATTTTTCGGAATCCCGTACGGGGAAGCCGATGGAAAGAAAATCCCGGTGAGCCGGGCGTTTGCGTTCAAAGATCTCGACAAATAACCATGCGGAACTCAACGCTTTCTATTTGGCTCAGATTCCAAATTGTGCCTCGCGCGTGAGAATTGCCATGATCTCGAGATTCAGATCGGCTTCGTCGCGGATAAATTTCTCCTGCTCAAGGTTCACGCCGCCGGCGGCTTCTTTCACTTGGCCGGCGTGAACCGCGTGCGGCAGCGCGGCGAGCAGGTCGTTGATCACGAGCCGAAAATTTCCGCGCATGGCAGGCAGGCGGCGCGCGCCAAGCGACTGGTAATTGTATTTGCGTTCCATAAAACGCACGCGCAGCAGCGGCGCGGTGCAGACCAATTCGCCGCACGGTTCGGGCGCGCGCGCGGTGTGGTGCACTGCTTCCACGTTTCGGGGATCGGCCTGCGCGCCCATCGCTCCCAGCACACCTATGCCGCTAAGTGCCATCACGCCAACAGCCAGCCCTTTGGTCACGGCCTTTGTCGTTTCCACTGCGGAGCGCTCGCTCGATTTGAGAGCCAACTCAGCCAGCGCGGCTTTCTCATTCTTCTGTTTCGAAGGCACTAGATTTCCAGCGTAGATTATTCGCACGCCAGCCTGTGGAATTTCCAGCGGCGCGCCGTTGAGCCCCGGATGACAGATCAACACATCTCGTTCGGGCGAGACTGAAATCACGGAAAGCGCAGGCGGCGCCTGTATCAAATCGCTGGCCGCGATGCTTTTGGCGGGAAAACCCGCCTGACTCAGCGCCGCCACGCCGGCCTCCGCTTGAGCTTGCTGAAATGCATGAAGTATCAACCCATAGCCGCGGCGGCACTGCTTGGCCGCCTCGACTTTGTACATTCCAGTGGACGCGGCCAGCACGTCGGACGCGAGCGCCCAATTGCCGGGCGTGCCGTCACGCAAAACGATGTGAAAGTTTTCCATAAAAATCATCCTTTTTTGGGTGCGTTCAAATTTCAGTACACCGCAAAGGATCGAAACGATGAATGATGAATGATGAACGATGAACGATGAATGATGAATGATCGCTGGGCGCTCCACGTAGCGAAGTGAATTCGCAGAGGCTCGGAGAGGATACCGCAATAAGTTAAACCGCGGCTAATGGTGTTTGAAATACTGCACCGCCCGTTCGTGTTTCTTAGCCGCAGCGAGCGATTTGAATGTGCCGAGATTCCTGCGCTTGCCGCTATTTGGGCTTTTTTTGCGGGAATACAAACGGTATTCTCCGGACTTCAGCTTTTGGATCATGGGTGCCTCCAAATTCCAGAGCCGCGCACGTCAGTAAGCGGCAATGCAAATCAAACGCCAGAGGAAATCACGTGCCCGCAAAATTCGAAGTCCGCATCGAAACCCATTTCTGCGCCGCTCACGCGTTGCGCGAATACAAAGGCGCGACCGAGCCGACGCACGGACACAATTTCAAGGTTATCATCACCGTTGCGGGGCGCAAAGTGGACCGCGCCGGGATGCTGGTCGATTTTCTCGATTTGAAAGCCGCCGTCGATGAAGAAGTGGGCCGGCTGCACTATTGTTTTTTAAACGAGAACGTCGCCGAATTTCGCGCGGGCCAGGGCGGATTGTCGCCCAGCGCTGAGAACATTGCGCGCGTGCTGTTCTCGCGCATCAAAAAACGCCTGCCTAAAAATGTGTCTTTGGCGCGCGTGGAAGTGTTTGAATCGCCCGGTTGTTCGGCGGCGTATTCAGAGTAGTTGACGCGGCCGCAAGCCGTCGCCAATTGAAATTCGGCGCTTTCGGAATGACGCTTCCGTTTATTGTCTTTGTTTTTTTGACATTTTTTTGATATGAACGTAGGGGATAGCCGCGTGCGCGGGAGAGCGCGCGCGGAAAAACGGCATGGAGGCTTTAAACGAGTCGAATGGATCCGCTCATCGTTGCTCATCGCGGCGCGTCGCAGCAAGCTCCGGAAAACACGCTCCCCGCGATCAAGAAGGCGCTCGAGGCCGGCGTGGACATGCTGGCGCTCGACGTTCAGAAAACGAAGGACGATCAGCCCATCCTGCTGGCTGATGTCAGTCTCGACCGGACCACCAACGGCACCGGGCGCGCGTCGCGCATGTCGGGCAAGGAGATCGCGGCGCTGGACGCCGGCGGTTGGTTCGACGACGACTTCACCGGCGCAAAAGTGCCGTTGCTTTCCGAAGCGCTCAAGACCACCGGCGAGAAGGCGCGGCTGCTGCTGGCGCTGCCGGAGAATAAACCCGGATCGCCGTGGCCGGACGCGCTGGCGGCCGTGCTGAAAGTGCGCAAGAAGCCGGCGGAGGATATTCTGCTCTTCAGCGATTCGGACAGCCTCAAACATTTTCGCGAGAAAGCGCCCGATTTTTCGTACGCGCTGGCGCTGGACGAGCGCGTGGATGGCTGGCTGTATCTGGAGAAAGCCGAAAAGTTGAGTCTCAAGCACGTGCGCCCACACCGCAGCCAGGTCGATGCCGTGTTGGTGCGGCAGGCGCACGCGAAGAACATCGTCGTGATCGCCCATTTTGCGAATGAGGAGAGCGATTTGCGCTCGCTGCTGGAATTGCGCGTGGATGGAATTGTGACGGGCCGGCCGGAGCGGCTGAAGACGCTGATGGCGGAGTTTAAAAAGTGAGAGAGTGTGAGAGTTGGGAGTTTGAGAGTTGAGATAAAAATGCGGCGCGAAACGCTGCGCCGCTGTTATTCTCCGCTCGCATACTCTCGTACTCTCATACTTAGAATTGCGGTGTGACGTTATGGCGATGAAGTGCGAAGCCGAGAATTGCGAGAACGAAGCGACGGTGCATCTCACCGAAATTCGCGAAGGGATCAAACACGAGATGCATCTGTGCGAAGGCTGCGCGGCGGCGAAAGGGCTGCCCGGAAAGCCGGCGCATTTCAATTTGCAGCAATTGCTGGCCGGCATCGCCAGCCAGACGCAGGCGCTTTCGACGGGAAAAACCAAACGCGGCAAGGATCCGGTGTGTGCAGGCTGCGGCACGACGCTCTCGCAGTTCCAGGCATCGGGTCGGTTCGGTTGTCCGGAATGCTACACGGCATTCAAGGACGACGTTCAGAATCTGGTCGAGAAAATTCACGACAGCACGCAGCACAGCGGGAAAGTGCCGCGGCGCACCTCGTCGGACGTGTCGATTCAAAAAGATCTGCGCCAATTGCAGGTCGAATTGAAGAAGGCGATCAAGAACGAGGAATACGAAAGGGCGGCGGAACTGCGCGACAAGATATTGAAACTGGAAGAGAAACTGATCGCGCCCGAGGAGATACCCGCGCCAAAGGCGGCGCCGCCAAGCAGCACAAGCGCGAAGAAAAAGAGAGCGGAGTAACAGAGTTTTCGAGGGGCTTTGCTCAAATCCCCGGCATACTTGCATTTTTACCCCGAAGGGGTTCAAGATGGTAGCTGGGGGTTGAGGGCGTACTCGCCCGATACCCCCGGTAACGGCGGCGAAAATGACCTCGACCCCGCAGGGGTCGCAGAGAGTTTCAACAGACCCAGTTCGAGGCGAAGCAGTTGATGAATCTTCGAGAAATGATTCAAGTGCCCGGCGAATGGATGCGGGGCAACGGCCCGGAGGCGGAGATTGTGATCTCCAGCCGCGTGCGGCTGGCGCGCAACGTCCGCGGCTTCCATTTTATCACGCGCATGGAAGAGGCGGAACGCGCCGCATGCGAAGCGCACATTCACAAGCAGATCGACGAGGCCGGGATCGCGCAGCCCGGCTCGTATTTCTCGCTGCTGGACCTCGACGCGATGGAGCGCAAACTGCTGGTCGAGCGGCATTTGATTTCGAAGGAGCACGAAGACGCGTCGCATCCGCGCGGCGTGGCCGTCAGCAGCGATGAATCCGTGTCGGTCATGGTCAACGAAGAGGACCACATCCGCTTGCAGGTGCTGCAGTCGGGCTTTCAGCTTCAGGACGCGTGGAAGCTGTGCAGCAAGATCGACGACGAGCTTGAAGCGCGGCTGGATTATTCCTTCTCGCCGCAATTGGGTTATCTAACCGCCTGCCCGACGAATGTGGGCACGGGCATCCGCGTGTCGGTGATGCTGCATCTGCCCGCGCTGGTGCTCACAAGGCACATCGAAAAAGTGTTCCAGGCGGTTTCGAAAATCAATCTGGCCGTGCGCGGATTGTACGGCGAAGGCACCGAAGCCAGCGGGCATTTTTATCAGATTTCAAACCAGGTCACGCTGGGGCGCTCCGAGCCTGAAATCGTGACCAATGTTGAGACGGTGATTCCGACGATCGTGCGCTACGAACACGAAGCGCGCCAGACGTTGCTCTCGAAGGACCGTAAGCGCTTGGAAGACCGCGTGTGGCGCGCGTTCGGGATGCTCAAGTATGCGCAGTTGCTGCCCAGCGACGAAGCGATGATGCTGCTCTCGTTCGTGCGCATGGGCGTGCATCTCGGGCTGCTGCGCGACCTGACGCTGCGCGACGTCAACGAGCTGTTCATCTTCACGCAGCCGGCGCATCTCCAAAAACTGGCGGGCACGCCGCTGGAGCCGCAAGACCGAGACATGCGCCGCGCGGCGTATGTGCGCGAGAAGTTGGGTAAGTTGGCTATGTAACCAAAAAATAGGTCCTATAGGGCCTATACGGGCTGTAAAAAGTTGTGCCAAAAAAAAGGGCCCCGATTTGGGGCCCTTTTTACAGACAAACGATTTCTTCGCTTAGAACTTGTACAGCCAGCTATACATGATCGTATTCTGGAAGTGCTTGTTGAACGGGATGTCCAAGTTCGGTCCGGCCGATGTGCCTTGGTGGTCGCTAAACACGCCGCGGTTGGAGCGGTCTTGCCGGAACTCCAGGCGCTGATGCAGTTCGTTGGTGAACGCGTAATCCAGTGTGACGGTGCCTTCTTCCAAGAACTGCGGAACACCCGTGCGAGCGCCCTCCGGATCGTTGAAGTATTCGCCGCGCACCGCCAGATACCAATTCTTGTGAAAGGCCCACTTCACGTAGGCCGCGCCACCGTACCAACTGGCGTGACCCACGTGCAAATTCAAATCCGGCGTGACCGTGACATCGCTGCCAAGCACCGTGGTGCGAGCCTGATAGCCGTAGTCGCCGTTCAAACCGATGATCAAGTCGTCCTTGCCGCTCAACGGCTTGAAGGTCAACTGCAGGTCAAGCAACAAGCGGCCGCCGTTGGCGTCCTGCGGCGCCCAAAGCTGCGCGGCCTTGCCGCCGTCCAGCGGGCTGAAGGGGCTGGTCGTCGAGCCGGCGTTGACTTGGCCAAAGCCGGGCGTCGCCGGATCGGTTGGATCGTCGCCGTTGAATGCGTTGGTCGCCGTAGCAAAGCGCGAGCGCTGATCGATCGAGCCTTCGCTGCCGCCGCCAATGGCCACGTCCACCATTTCGAACCACTTCGTCGGCCGCCAATCGCTGTACAGCGCGAACGCTTTCGAGTTGTTGGTGTCTTGAACGTTGTCCCATCCATTGTAGACCGCGCCGCCGATCTTCCAGTAGTTGCATTCCTTGTTAAACACTTCGTACGTCGCGCGCATGCCAGTGTGCGTGAACGGAATCGCGTAGCCGAAGAGGATCGAGCGCGACTCGTTCATGTTGTCCGCCGCTTCAATCGTTTCGTAGCCGGCCCACGTCACAAACTTGCCGAAGTCGAGCGTGATACCCTTCTTTTCGCCGTTGCAGCCGCAGCCGACCGGCACAATGTATTCGATGTACGCTTGTTTGAAATCGTTGTCCACGAAATTGTTGAAGCGTGAACTGCTTGTCGTAAACTTATCGGTCGGCTTGAACCAGCGCACGTCCGAACCAAAGGCCAAGTCGAGTTCGAAGCCCGCTTCGCCCGGTTTCTTGGGCAGGCTGCTGAAGGTCAGTTCCGCCAAGTGCATGTTGAACCCGTTCGGGTCCACATCGAACACGCGGAAATTGTTGTTATAATTCCGCGGCTGATTGAAGTTGTACTCGTAACTCTCGTCGAGGTATCCGCCGATCGTGATCGCGCGGCTGCTCGTTACATTGGCCGCCGTCGCTTCCTCGCGCGCAATCGCCGCATCCACGGCCTGATTGGTGCTGACCGTCGCATTCGCACGCCGTTCCAATTCCGCATTCTTGGCTTCCAAGGCATTCACGCGATCCATCAACTGCTTCATCATGTCGGTGTCGGACGCGCATGCGACGCCAAGAGCCAGTACGGCGGCGATCAAAAGCCCACGTTGAACCATTTTCCCCTCCTCAAAAATTTAAACCGCCCGGCGTCACACCGCCTGAGCGAAACGCAATTCCAGTTTAAAAGACCACGTTGCCGTGTCTTTTCATTGTCGGTCCGACAGTTCATGTGCTGCGATGAGCACTAGATTAGGCCGCCCGCACCCTTTGTCAAGCTTCCTTCAAACATTTTTTCGCAAATTATTAAATTTTCATTTAGGCCCGATGCCGCCCCTATAGAGAGGGAACGATTCCAAAGCGCTTCCACTCGCCGGTCGCAACGTCCCATAATATTTCTTTTCGCGCTATGTACCCGCTCATCTCTTCTTCGACATTTCGCACGAACGACTTCAGTTCTTCCTGCGCTCCCTCCGCCAAGATTTCGACCCTCCCATCGCTCCTGTTGCGAACCCAACCCGACACGGCAAAGCGCCGAGCGATGTTCTGCGTCATATAGCGGAAACCAACGCCCTGCACCGTCCCCGAGAAAAACACATGTACACGCCGTTGCATGTTATTCCCGTCCGCTCAAGTTGACCGCCGAGCGCCCATGCGTCCTACGCAAATGTCGCTGACAAATGCATATATATGTTATCGGTCAGAGGGAGTGCTGAGTCCTGAGTGCTGAGTCCTGAGTCTTGATTACTAACTCCTGTCTCCTGTCTCCTGTCTCCTTCACGGCTTGGAATCAATAATTTCACAATTGCACGGCGGCTTGCGCTCCGGCACCAATTCCAAGCGTCGGTCTGGCTCCGGCTTCGGGTCGCAGCGGTACGCACGGCTGTTATTGTGCGAATGGTCATCGCAACTGGGTTCGGCATCCGGCGCGCCGCGCGGCATCTGCTTTGTACGCAGCGATTCCGGCAGCGTCGAAAGGATTTCGCCGCCCAGCGTTTCGCCGGCCAAATCGACGCGGCCGGTCGGGCGGCCAATCACGACCTCCAGGCGCGCCAAGTCCACCACGTAGCTCAACATCGCCGCGATGAAGGCGTTCTTGGCCTGCAACAGCGCGTCCTTTACGGTGACCACTTCGAAGCTGTCCTTGAAGCCGTTCTTGAAGCTTATAAAGGTGGCGCGAACCGTCAGCTTGGCTTGTTCCACGCTCAGCGCGTCGATCAGTATCGTGCGCTCCGCCTGGCGCAGCGTGCGCATGATGTCGCGAACGTCCGAATGGACGGTCGTGCGCACGCTTTTCAGGGAAATCTCGGATTGCTGCAAGTTCAACAGCGCCTGTTCGTAGGCGGCTCTGTCCGAAATCTTGCCCCAGGGAACCGTGGCATTCAAGCCGACGGTCCAATTGTTGATGTCCGAGGTGGTGTTCAACGGACGCACACCGGCGCCGTCGTGGGTGTGGCCGTAGGATCCGACCAGGTCCACCTGGTATCCGGTGGAATTCTTCGCTGCCAGCGTTTGCAACTGCTGCACGGCCAGCGCGCGGCGATTATTGAGTAGATCGACGCGATTATTCAGGGCTTCGCTTAGCACTTTCACCTCGTCGAAATGCTGCGCTTGGAAAATGGTTTTCGGCTCGCCGCTTTTCTCATGCTTGATCTTGTTGTCTTTTGGGTCGCGCAACACGTTGTAATGCTGCAAATACACGATCCCTTTCGCCTCGTCGGTTTCGAGCACGTCGAGGGTCTTGTCGTCGTCGGTCATTTCCTCGGGCGGAATATCGCCGAAGTTGATCGCCTGAACCACGACGCGAATCTGCTCCTCAAGGTCCACGTCCATGTCGTTTTTCAATTTGTCCAGCGCGCGGCCGAGTTGCGCTTCGTCGGTGACCAGATTCAATTCGCGCTGATGCATCTGCAATTCGGCCTGCGATTTGTCCAGCTCGGTTTGATTGCCCGCTTCGACCCGCGCGCGGGTGAAGTTCAAAAATTTCTTGGCCGATTCCAGCGCTTCGCGGTCGACCTCGCGCGTCTGCAGCACGCCGATGATGTTGGCGTAATCGCTGCGCACCGTGAAAATCAGATTTTGCGTGTCCAGTTCAAGATTGCCGCGGTTAATCAGGCGCCTGATGCGCGCCGACCGCAAATTCACCAGATTCGCGTCGGTTCCAGCCCCTCTCCACAATGGCTGCGTCAGCGCCATCGTCTCGCTGCGGGACGCGGCGTTGATGTTCTGGCGCGTTTCGTCGAAGGTGAAATCCAGCTTCGTGCCCCACGGCGATTCCTGATGAACGTTGCTGGACAATGTCACATTTCCATCCGCTGAAGGCCCGCGCCCGCCGACGCCCTCCGAATTGGAATGCAAAATCGATTCGGTAAACGTCGGAAAGAACTGAGCCCATGCGATGCGCACGGAATAATCCGACGCGCGATCCGTCAACCGGGCGATTTGCAGATTGAGATTGCGCTGTATCGCGATCTCGACGCACTCATCGAGTTCCAGCAGCAGTCCCGGGTCGGCGGGATAGACCGTCTTCGACGTGTCCACCTGTTTTTCGTCGGGCAGCGGATCGCCGGGCGCCGCGGGCACGGGAGTGAGCGGTGTCACACGCGCGGGAACCACTGCAACCACGCGCGAGGGCGTCGTCGCTGTCGTCGTCCGCGTACCCGACGTGGCCGGGGCGCCGGAAACCGATTGTTTGGTTTCGCCGGCACCGGCATCGGCGCCCGTTTCGAGCGGCGTGAGTTCCTGAGCCGCGCCATTGAATGGATGTGCCACAAGCATAACGATCAAAATGGATAGAATTGCCGTGAAACGACAGACCATGTTGCACCGCCTCGCAAAAGTGCGTACCGTTCAACTCGAGCGAACAGAGTCGAAGTGCTAATCAAATTGGAAGATCGGGTGCGAAGATAGCAGCAACGAACCGCACTTCAAGGACAGAGCGATAACGCCAACGGCTTCGCTCAGGGCCTTTCAAAAGTCGATTTTCACTTTCATAGGGAGATGCACTTTACGACGGCGTTTCATTTCTGATTTTCATAGGGAGCCGTTTTTCTCAATCGAAGTGTTCGCTCGCGTTGCCATTTCTCCT
>Ga0209579_10001621_pt1 | contig 18264 bp, 13 predicted proteins | sample Coa_R1_2_FD_187152 | JGI IMG/M metagenome (GOLD analysis project Ga0209579, IMG submission 187152) | Surface soil microbial communities from Centralia Pennsylvania, which are recovering from an underground coalmine fire - Coalmine... | ecosystem: Environmental > Terrestrial > Soil >... | reverse complement strand
GCGGAAGCGACTCGCTGAATTCAAGCTTACGAGCTTTCTGAAGAGCACGGGTGGCAAGGGATTGCATGTGGTCGCTCCGATCCGGCCTGAGCACGATTGGGCTACCGTCAAGCAGTTCGCACATGCGGTCGCGCTCAAAATGGAGAAGGAAAATCCCAGGCTCTACATCACGAACATGTCGAAGGCCGCGCGCAAGAACAAGATCTACCTCGACTATCTGCGCAACGATCGCGAATCGACGGCGATTGCACCCTTCTCCACCCGCGCACGCCCGGGCGTTCCCATTTCCATGACTCTGGAATGGAAGGAACTCAAATCAAAAGTTGCGCCCAAGTTTTACGTGACCGAACCGGAGGACTGGAGAAAACGGCTGCGCCGCGATCCGTGGGCAGCGATGGCCGATTCAGAGCAGCGCTTGACGGCCGAAGCGCTTCGAGCCGCCGGCGTGAAGGCCTGATGTCGATCGCATTCGGGAACGTGAGCGCATGGCATTCATGCCGCGTTCACGCGCCGTGCATCGAAACGAATGTGGAATCGAGATGTGCAAGCGAATGCAAGGCGAAAGGCTGATCGGTACTGCTGATTCTGCTTCACTGATTTCCACAGATGCGGTAAACTCTTGACTCTACAGTCGGAGAAGCCGCGCTCTGAGAGCGCGGGAGGTCATCATGGCACGTCCCTATTGGACAGGGAATCTGCAGATTTCGCTTGTATCATTCGGCGTCAGTCTTTATGTCGCGACCGAGAGCAAAAGCCAGATCAGTTTTCATCAAATCAGCAGGCGGACCGGCGAACGCATCCGTCATCAAAAGGTGCTGGAGAGCGCTGCCGAAAGCAACGAAGGTGCGACTGCCGTGGAGAAGGACGAGATTGTCAAGGGCTACGAATACCAGAAGGGCCAATACGTCATCATCGAGCCGGCTGAACTCGAAAACCTTCGCGTTCCTTCCAAACACACGATCGCCGTGTCGCAGTTTGTGAATCGCACTGAACTGAACCCCGAGTACCTTGAAAAGCCATACTTCCTTGTTCCCGAGAATGACTCGCAGGCGGAGGCATTCAACGTGGTGAGGCAGGCGCTGGTCGACACGGGCAAAGTCGCCATTGGAAAGGTCACGTTTTCGGGCCGGGAAAACATTGTCGCCGTCGCGCCCGCCGCCGACGATGATCGCGGACTGATGGCCTACACGATGCGGTTCCAGTATGAGCTTCGCAATAAGGCTGACTACTTCCGCGACATCAAGGAGACGGCCATCGATCGCGACTCACTCGAGCTTGCCGAGACGTTGATCAAGAAGATGTCAGCCAAGCTCGACATCAGCAAGTTCGAAGATGGCTACGAGACTGCGGTCAAGGCGCTCATCGATGCGAAGATGAAGAACCTGCCCGTTCCCATCGACGAAGCGCCGCGTCAGCAGCCAGGCAAGGTTGTGAACTTGATGGATGCGCTGCGCAAGAGCATCGGCCAGGACACGGCGAAGAAGCCGCCGAAGAGCGAAAAGGCGCCGGCCGCCTCAGGGAAGAAGATGGGGATTGTGAAACCGCAGGCCAAAGCGGTTGCCCGACGCAAATCGGCTTGAGGCGCTCGGAACATTCAATTGCTGTGCCTCACACGACGTGGCCCGCATTCTTGAAGGGGGCCTTGCCCCGAACAGTGCCGACTTGTGGTTCCAACGTTAAGTCTCGTTGCGGTGGCCTGGATTAAGCTGAATTCCGCGTGGGGCTCCGGGTTCAAACAGTTCTTGCCCCTTCCGGGCGCATGTCCCTATCCAGGCGGCGCATGGGATCCATCGCTGGACCTTTCCGGCGTTCCAAACGACCAATGCAAACAGCAATGGTGGCCATCCCTGGCTCCTCAGTCTCCCACGTCCGAAACCGCTCGATGAGCGATTTGGCGATAACGCGCTCTTCGAGATTCGTCAGCGCCAAACTTCAGGATTGCCGGCTTCTCTCACCGCCAGTCATCCATAGCGTACACATCGGCGCGGTTGAATCCGTCCCCGTACGGCCGGTGCATGGCGACACCCTGTGTCATGGCTTTATAGCCGTGGGCGAGCATCTGGGTGTATGCGTCTCTACGTGCCAGGTTCACACCGGCTTCAACATCGGCTCCGCGGGAGACAGCGAATCTGTCGATCGCGTCAAGAAGCAGGTCGAAACGGACATCGGCCGCGTTGCCTCCGCGCACCACGCCGAACTTCACATAGCATGTCTTCGCGCCGCCTTCCGATCCTGGGCCAGTCATACACACAGCAAATCCGTCGAGCTTCAAGCGCGAGTCGATCATCACCACGTCGCCCACCCCTTGGGCCAGCACAGCACGAATCTCGTCGCTCAGATCGAGGCCGTTGTCGATCCGGTTCGTCAGCCGCACGCAAGCACGGATCCTCTCTTCGCGCTGGCTCTTTTTCAACATCGACAGCAGAACCGGCATGCTGCCGTTTGAACCACGTGCGTTCGTCGCCGGTGCGTGCTGCATCACCGCCGTCAAGTATCCGGGCCAGAAGCCGAATTTGTTGTAAAGGCCCACGTGCTTCGCGCTCTGCGCAAAGGTGAACAGACCGCTGCGCCGAAGTTTCCAACCGTCGAGAATCTTTACGGTCCCTTCCAAGAGCCGCTGTGCCACGCCATGACCCCAGAGTTCTGGCAGCACTGTCAGCGGCCCAAAGAATCCAAACGAACCCCAGCGCGTGATGACATTGGTGCCCACGAGCCGGCCATCGATGCGTGCTCCAAGAACCCTCGTGTTCGGGGCCCGCCATCGCGGCGTCATCAAGTCTCGATCTCCCATAAACTGCATGGGATCTGGTAAGCCGAGAAAGGTTCCAAAGGCCAGCCGCACAATGCGAACCGCCTCGCCTAGCTCGCTCTCGCGCAGGGCGCTGACTCTGACTGCATCATTCTTCGACATGAGAAATCCGACTTCCGTGCGCTGCGAAGATCAGGGACGCGCTGTGGCGGCCAGATTGAAGTAAGTTCCAAGCAAATCATAGGAGCTCCGCTTCACAGCATGCAATCAATTTGGAAACGCTTCACGAACTTGGCCGGCGCAGCTACGGGTTATCTACTCTTACTGAAGTCGGGATCGATGGTCGCAACCAACGGTTGACCCGCCTGATTGTGGGCGTGCAACCGGATAACTGCAAGTTTCGATCTCTGTTGACGATTTCAGGCCAAATCACGTTTCCAGCGACGGGCTGGAAATGCGCATTGGCGATGATGCACTCATTGACACCTGCACACCGGATCTCTGACGGGAGCGGCGTTTTCTGCTACCGATCCTGAAAATGATGCCGAAGTGTTTACTCGAACATAAACTTCAGGATCGCCCACTCCCCACCCGGATCTCGCAAGAAGGGATCGATTGAATTCGCTCACTGAGCGAAAAGACTCATGCCTGAAAGGCACAGACCAAAGCCTTGCTTACAAGGGATCGAGGATCGCGAAATGATCAGTGTGGCAGATAAACACGCGACGGAAAAGTTCTATTGTCAGCAGTCCATCGAAGTCCGATGCGCGGGAATCTTTCTGGGCGCCTGCCAGGGTGATGAACGGAACCTTAGAGATTTCGACTGAGCCGATCTTCATGTTCTGGGGCGGCAACGCCATAAATGTCCGTTGCGGTCCATTCGCGCCGCCCCCGTGTAAGGAAGCGCCCCGGAACAGTCCCAATGCCATGTATTCGGAGGTGTTGTACAAGAAGGGGACATTCGAGCCCGAGTCCAGCTTCAGGCGAACCGGCCGCATTCCATCCGAGAGTCGGGCCAAAACGATGAGGGACTCGGGCAGCAGCGAACCGTCCTTCTGTGTCGGTGCCAGCAGCGGAATGTGCGATCCCTTTACCTCTCCGCGCATGGCCGCCGAGTCATCGAGACAGAGCAGGTGGTGCGCATTGTCGATGAGCATGTCAAAGTGCGCGAGAAAATCCTCGCCAATGACACCCCGAATATTGAGGCCAGTGGCCTGGAGATTCTGGAGGTCGTACACCAACACTTTTGGGCTTGTAATGGAGTGGGATCCGACGTCGAGCTGATCAAGCTGTGCAAAGGAAGCTGAAGCATGGACTCCGACGCTAACGACATCAGCCCTGCCCCACGTGCTCAGTTTGAGTTCCTTGGCCAGCGAGGGATCGACCAGCGTGATCTGCGTGCCCGTATCCAACAGGAACCTGTAGGGGCCGGAATGGTTCACGGAGACGTCCACGATCATCTTGTGGCGGTTGATAAGACGGATAGGTACACTGGCAACATTCCCTGGGCAATGTGTTTCTGCGGAAAGCGTGGAGACGATGGTTGCGGCAAGAACGAACGAAGCGAAACCCCTGAATTTTCTCATTTCGAGTGCTCCTCAGCCGGGAAGGCTGAGGGCACTCTGGGCGCGTGCTTCTACATGGTCTTGAACGGGTCCTGATCAGTTCCTGAACACGCCTGATGTAGTTTTGATGGAGTCGTGATGGCGGGTAAGTCACTTGTTTTCAGGTTTGGCGACGTGGAGGTTCGCGAGCGTGAGTTCTCGCTCGTCAAGGCCGGAGAGACGATACCGGTCGAGCCGAAGGCGTTTCGCGTTCTTCTGTTCCTGCTGCACAATCCTCAAACGCTGATCAGCAAAGAGGACTTGCTTGACGCGGTGTGGGGCAATACTGCGGTATCAGAGAACTCGCTTGCGCGCAGCGTCGCGCTGCTTCGACGACTACTGGGAGATGAAACCCGCAGCCCCCGCTACATCGAAACTGTGGCGACGGTGGGCTATCGCTGGGTTTGCAAGGTTGAGGTGGCGGAGCAAGTTTCGGAAGGACTGGGCCCAGCGGACGAGAGAGATTCGAATGCACCGGCGCCGAATGACCCGGGCCGCGGCCGATTACGGGACTGGCTGCTGACCGGCAGCGGCGTTCTGGCTCTGTGCCTGGCGGGGGCGGTGTGGTACCTGCACCGTCCACTGCCGCAACCGCGAATCACGGCGTACACCCGGATCACGAGCGACGGGGCAAAGAAATGGGTCATGGCAACAGACGGCAGCAGGCTCTACTTCACGCAGATGCAGCCGAATTCCATCAACCAGGTTGGAGTAGCGGGCGGGGAAGTTGCGCAGATTCCGGTCGCGTTGCCCGGCTTCTTTTGGACCCTCGACATCTCGCCGGATGGTTCCAGTCTGCTGGTCACTTCACGGGAAACAAATAGCGGCGAATTTTCGCTGTGGATTGTGCGAGTTCTGGGAGGAACATCCCGTCTCATAGGACACAGCAGAAACGCAGCCTTTTCGCCGGATGGAAATACCATTGTCTACGGGACCGAACCCGGCGAGCTCTGGCTGACTCACAGCGATGGAACGGGAGGACACAAAATCGCTTCTCCAGGAGAAAACACAGGTAATGTCAGTTGGTCGCCAGACGGCAGACTCATCCGCTTTTTCCGCGACGGGGCACTGTGGGAGATCTCGGCAGATGGATCAAGCCTCCATGAGCTGCTCCCGGGCTGGCAAAATCGAGGGTCGGAATGCTGCGGCCGCTGGACTCCCGATGGGAAGTTTTATATCTTCACGAGCCAGGTGCAGGGCTACCGAGGGCGTATGATTTGGGCTCTCGATGAGCGGCGCGGCTTGTTTCGCCATCCGTCCGCTGGGCCGGTCCAACTTACCACCGGCCCGATAAGCTGGACCGATCCCGTCCCTGGAAAGGGCGTGGACAAGATCTTTTCCACGGGCGAAACCCCTCGCGGTGAGCTCAGCCGATTCGACCCGAAGACGAAACAGCTCCAGCCCATCCTCGGGGGCATTTCCGCGCAGGATGTTTCGTTTTCACGAGACGGTCGGTCCGTCGCCTACGTTTCTTTCCCGGATGGCATCTTGTGGAAGGCTAACCGCGATGGGAGCAAGCCTGTGCAATTGAGCATTCCGGACCTGCACGCGACGAATCCACGCTGGTCACCCGATGGCGCGAAGATCGTGTTTGGGGACTACGAGGAGCGAGAAGCTGACAGAATCTATCTGGTCTCTTCGCAGGGCAGCATCCCGGAACGGCTGCCGGCTTACCGTGGAAACCAGGATGATCCCGATTGGTCGGCGGACGGACGCAGGGTTGTCTTTTCGAGCGGAGGCGTCAACCCGAAAGACAGTCAAAAATTGGCATTCCTTGACATCTCAACTCGCGAGATCACCCCAGTTCCAGGGTCGAACGGATTGTGGTCCCCGCGCTGGTCGCCAGACGGCAAGTCGATTGCCGCTTTCTCACTTCAACCCGCTGGAATGATGGTGCTCGACGTAGCGACAAATCGATGGTCGGCTTTGGCTGTCGGCAAACTTATCGACTACCTCGCCTGGTCCAGCGATAGCAAATACATTTACTTCCTGCGCCGCGAGAGTGGCGACCAAAGCATCTATCGAATTCGCGCAAGCGGGGGCAAGGAGGAGCTTGTTGCCGATCTGAAAGATTGGCATCTCACGGGATTTTTTTTGACGTGGATGGCGCTTGACCCCACCGACGCCCCGTTGCTGCTGCGCGATGTGGGAACTGACGACATTTATGCGCTAACGCTGGAGGAGAAATGAGTGCCGAGGGTGAACATGCGGGGCGGCGCCGCAGGGCTTCCATCAGGGTGTGATGTCGCTCCAGCCGCTGTTTACGAATTCAGTCCACCTGGCCGAAAAACCGGCTTCGCTGCAAATTGGATCGGGATCACTTCCTGCAAATCCAAAAGTGCGGGGTGGCGACTTGCGCGGCGTTGTGCGCTATATGAGCGCCCCCCCTTTGCGCGCTTGTTGTCAGAGCGATTGAACGGCGCAACGGAATGTTTTCTTCCGGCAGAGATGCGGCGGCCGAAATCCCCTTGGTGGCGCCGCCTGCACCTGGTGTTGGAGCTACTTTGATTCTTTGGTGATGGCGTCAGCAGCGTTGCCGGCCAGGACCCAGTTTGCTGAACCCGCCACGACGGCTTCATCTTCGAACCAGAGGAATCCGAAGTCGTCGATGCACTCGGGAAAGTCGGGCTTGATGACGATGTATCCGGGAATGACGGCGCCCGGGATATAGGAGTTGTCGGCGCGGTTGTTGCTGTAGGTTTTGGTCTTTGAGACGGTGCCAACGCCGGCTACATACGAAGTGCTGGACACGGGGTGGGTTCCGAGGATGTAGTTGACGGCACGAAGGGTATACTCGGGGCCGACAAGATCGGGAAATGCCTTGTGGAGAAAGTACATGCGGACGGCCATGTCGACCACGGCGCCGGAACCGCCCCAGGTGCCGATGCTCGGGGGCACGCCGAACGGAGTGGCGCTCAAGCGCTTGTCAAGTGCCGCCACGTAGGTCTTGACCGCCTCCCGCAATTGATCTTTCGCGCTGGGGTCGAGATACGGCAACGCGCGGACCGCGATCCAACCGCGGAACTCCATCTGCTGGGGGGTGATGACCTGCGGGAACAGCTCTTTCAGACGGGACTTGTAGGGCTCGGCGCCATGTGTGGCGATGGTCAACTCGAGAGCCGCGGGCCAGTCAAGCCCGACGCTGAAGCCGGCGCGCCCGAAGGGGGCGGGTGGAGCTGGCGGCGGGGCGGCGGTGGAAGGAGTTGCAGGAGCGCCGGAGGTGGGGGGCTGGCTTCGGTTGACCTGACCGCCTGCCACCTGACCTTGCGAGGCTGCGAGCACGCCGCCGCCCGCAGGAGTGGGAAAAGGCGTGGGATGGGCCTTTTCGTCGTTCCATGCCTTGATGGCGGTCTGGAGGCAGTCTTTGGCTAACGGGTCGTCATAGCCTTTGAGCACATCGGCTGCGGCGGCGAGCGCAGCGATGGCGTTCCACTGGAAGAAGGGATTGTTGGAGGTGAAAATCCAGCGGTCGTCCGGCTTGCCCGAGTAGTCGCCCTTGACTTCATTGGGACCGAGTTTGGGGTCGTAGATGCGACCGTCCGTCTTCGACGCTCCGTCGCCCACCTGCGTGTACTGGCGCAGATCCGGCTCGTGGGTGCCGCGGATGGCGTGGCCGATGTTGTGAAACTGGGCGAGGATGAGCAGAGCGCCATGCTTGACCTGCTCGATGGTATCGGGCACGCCGTCAGGGCGGTGCATCTCCACCTGATGTGCGGCTTCATCGACGGTAAGCTCGTCGTACTTGAGATCGAACTCGCGATAGGCGAGGGCCAGGCTTTGAATCACGCTGAGCTGGGCAGGCTCTTCGAGGTCGAAGTCGCCGGCATCGTACCAGCCGCCGACGTTCATGCCGGGAATGTGGTCGCCGCCTTTGTATTTGCCGTCAGTGGCGGTGGACTGATTCCAGCCGTCGAACTGGTCGCCGACGACGGGCGCCATGATGCCATCATCCATGTGCGAAACGCCGTGCCACATGTGATAGCCTTCGCGGACGGAGACGTGATCCATCTGTTCGGCGAGGTGATGGTCCAGGCTGTCCTGCCAGATTTTGGCGTAAGGGTTGGGAGAGATGGGGAAGGGCGCGGTACGCTGGCCTGCGTACTCGATCACATAGAGGCCCGGGTCTTTGACCGAAGTAAAGTCGAATTTCGAGTAGACGTATCGCAGCCAGGCTGTTGACGGAGTGATGGGGCCTTCGAAGACCTGCTTGTAGGATCCATCTTCGGTAAGGCGCAGGACTCTGGCGGTTTTGGGGGCGTCGAATTTGGGGTCGAGCTCGATGACCGCAACCTTGGAGTAATCTGGCGCGTAGCCGACCTGGCTGTGGGCTATCATGGGCGGGCGCGTCCAGTTGGGGATGACGTCGGGTCGGATGTGCCAGACGATGGCGCCGGTGGTTTTGCCGGTGGGGATGAGCGAGCGCAGGACGAACCAGCCGTTCTGCGCGCGATCGCGGCCGTCGAATAGCATGAGGTCGGCGGTTTCGGACTTGACGTTGACGCGGGCGAGCGCGTCGTCGACTCCGAGGGTGATGCTGCGCCCTTGAGCGAAGGGTAGGGGCTGAGTGTATCCCTTGGCCTTGTCCCAATCCTCAAGGTAGTAGGCCTTTTTCGGCTCGTCAGGCAAGGGGAGCACCTTGATCATGGGATCGTTGGGAGTACGCGGGAAGATGCCCGCCTTGGTTCCGTCCACCAGATATGCCTTGCCCATGTAGATGGAGGGCAGAAACTCGAGGTTGAAGCCGGCGCGCCCAGCCAGCTTTTCCGGCAGCGGCTTGTCGAGGTTGACGGTGACCTTGACGCCGCCGGGCTCGGCTGCGACTTCAAGGGTGTAGCTGATGTCGAAGGTGGGGAAAGCGAGGCTGGCGGTGAGACTGTTGTTGGCGGGGTCAGCATGGCGCCCTTTGAGGGTTGCCACCAAATCCCACTGCTCGGGCGTGGGCATAAGGCGCACGTCGCCATTGGTGGCTATGCGCTGGTCATGGAGAATCATCTCCATCGCGGTGTTTTTCTGGTCTACGAAGACGGGATGGTACGTACTGTCGTAGAGCATGACGTCGAAGCCCTGGGTGCTGAGATAGTCATCTTTGACCACCTGCATACTCAAATCCGCGCTCTGTGCCGCGAGCGTGGAAACGGCCATGAGCAGAAAGCCGACGGCAGACAAGACCGAAGAAGAAAACCGCTTCAACATTGGTATTCAATCCCTTGTTGGCACCCCAGCATAGTCGACCGGGTTGCGCTCAGACAAATGTGCTTCGAGGGCGCACGAAGACTGGTTCCCATCTGATAGGAATAGAGCGATGGATTCAACCGAGCTTCCCTCCGGCTGTATTGTTTTTTGTGAAAGCAGTTTCGATCCTGAGAGCTGATCTTGGCGTGCACAGTTCCAAAGTGCGCGAGGAGCGCGGAATATCCGGTCGCAGTGTCACCACTGATATCGAATGAGGTGCTATAGGAAGGCGTCAGCACAATGAGCTTGTTTGGCGCCTGGAACGATCCAGCAACCCATTCGAATTACGTGCACAGCGTACCGCGGCACCCGCCTTCCGCGCCCGATGGTTCAGGACACGAAGACGGGTCGTCCGGATTTCCGGTGTCAATGTAATAACCATCAATTGTTCCGAAGCCCTGGACAGACGATACCGCATTTGTTTTCGGAATGTGTGTCGTCGCGGAGGTTCTGTTTATGAATGAGAATTTCGCCGCAATCATGCTCGGTGGCACCGGACAAGTCGGTGGCGCGGTCATCGCGGAATTGCTCGCAATTCCAGAATGCCGCGAAGTGGTGATGGTCACCAGAAAGCCCGTTGCGGCACGACCGCGAGTGCGCATCGTCGTTCTTGACACCGGTGCAGCCGATTTTTCTGAGCGAATTGCCGTGCTCGCCCGCGAAGTCTTGAGCCAAGGTCCCGTGAGCGCCGTGAGCTGCGTCGGTGTCGGATCCGGATCGAGGCACTGGAGCGAAGAAGAACTGAGGCGGCTTGAACTCGGCGTCGTTGGTGCCTTTGCGCGTGGTTGCCACAATGCCGGAATCGTTCAGTTCTGCCTGCTGTCTGCGGCAGGGAGCACACCCCGGAGCAGGTTTCGCTATGTCCGCGTCATGGGCATGAAAGAAGACATTGCGCGAAGCATCGGTTTTACTCGCCTCGCAATCTTTCGCCCCGGCATCATCGTCGGCAACGCTCACACTCCGGCTTGGAGCGTATGGCTAGGCCGTCTTTTACCTGGACAGTTTGGCAATATCGAGCAGCAGATTCTTGGCCGATCCATCGCCGCGGAGATCGCGCTGCACAGCCAAGAGATCGGTGAAGTCATCCGCGAGAATGCCGCAATGAAAAGACTCGCCGGGCAGCTCGATACTTGGCGTCGCGCCTTTTTGCCAAAACTTCCTGAGACTCGATGAGCGCTAAGGCTTGAAATCGACAGTTGAACTGAGCTTTCAGGAGGCCTCTCTGATGTTTCTGTGCCAGTCCGATTTGCTCTTGAGAATAAGCGCAAGTACTGGCTGCATCATTCGCATGAGCCCCATCGAGAACGTTGAGATGCTACTCGTATCTTAGTGCGATCATCGGATCGACATGCATTGCTCGCCGCGCGGGGACATAGCAGGCCGCAAGGGCAACACCCGTGAGGGCCAGGGTGACACCGGCAAATGTAAGAGGATCGGCGGGCGTTACTCCGTAAAGAAGGCCCGCCATCAGGTGCGATACGATCACCGACCCCGCAAGTCCCAGCGCGGCGCCCGCCATCGCCAGTCCAAGCCCCTGACGCAGAATCATCGCCAGAATCCTACCCCTTTCCGCACCCAGCGCTAGGCGGATGCCGATGTCTCGCGAGCGCTCGCTCACGATGTAGGAAATCACTCCGTAAATTCCAAGCGCCGCCAGCAGCAGCGCGGTAATCGCAAATGCTGCCACCATATCCATGGAGAATCGTCTTTGCTCCAGCGACGCCGACACCGCTTCGCCCAGAGTCTTGGTCCCGTAAACCGGCAGTTCGGGATCCACCGACTGGACGGTCGCTCGCACCTGTTCCGGGATGGCGCCCGCATCAAGGTCCCCACGGAGAAAGACGGCCAGCTCCTTGGGCGTGTTCTGGTACATGCTGAGATAGATTTGCGGAATGCCCGCGTTGGCGAGCGACTCAGTACGAGCATCCGCGACCACTCCCACGATGGAGATCCAGGCCTTTTGCGGATCGAGGCCAACCCCAGGCCTCCCACGACCAAGCATCAGCCGCTTCCCAATGGCATCCTCGCCCCGCCAATAGGTCCGCGCCATCGCCTGGTTGACTACCGCAACCAGCGGCGCCTTCTCGTTGTCGCCGTTGTTGAACAGGCGGCCCCGCAGTAACGGAATCTCAAGCAAATGGAAATACTCCGGTGTCACCTCTGACCGCTCCACTAGCGGCGGCTGCTTGCCCGGAGACTGGTGTCCTTCCACGATCAGCTGGCTCCGGTTGCCATCGTGCTCGAGCGGAATCGACGGCTCTGATCCCAGCGCCGCCTCCTGCACTCCCTGCAGCAGCCGGCTGCGCCGCAGCAATTCGCGGGCAAACGCTGACTCCTGAGCAGCCGTTCCATACACGTCAGTCTTCGGGTCGTTGGGGCTCGGCAGCCACAACTGAACCGACATCACATGCTGCGGATTGAATCCAAGTGGCGCTTGGTACAAATCCCAAAAACTGCGCAGCAGCAGGCCCGCGGCCACCATCAGAACCAGTGAAAGCGCAAACTCTGTCACCACCAGCACGCGCCGCGTACGCGTCTGATCCGTGGAACCCTTCGACCCACGCCCCTCTATCCTCAGCGTATTTGCGAGATTCGATCGCCCAGCCTGCCTCGCGGGCGCGAGCCCGAAAATAACCCCGGCCGCGATCGAGGCTGCCAGCGCGAACAGCATCACGGTCCAGTTGATCGCGAGGTCGTTCAGCCGAGGCAGGCTCTCCGGAATCAGCCGCTGCAAGAATCCCCTCATGGAGAATAGAATCACCAGCCCCGCTACTCCGCCCAGCAACGAAAGGATCAGGCTCTCGGTCAGCAATTGCCGCACCAGCCGCTTGCGCTCCGCTCCCAGAGCCTGGCGCACCGCCATCTCGCGTGATCGCGCGCTGGCCCGTGCCAGCAGCAGATTTGCTACATTTACACAGCCAATCATGAGCACCAGCGCCACTGCGCCGAACAGCAGGAACAGCGACTGCCGAACGTTACCCACAACGTTCTCCTTCAGAGGCACCAGACGCACCGTCCACTTGCTGTTGGCCGGATAGGCATCGGGAAACTGCTTCTGCAACGTAGCGACCAACGCGTCCAACCGGTTCTGCGCCGCTTGAAGCGTCAGCCCGGGCTTGAGGCGCGCGACCGTTTCCAGGGGCGCCCGTAAAGTGCGGTTTGCGGCCTGAGCCCCATTGTCAGAAAAGCCCACTGCAGCCCACTGTTCCGTACTCCTCTCGTCTACGGTTCGCCCTGGGTCGCGAAAACCAGGCGGCATTACCCCGATCACCCGATATGAATCGTTGTCTGCCCGCATCGTTCTTCCCACAATGTGCGGGTCGCTCCCGTAAGCCCGCTTCCAAAGCCCGTCGGAGATTACTACATCGAGCGTGAACCCCGGCGTTTGATCCTGAGGATCGAAGGTGCGCCCCAGCTCCGGTTTCACCCCCAGCATGGCAAAATACGCCGGCGACACCCCCTCGTACTGCATCCGCGTCGGCTGCGATGCACCCGTCAGGTTCGCCGACCCGAAGACCTTCAGCACAACATACTGAAAAATTCCCGAACGCTGGAGATCCTTCCACTCCGGAATTGAGATGCCCGCGTCCGTAGCTCCGGCACCCGGCAAATCGTCCTCGATGCGCACCAATTCTTCCGGGTGCGGGTAGGGCAGCGGATGGAGCAGCGTAGCGTCGACCAGGCTAAAAATGGCCGTCGTCGCTCCGATGCCCAGCGCCATAGTCAGAATCGCAATCGCGGAGAAGCCCGGCGATTTGGCGAACATGCGCAATGCATAGCGCAGATCCTGGATCAGGCGATCGAGCCATGTCCAACCCCAGGCTTCATAGGCTTGCTCTCGCATCCGAAGCGCGTTGCCGAAGTTCTTTTGTCCCGCACGCGCCGCCATTTCTCGATGAAACTCCATGTCGCTCTGGAGTTCGGCGTCGAGCCGCCGTCTGTTGATCAGGTAGTGGATTCGTCGAAACAATTCGCCCATTGTGCACCTCGCAGGAGTTGAAGTGGCTATGCTGTGCGAAGGACTTCCTGGATTGCCTCGGTGATTCGTCCGTAGCTGGACAATTCATGCTTCAGTTGAGATTTGCCTTGCGCTGTCAGTCGATAGAACCGCACCTTGCGATTGGTTTCCGAGACTCCCCACTCTGCATGGACCCACCCGTTGCGAAGCAACTTCTGTAAGGTGGGGTACAGAAATCCCTCCTCCACAGCGAGCACCTCACTGGAGAGCAGGTGAATCCGTTGCGCAATGGCATAACCGTGCAGCGGCTCAGACTGAAGCACGCGAAGAATGAGCATCGGAAGAGCCCCAGCTGGGCTAAGGGAATTACGCCTATCATCCATAGGCATAAATGTAATATGCCTAAAGCAAATGAGTCAACGGCTGATCTGGGGCCTAAGGTTTGCATTCATCTAGTGCCAAATCTATTATCTGCAAACGGGCACCGATCTTGCTGTCTGGGGTGCTCGCGCCGGAGTCGTATTACAAGCGACTGCTTCTCGACTTATGCGTTTGGCCCGTTGCGGATCAGGGCTTCCACAGCGGCGGTTCGGTTGCCTTGGTGGTATCTGGCTGCGAATGCTGGCAGGTCGGTGTACTTGAACATGGGAACGCCCCCGCGGGCAGGCTCCGCGCCGGCGATAACGATCCGCGCGTTGGAACTCAGCAGGTTGGCATTGAGCAACCCAACAGTCAGTTTAGTTCAACGCTGTGACCGTGGATGTCTACCCCACGTGGGATTCGATTTTCAACGGCAATGAGCATTTTTACGACATCTGGAGGAAGGCTCATCCCGACATGGAACTGGGAACCACCTTCGAACAGTACGACAAGCTGCGCCACCAAGGCGACATCGACGTATTTGTGGTACAGGACTACATCGCGGGATCCAAGTAGTTGCTTACCGATTGCCCTGGAGAGGCATTCATCACGCGGAATCGCCTCAGGATGATTGCCCACAACACCGGGCCGTAAGTCGATCGCATATTCTGGTGTCAGCGCTTCTCCGCCCTTACAATTTTAGGATGCGCCAAACACCTTGCGGTCCGCTCGGCCCTTTTGCTCCACAAAGTGAACGATCTGGGCTCTGGAGGGACGCGGCCCGGAATAGGGTTCTGCCGGAATGCCCTGTCACACGCCAAGAATCCGACTTTTCGGGTTCGTGAGTGAGCCGGCGATTTGCACTTCTTGACCGGCTCTTGCGGTCCGCTTGTGAGTTGCCTACCACTCGCCCAGAGTGGGTTTATAGCCAACTCGGCTCAACCGGCGAAGATAGCTCGTGACAGTAACAACGTTGTGAGGAGTAACCTGACGAGCAGGACATCAATTATGCCGGTCTCTTCCAAGGTCTTGATCAGAGGCCTTCTTCTTATCGTCCTTCTAGCAACACCCCGTATCACGCTGGCACAACGTCCTACGACTTCGACGGAATCCGGCGCGATATCCGGGATACGCGAAGACGGGTTGAGTATTTACAAAGGTGTCCCTTTTGCTGCCCCGCCGGTCGGCCACTTGCGTTGGCGGCCTCCGGCACCCGCTGCACCATGGATTGGCACGCGCAAGACGGATGCGTTTGCCCCAGCGTGTACGCAAACTGGTGTGTCCATGCCGGGTGAGACGCCGCCGATTGTGAATGAGGATTGCCTCTACCTCAACATCTGGACCCCAGCCAAAAGCGTGCATGAGCACCTACCGGTGATCGTGTGGATATACGGCGGCGGTTTCATCAACGGGTCGGCCTCGATGCCCTTGTACTGGGGCGACAAGCTTGCGCACAAAGGCGTGATCGTGGTCACGATCGCGTATCGGCTGGGCCCGCTCGGCTTTCTTGCGCATCCGGAGCTGACGCGCGAGTCTCTGCATCACTCATCGGGAAACTACGGACTGATGGACCAGATCGCCGCGCTCGAATGGATCCAGAAGAACATTGCGGCGTTTGGCGGCGATCCAAAGAATGTAACCATCGCCGGTCAATCCTCCGGATCAATGTCGGTGAGCGTGCTGATGGCCTCGCCGCTGGCGAAGGGATTGTTTCAGCGCGCCATCGGAGAGAGTGGCGGACTGTTTGAACCGCTCCAACTCGCGCCAAAGTTTCTGCTGGCCAACGCTGAACGCGACGGAGAGAAGTACGCCGTTTCGCTGGGTGCTACATCGCTTCAGGAACTCCGCAGTCTGCCGGCGGCCAAGCTTACTGGCGACGGCGGCGGCATTGTTCATGCGGTGATCGAGCCCTATGTGCTTCCTGTTTCGCCCTACGAAGCGTTCACTTCCGGGCAGCAGAACGATGTGCCGCTGCTGATAGGTTCGAATGCCGATGAGGCGCGTGCGTTGATGGATGCCAGCCATGTGAAGGCCGCCACGTTCGACAGCGACATAGAGCACAGCTTCGGGCAGCTTCCGCCTGCGCTTATGGCAGCGTATCCTCACGCTACTGATGAAGAGGCGCGGCAGGCGCGACTCGGCTTCGAGCGCGATCTCCGCTTCGGCTGGGACATGTGGGCTTGGGCGAGATTGCAAGCCACGACCGGGCAGAAGCCTGTCTACTACTATTCGTTTCGACAGCAACCGCCGTTTCCGGTGGGCTCGGTGTACGCGGGTTGGGGCGCGAGCCACTTCGCTGAACTGTGGTATGTCTTCGACCATCTGAATCAAGAGCCATGGCGCTGGACCAAGGCAGATCGCAGGGTGGCCGAAGAGATGTCCAGCTACTGGGTTAACTTTGCGAAGTCGGGCAATCCGAATGGACCGAGCCTTCCAGTGTGGCCGGCGTTCACCACAGCGGATAGCAAGGTCTTGTACGTCGGCGATCCAACTACCGTTGGTGGAGTGCCGAATATCAACAGTCTGTGCGTGTTTGATACTGTCTACTCGGCCGTGCGTGGCAAGCAGTTTGGCGCACGGTAGTTGCGGTCGCGAGGAGGCGCCTTGAATAGAATCCTCAAACAAAACGTGATTTTATGAACATTGTGAATGATCACGATATACGGCGTTCCCACGACACATCTCTCGGGACGTGTCGCGCGAAAGCAAAAATTCACGTCGATCTTTTGCCGCCCACCCTCGAGGAATCGCCCAAGCTGCTGTGGGGTAATGTTTTTGCTAGGCACGATCATGCTGGCCCTTGGGTTGCCTCCGCGCATCGGCGCAGGCTGCTCAAGCGAACGCGCCGCTCCAGCTGAAACGGGTCGGGTCACCATTTTCCGTGACCGATGGGGATGGCCCACCTCTACGCCGCTCGCGAGGAGGATGGCTTTTTCGGCTTGGGCTATGCGACGGCAGAGGATCGTCTCGAGCAGGTTCCGATGTTATATCTTGGCGTCAAAGGCGAACTGGCCGCCGCGTTCGGCCCTGGGGCGATCGGCGCCGACAAGGTGGGACCGGTGCTCAGCGGGGATATACCCGATACGATCGCCTCCGACCTTCGGGTGAAGAGGTTCCAGATCCTGGAGCAGGCACGCCTGAACATGTCGGTACTCCCTATAGTCTCTTATTGCCAACAGGCCCGAGTCGCTCATTGAGGCGACATCCTTGCGCAATCCGGATTCTGGACCGCGGACCGCCAAAGCCGGACGACGTAGTACTGCCTTCGCGCCACCAGGGGTCAAGGGGTAGGAGACCCACAGGCACCCCACCCCCACTTGACTCCCCGTGTAGAAAAGTTTTTCGCTGTGTACGTGGGGAATCCGCCTATTGACGAACAAAGCGCGCTTCGTTTAGATAGTGACTCGCGCGGACACTCGCCAGAGCATCTGCGTCGCCGCTACACGGCGGGTGTCGGCGAATTGGGCAAGCACGCGCAGTATCCCGTTCTCCGGTTCAACAGTTCGGCAAAGTTGTATACCACTACTTGACCGGAACCCGGTTCACGGGCCGCCCGAGCAGAGCGCGCGAGCTTTCAGGCGTCGCCCACGGCGCTCGCAAGCCGAGCGAGCAGTTCCGTCGGATGAAAGGGCTTGGCAAGGATTTCGAATTTTCGGTTATGGCGTAGGGCTTCTGCAAGCAGAGACGCTGTGGCCTCATTTCCAGAAATGAGCAGAACCTTGCACGACGGCAGCATCGCGCACACGTGAATCGCTGTTTGTATCCCCGTGATGCCCGGCATGATGACATCGGTGACAAGCATATCCGGCTGGAAGTCGTGCAACAGCCCAATCGCTCTCCAGCCGCTGTACGCAGCGCGTGCGTCATATCCGGCATGGTTCAGGATTAGCGTGAGGCTGTCAGCAATGGCCTGCTCATCGTCGATGACAAGCACCTTGTGCTTGCGGGGGTTTGTCGCGGCGGCGCCCTGGCGAATGAGTTCCTGTGCCTGCGTGCTATCGGCTCGGACCGGGAAGGGAGTGGGCTGCCCACCATCGAGTGTGAACGTTCCGATGCTTTCGCTGTTCATCGTAGCTGCCAACTTGCGCACGACTTTCCCCACACTCGCCGCGAACCGACGAGCGCCTAAAAAGGATCGATTTCTTCTGAGACCGCGATTGTCAGATGCGCGCCCTCAACCAAGGGTTGTTCGCCGTCCGTGATTGGCACAGATTCCTGACAAGCATGCTAGTTGTTCTGGTGCGTCTTGATCTGCTCATTCGAAATCGGGCTTCCTGCACGTCTTGTCATCATTTGCCCCAGCCAATCCAGAGATTTTCGGCTTGAATGCCGAATGCGAAAGGGACAAAACAACGATGCGC
>Ga0209579_10001620_pt1 | contig 18267 bp, 9 predicted proteins | sample Coa_R1_2_FD_187152 | JGI IMG/M metagenome (GOLD analysis project Ga0209579, IMG submission 187152) | Surface soil microbial communities from Centralia Pennsylvania, which are recovering from an underground coalmine fire - Coalmine... | ecosystem: Environmental > Terrestrial > Soil > Unclassified... | reverse complement strand
GGAGAGATTCTGCGCTTCGCTCGGAATAACGAATTAAGCAGGGACTGAGGGGACATGGCGGACGAACAGACACAATCGATCATGGTACCGGTGGACATCGAATCGGAGATGAAGAAGTCGTATCTCGATTACGCGATGTCGGTAATTATCGGGCGCGCTCTGCCGGATGTGCGCGACGGCCTGAAGCCGGTGCACCGGCGCATCCTGTTTGGCATGTACGAGCTGGGGTTGACTTCGACGCGGCCCTATCGCAAGTGCGCCAAGATCGTCGGCGAGGTGCTCGGCAAATACCACCCGCACGGCGACACCCCGGTGTACGACGCGCTGGTGCGCATGGCGCAGGACTTCAACATGCGCTACCCGCTGGTGGACGGCCAGGGCAACTTCGGGTCGGTGGACGGCGACATGCCGGCGGCGATGCGGTACACGGAAGCGCGCCTGGCGAAAATTTCCGAAGAACTGCTGGCGGACATCGAAAAAGAAACGGTGGACTACACGCCGAACTTCGATGAAACCGAAAAAGAGCCGGTGGTGTTGCCGACGCGCGTGCCAAACCTGCTGGTCAATGGCGCCAGCGGCATCGCGGTCGGCATGGCGACCAACATTCCGCCGCACAATCTGCGCGAAGTGATTGACGCCGCTGTTCTGCTGATCGAGAAACCGGAAACTACCCTGAAAGATGTCCTGAAGATTGTTCCGGGGCCCGATTTTCCGACCGGTGGCTATATCGCCGGCCGCGAGGGCATTGAGGCGGCATACAAGAGCGGCCGCGGCAGCTTCACCATGCGCGCCAAAGCCGCGGTGGAAGAGGTCGGCAAGGAACGGGAAAACATTGTGGTCACCGAAATTCCATATCAGGTAAACAAAGCCCGCCTGATCGAGCGCATCGCGGACCTGGTGCAGAACAAGAAGATCGAAGGCATCAGCGACGTGCGCGACGAAAGCGATAGAGACGGAATGCGCATCGTGATCGAACTGAAGCGCGGCGAAGAATCGCAGCTCATTCTGAACAACCTTTTCAAGCACACCCAGATGCAGGAATCGTTCGGCATGATCCTGCTGGCCATCGTCGGCGGGCAGCCGCGCGAGATGGGCATGATCGAAATTATCCGGCTGTTCATCGAGCACCGTCGCGAAGTGGTCTTGCGGCGCACGCGCTTCGATCTACGCAAGGCGCGAGAACGCGAACATATTCTGACCGGCTACCAGGTAGCGCTGGATCATCTGGACAGCGTGATTCGCATCATCCGCGGATCCTCCAGCCGCGCCGAAGCAAAAGACAATTTGCTGAAGTTTTTCGCGGAGCAGGACGTCACCATCACTGAAGCCGGCAAGTCGCGCAAAATTGAAGGCGTGAAGCTGGACGGCCGCAAGTACAAACTGGGCGGCATCGAAGGCGAGACCGCTCGCGCGATCACTGGCGGCCTGACTCCCGTCCAGGTGGACGCCATCCTCGAACTGCAACTGCACCGCCTGACACAGCTTTCAGTTGACGAAATTCTGAAGGAACTGAAGTCGATTCGCGACCGCATCGCGGAGTTGGAAGAGATTCTAGCCAGTGAGAAGAAGCTCAAGGCGGTGATCATTGCCGAGTTGCGCGACGTCCAAAAAACCTATGGCGACGACCGGCGCACCCAAATCGTGGACAAAGTGGACGAGATCAAGCTGGAAGATCTGATTGCGGACACCGAGATGCTGATCACGGTCAGCCACGCCGGCTATATCAAGCGCACGTCCACCGATACTTACCGGCATCAGTCGCGCGGCGGCAAGGGACGAATCGGCGCGAAGACGCGCGAGGAAGACTTCGTCGAGCACCTGTTCGTCGCGTCGGCGCACAGTTACATTCTGCTGTTTACGTCGAAGGGGCGCGTGTACTGGGTGAAGGTGTACGAAATCCCCGAAGCCGCCGCGGCAACGCGTGGCAAAGCCATCAACAGCCTGGTGAAGTTCCAGGAAGACGAGAAGCTTACCGCGCTGGTGGCGGCGCGCGATCTGGAAGCGGCGGACAAGTTTGTGTTCATGGCGACCAAGAACGGTACTGTGAAAAAGTCCACGCTGACGGAATTTTCGAATCCACGGTCAACGGGCATCATCGCTATCAACCTGGAAGCCCAGGATGAGCTGATCGGCGCGAAACTGACCGATGGCAAGCAAATGATTTTCCTGGCCAGCCACGAAGGTCAGGCCATCCTGTTCCGTGAAACGGAAGTCCGCCCGATGGGGCGCAACGCCGGCGGCGTAAACGGCATGGACCTGGACAAAGATGATTACGTGGTTTCGATGGATGCCGTGCAACCGGACTTTGAAATCATCAGGAACGAGCACAAGACGGAAACACAGAACCTGGAAGAACTGGAAAACGAGCAGATCAAGGATTCGCTGGTGACGCTCATGCTGACCGTGGCGGAAAAGGGCTACGGTAAGCGCACGCCGCTGGCGGAATATCGCATCACTTCGCGCGGCGGGAAAGGCGTTGTAAATATGAAGACCACCGACCGCAATGGCTCCGTGGTGGCCACGCTACAGGTGACGGAAGAGTCCGACGTGATGATCATTACCGAACACGGCAAAGTGATCCGCGTGCATGCCAATGAGATTCGTGAAGCGGGACGCTCCACGCAGGGCGTACGACTGCTCAAATTGGATGACGACGATTCAGTGGCTGCGGCGGCGGTTCTGCAGGAAGAGACTGGCGACGAGAAGAAGTAAGCTGGCTGCTTGAACGCGATTCGCAGCAATCAGATGCGCATCGGCATGATGATGTAGCGGTAGCGATAGGACTCATCGGCCAGCGGTCGCATCTGGCCAGCGCTCTGCTCATCTTTCAATTCGATGCTGATAGGGCCTTCCGCAGCCGCAGCAAGAAAATCCAAAACATAGCTGGAATTAAAACCGATGGAAATCGGATCGCCTTTATATTCCTTATCAATATTTTCCTTGGCTTCGCCATATTCCGGACTGGATGCGGAGATTTCGACGCCCTCGGTGGAGACCGCGAATTTCACCGCGTGGGAGCGCTGGTCAGCCAGTTGCGAAACGCGGCGCACCGCGTCGTTCAACTCAACGCGCTCAAGCACCACGGACTTGTTGTTGTCGCGCGGCAGGACCGCTTCGTAATTGGGAAATTGGCCGGTCAGGATGCGCGAAATCAGCAGGCGATGGCCCACCTGAAAAAACAGGTGGCTTTCATCCTTCGCAAAGTCCATCTTGGCGTCTTCGCCGGAAACGCTGGATAGCTTCTCGACTTCGTCCATGGCTTTCTTGGGGATCAAAACTTTTATTTCGCCGTTCAGGCCGGCGAGCTTCTGATCGGTCTCGGCCAAGGCCAGGCGGTGGCCATCAGTCGCGACCATGGCCAGCGTATCGGGTTTCAGAATGAGCAAGCCGCCGTTGAGCGTGTAGCGCGACTCTTCCATGGAGATCGCGAATTTCGTTTTGGAAATAAGACCTTCCAGAAGCGCGGCGGGAATCTTCACCAGGACGTGAGGCATTGCCGGTAGCGCAGGAAAGTTTTCCTTGGCCATTCCAACCAGCTTGTATTTCTTGCGGTCGCTGACAATTTCGACCCAATGGTTTTCCAGAAGTTTGAATTTTATCTCGCCTTCCGGAAGCAACCGGACCAGTTCCAGAAGCTTCTTGGCGGGAATCGTACCAGCGCCTTCCTTTTTTACTTTGGCTTCGCAGGAAGTACGGACACTCAACTCCAAGTCAGTCGCCGTGATCGTCACGTGACCGTCGCGAGCCTCAACCAGCAGATTGGACAGGATTGGGATCGTGGTCTTGCGTTCAACTACGCCCTGAGTCGTATTGAGCTCATTCAACAGCGCTGATTTGGTTACGCTGAATTCCATCGATTGGCTTTCCTCACGCGCGGTGCCGGTTGCAGACATTCGGTAGCCTTCCTGGGGAGCTTCCATCCACTGATGCGTACTTTACTCGCTTTTGTGTTCGGGCGAAAGTGCGACGATGGGTCAGAACGTGTGGAAATCGTTGGAAAGATGAATCGTGCGGGAGAGTTAGATCCCGCCGATAATCCACAGACCAGAAGATCAACAACATCAACAAGAGATCACTCCAAGCCAAAATTAAATTTGCCCTTGTTGTTGTGATGAGCGCTGTCAGTTTGTGGAAAGCTGCCCAGAACCTTATCGAGTCAACGAGTTCCGCGTCAGGTGGCATGTGCAAATTTTCTGAACATGTCGGAAAAGTGCGTGGTCCGCAGCGTCCAGCGAATTTTTCTCACCGGCTGTCCTCGCCGCGCTAACAGGATTTCCGCAGCTTCTCCTAACTTTGTTAACAAAGCTCACAGAGCTTCCATGCCTGAAAAACCGAATTGATGCCGGAGCGATTCGAACGGAACTCTGCTGCTTTGCCTTAGAGATAGCAAGCTGTCCGTTTTAGCAAGATGCGACGAGGAACTGAGCTCAGTGGAAGAGGAATTATTGCGGAATTTACTGCAGAGCATCCATCAAACGTGTGATGGTGCGGTTCAGTTCCTTGTCGGAACGCCGCATCTCTTCAATCTTGTTGATGGAATGGAGCACCGTGGTGTGATGTTTGCCGCCGAACTGCCGGCCAATTTCGGGTAGCGACGCCGTGGTGAGTTGCTTGACGATATACATCGCCACTTGCCGCGGGAAGGCGATAGCGCGGGTATTGCTGCGAACCTTTAAGTCCTGTTCGCGCAGATTAAAATGTTCGCTCACGCGCTTTTGAATCAAATCAATGGTGACGCGCTTTTCCTGCGACGCAATGATGTTCCGCAGCACCTGCTGGGCAGTGGCCAGCGAAACCGCGGCGCCGGTAAGCGAAGCGTACGCCATCAAGCGGGTCAGCGCGCCTTCCAGTTCACGCACGTTGGATTTAATGGCCCGCGCAATGTATTCCGCAACTTCATCAGGTAGCGAGAAATGATCATTCTCGGCCTTTTTGTGCAGGATGGCGATCTTGGTTTCCAGGTCAGGCGGCTGAATATCAGCGATCAAACCCCACTCAAACCGGGAGCGCAGCCGCTCTTCGATCGAATTAATGTCCTTGGGCAGGCAGTCCGAAGAAATCACGATTTGCTTGTGCTGTTCGTACAGAGCATTGAAGGTGTGAAAAAATTCTTCCTGGGTGCGTTCCTTGCCGGCTATGAACTGAATATCGTCAACCAGGAGAACGTCCACCGTATGAAAACGCTCGCGGAAGCTGAACATTTTGTCGAAGCGCAGGGAGTTGATCACTTCAATGGTGAATTTTTCAGCGCTGACATAGCAGAGGCGCGCGGCGGGATTGCGCTGTTTGATCATGTGGCCGATGGCATGCATCAAGTGGGTCTTGCCCATGCCCACTCCACCATAGAGAAACAACGGGTTGTAGGCTTTGGAAGGCTGTTCGGCAACGGCGCGCGACGCCGCGTGGGCAAACTCGTTGGACTTGCCTACGACGAAGGACTCGAACGTGTAGCGCGCGTTGAGTTGGTTATCGCTGCTTTCAAAATCAAGCTTGGACTGCTTGGTGGAAGAGGCGGCAACAACGGCAGGCGCCGCGGTTACCGGTTCTTCCTCCGTGCAAACGTATTGCACGCGGGTGTTGGGAACGCCCAGCTCGTGAAAAACGGCTTTGACGATTTCCCCGTAGGTGCGGGTGAGCACTTGGCGGAACACACTGGTGGGAATCTGCACAAAGAGAACTTCACCTTCGACCCGCGCCAGCCGGGTGGGCTGAAACCAGGTGCTGAAAGTGTTGATGCTGACGCGAGACTTCACGCGCTCAAGAAATCTGTCCCAAAGGTTAGCAGCTTCACGTTCCTTGCCAAGTTGGATAGCCGTCGTCATCAGAGCAAAAAACCAAGTCCTCGCTATTTCCACAAGTGTGTAAATCCTGTGGAAAGACAATTTCAATCTTGAAGTACGTTTTCCTACGGGAAGCTGTTCGCAGCGGAACTTCGCTAACCCCTAGTTTCCGCCTACGTCTTTCTGAGCCCTCGACCGACTGACTACTGTGAGTCAGCGGGGGATTCTCTCCGATTGACGCGAAGGGAGCAAGAAAAAAATGTGGCACACCACGTGCCGTAGTTCACACAGGATACACAATTTTTCCACAAGCGCAAAATGCGCTCGCGAAAAATCTTGCGGCGCGCAAGTGCAATGAACTTAACGAGAAGACCGGAAAAAATCTGGAGCGAGGCGAAACATTCCCGAAGGAACAAAATTTTTTCTTCACGAGCACCTGTGGAAAAGGACGTCAAATATCGCCGGAAATCCCCTTGAGGCGCCTACAGTTTTCTCCACTCGCAGCGTACTTGCTAAACCTTACTTGGTATCGAGCCGCTCAAATTCGAAAACGCCCAGTGGATCGCCTCCGATAATCAGCCGATCTTTTTCGATGACGATGGCGGTTGCCTCTAGCCGCGCATTTTGCGGCGTATACATACGGTACATCGCGCGGCGGTTCCCTTCCTTGTCGAAGCGCAGCAGCGTATCGCCCATGGCAATCCACACTTCTCCGGTTTGCTTGTCCACGCCCATCGCAGTCATGATTTGTTTAAAATGGGGAGCATCGCCGCGCCGTTCTTGCCGTTCAATCTCGCGGCGCATAGCCGCGGCCTCCTGCATGGCCTCGAGTGCGGTGTAATGCACATCCTCGCCCGCGTAGCCGAAGCGGTCAAATTGCCGAACGGTCGGTTCCGGAAAATACACGAAGCCGTAATAAAGATGTCCCAGAGCGTCGCTCGCGAGCACTCCAATATTGAGGAAGCGGTTCAGGTCTGAACGGTCGGTCAGTTGCTCCGTGTCTCCGAATTCGCGAACCAGCCTTCCATTCTTGTCAAAAACACTAACCAGCGAGGGCTGGCGCATGGTGGCGACAGCCATCTCCCCTTCGGGCATGGCCGCAACGGCCAGCGGCGCGTTCACAGCCACTGTGCGCAGGTGACGGCCCTCCTTGGCGTAAACCTGCACGGTGTTTGCGGCACGGTCGGCGATGTAGATCGTGCCGTCGGCATCCACGTCGCAGTCCTCGCCAAAATCCACCAATACCTCGCCGGACGCTTTGGCTTCTGCCAGCGCCGCTTCGTTGAGACCGGACGTCTCATGCATGGTTAGCAGGCGGCGGGCCTCTGGCGAGTACACGACCAGACCAGGCGCGGGCGACGCCAGGACATAAATCTTTCCGTCAGCGCCTTCGCGAATTTGCTTTAGTCCGGGGCCGATGGGCGAGAAAAGGCGGCGCTTGGCTACCAGGTCGGCATCCACTTGGGCATGGGCTGCAGCGGCAGCCGCGCCGAGCAAAAGACACATCACCGCAAGAGTTCTCAAGGCTGGGACCCCTGTTGTTTCGTCTGATGAGACTGTTCTTAACGTGTTTAGGTTGCTTTGGAGTTATTTTCGTTGTGCCGTGAAAAGAAACCGTGCCCTGGTGGCAACCGGGTTCAGTCGATCCGCAGCCGCAGCCGCTCAATGCTGCGTGCTTTCAGCCGCCCGCCGGAATTCCGCGGGCCGTCGTCATCGGTTTCGATGAGCACCGCGTTCAACTGAACGTCGCCGTGCGCGACTTCGAAACGGGCGGGCAAACCATCGAGGAACTTCTTGATGATGCCGGTGCGGTCCATGCCGATCACGCCGGCGTGCGGCCCGGTCATGCCCACGTCCGTGATGTAGGCGGTGCCCTGCGGCAAAACGTGTTCGTCGGCGGTGGCGACGTGGGTATGGGTTCCAACCACCGCGGAAGCTCGGCCGTCCAGATACCAGCCGATGGCAATTTTCTCACTGGTAGTTTCGGCGTGCATGTCCACCAGGACAAACGCCACGTCGGCGAACAGGCTGGCCAGCAGTTCATCCACTTTGCGAAACGGATCGTCTATCGCCGGCAAAAAGACCCGTCCCTGGAGGTTGATGACGGCATACTTGACGCCGTTTTTTGCCGTTCCCACATACATGCCGCTGCCCGGATTGCCCTCAGGAAAATTCGCGGGACGCAGCAAGCGCGGCTCGTACGGCATAAACTCCATAATTTCACGGCGGTCCCAGCTGTGATTGCCGCCGCTGATCACTTCAATACCCAACTTCAGAAGCTCTTCGACGATTTTGGGGGTGATCCCGAACCCCGAAGCGGAGTTTTCGCCGTTGGCGATGACCAGATCAATCTTTTTTTGCGACACCAGGTCCGCAAGGCGGTCACGCACGATTTCGCGCCCCGGCGATCCGACAATGTCTCCAATGAAGAGTACGCGCATGAGGGAAGTGGCGGGTTCTCAGTCCTGGGTTTAAGTAACTGAAATTCTCGTAGTTCGCTTGCACGCTTACAACGCATTGCTCAGCAAACTTAAAAAGGAGCGGACTGCTCGGCCGTGGAGAGCTAGGCCGTGAACCTCTGAATTAGGTGGGCACCACGAGCCAACCATTAGGCTTTCCTGCCCCGTTCGCGCGTCGCTCGACCATTGCAACGATGCGCCAACGGGACAGGCCGTGCACACAGGCTGTCTGTCCGCAGCACCCCAGAGATTCGTTACGGTTCAAACGGCTTTCGCACTCTCACCTGCTTCGAAGTACCGCTCCATTGTCATTCTAGCAGCTTGGGTGCACAACCTCCCAATAAGGCCTGCGGACGTAAACGCAGCCAAGAAGCGCACTGCAGCGCATTCATCATTCAGGTGCGTGCAGGCCGCCGTTTCACGCTGGAATCTTGCCTGCGCCCAGCCTTGTGCAGCACGCGGAGCGGTCGGGCTTTCCCGTTGTCTGACTCTTGTCCGGCGAGCGTCTCGTACATGCGCGCCAAGGCGCCGGAAATCTGCTGGATCTCCACATCGAAGATCTCATCCAGAATGCGCGCGCGCATTTCCAGAAAGATTTCCACGCAGCGCGGCACCAGCCGCTGGCCGCGGAGCGTAACCTGCACGATGGAGATGCGCCGATCGTGCAGGGCCGGCATCCGCCGCACCAGTTTTTTGGTGGTAAGGCTGGCCAGGTGCCGCGTAGTGCCTCCCTTGTCGCGGCCCATGAGTCGCGCCAGGTTCCCCGCGGAAATCTCGCCGGCTTCCGAGCACCGGATAAGCAGCGCGGCTTCCTGCGCGGTCACACCGAGTAACTGAAATCTGCGATCCAGAACGGTTTGTAACTGGATTCCGAGCCGCAGTACCAGCTCGAGCAAGCGCTCTTCGCCGGCGTCGCGATTTTGCGACCGACTCGCGCCGTTCCCTTTGCGACCTGTGTACTGCCCGAGCATGAGAACCTCCATTGACAAGCCTGAAGCGGTCCCCGTTTTTGTCGAGGACGCCTCCTGGGGAACTGCAAGCTAGAAATGGAAGCCGAGTTCGGCGGTGTACGCACGCGGCGACACAAAATGCGTGCCGCTGAACGTGGACAGGAAGTTGTACAGTGCTTCCTTATTGGTCAGATTGACGACCGTAAGCCTGGCACTCCAGCGAAAGCGGTCGCCATGGAACAGATTGTCGTGGCCAACCGCCACGTCGAAAAGATTTCTGGGTGAAATACGCGGTGGATTGGTGTCGTCGTTCTCGGTTCCGGCAGTTGGTATGCTGACACGCGTCGCCCCCGTTTTTGTGGGATTAGCCCCGCAACTGGAAGCGGCGCTGCTCAGCGGTGAAAGCAGGCTGGCCTGAAGCATTTGCCCCCCGGAGGTCACGCAAAAGAGCCCGATCGCGGCTTGTTGGTCTCCATCGAGTGCCAGCGCCGTCGCAAAGTCCGGTACCGATCCGGCCACCAGCCCGCTGTCATAGCGCCAGTTGAAGCCGACCCAAGGTCCGCGCTTCCATGGTTGGTACTGCACGTGCGTGGTCTGGTTGAACTTTTCGTCGTGGTCGATACGAAACACCGATCCGTTCCGGCCAACCGTTACGCCCAGGCCGCCCACCTGCGGCGGAAAGTAGCGCGCGGCAACTCCGGACATTACGACCAGCGCCGTGAAGCCGTGAAAATCTGGGACGCTCACACGCACCGCGTAGCCCGGAATTTTTGAGTTGTGCCACACAATCGGGAAAGTAACCGGCGTGTTCCCGAGCACGCTGAAGTCAAAGGCATTGTGCGTGTACTTCCAGAGGTACTCGCCATCCACCACCAGATATTTCTTGAGCGCTTGCTGAAAGCCCGCGTGAAATTCGTTGCGAAAGCCCGCGGGAGAATTCGCCGGCACGCAGGGAATCAGCGCTGCGATCACCGCCACATTGCACCCGGTCGTGGAGATGACCAGGTTTTCATTGAACGGCGTCTCCAGCGTCCGCGCATAGGAGAGCCGCAGCACGGTGTTGCTGGGCTTGATGTTGTAGGCGAGGCCGAGGCGCGGTTCGATTTCACTGGCCGAAGACAGGCCGCGATACAAGTCGCCCCGCAATCCCAGATTGAACGACCAGTTGCCCTCGGTGATGGTGTCCTGCGCGTACAGCGCGAGTTCCTTCACGTCGGTATGGCCGAGAAAGTTGAATTGCGAGCCACCGCGCGTCAGGTCAATGGGCAAAAGCGCCGCACACGGTGTGCCGGGAACTGCGGTGTAGGTTGCGCTGTTGAAACACGGAACGCCGTTGGTGTCCGTCGTGGAGGGCAGCAGATTCGGATCCACGATCCCGAAGCGGTCATTTTCATTCAAGTAGGTTTGCTGATAGACCGCGCCAATCTTGATGTTGTGGACTCCTTTGGCGTAGGAAATATCGGAATGCAGGCCGGCATTGGTCAGCCTGCGGTCCTGCGTGATCGTTTCGGCATTGATCGGTCCGAGGTCCGCGAAAACATCGTTGCTTGGATAATAGTTGTACTGGTCGTGCCGCACGAACGCGCCAAAGGTGAATACGGCGTTGGGGCCAAGCAGGTGAGTCCAGTTCGGCGCAATATTAAACGTTCCGATTTTAGAGCGCTCGTCTGTATCCCCGGAGGGATTCCCGTTGTATAAGCTCAAGTTGTCAAAAGTGTTCGGCGTCTGAAACCACGAGCGCGAATATTGCAGGTTCAAACGCAGCGAATCCGCCGGAGTCAGGTTGTAGTCCACCCGATCGAAAAAGTTCTCTTCGTTACCTTTGTCATGGATGGCGATGAACTCAGGCGGATCGAGAAATCGCCCAGTATTCAACCCATCTAGCGAAATGAAGTTTCCCCACTTGTCGCCGCCAAACGCCACATTGAAGCCGGCATTAGCCGTTCCGAAGCTTCCGTACGAGCCGGTTACGCTGCCCGTCGGCGTCTTGACACCCAGCCCAGAACGGGTGGTCACCTTGATCACCAGGCTCGTTTTGTCTCCGAACTCGGCGGGTGGCGCGCCCGAAATCACCTCCAGCGACTGAATCGAATCCGCCGGAATCTGATTGGAGAATACTTTCGACGTCTGATCGGTGATGGACTGCCCGTCCACCGAAAACGCGGTTTGCGCGTGATCTCCCAGCGCGTGCATGTTGCCGTTGGAATCAGCCGCGATACCCGGTGAGACCAGCGTCACCAGCGAACTCACCGAAGAGGAAGCACTCTCCAAAGGCATCTTTTCAAACAGTGTGCGGTCAACGTCGGTGTGAAAGGTGGATTCGTTTTCCACCAGGTCGTTGCCGCTGCCCTCGACCGTCACCGTGGTGTTGGCACCGGCCAGTTTCATGGTGACGTTCAGGCTCACGCTCACCAGCGACCGCACGTCCGCATCTTGCGAATAATCGGAGAAACCATCCGCTTTTACCGAAACGTGGTACGGATTGAACGGCACGTTGGCAAACCGGAATTTCCCCTCGGTGTCGGTCACTACGCTGCGTTCGTACTTGCTGACCGGATTGGAAATCTCCACCGCGGCCCCGACGATCGCGCCGCCCGATGGATCCTTCACTATGCCTTCGACCGTGCCCGATGATTGTGCGTAGGAAGGCGCGGCTCGAAAGCCACTGACAACAGACAACAACAGAAATGGAATGCCAATAAATACAAAGCTGCGGAAGCTCTTCAACATGAATTTCTCCGGGCCCCAAGGGGCTGTGCGTATGTGGGTGGATCAATGCCGCTGGAAATCAGCGGCCTGCCCTCCGCGGCGGACACGCCGGACGGAGAACCATCTCGAGCAGGGCAGGCTTCCGAAGGAATTATTTACAGCGAGGGAGGAGCGCGGCCGGAAGGGTAAAGACGAAACTCATCAAGGACCGCAAGCTGTATCGGCGGCGCGACGTGCCATCCGGTCACCTGGGGATGGGAGACCAGGGAGTTGGAAGCGGCCGTCAGAGCAGGCGCGTGCAGTGACTGGCAAACGTGGCAAACCGTTTCCGGTCCGCTCTTGTGTTCGTGCAGGAAGCTGCCGCCGGCTGCAAAATAAAGAAGCGCGAGACATACCACCGCCGCCGCGATGCGTCGGAGAGTCGTCACACTCATGAACTTGGCCGTTCTTTCCATCGAGTTTTTAGCTTACACCAGGCCCGCCCGGTTAGACGCCCGCAAAGCGGTGTACTGTTGTTTTTTCGGCCATTTCGACCCTCGCTGTGCTTGACCCTGCAACGATTCTCCCGTAAGCTGCGTCTTACCAAGCACATGTCCAGCGACCGCCTAGATCACCGCGTTATCGGCTTGCTGCTCCTGGTCCTCTTTATTGGGGCCCAGGTGCACATTCTGTCCGATCTGGATTCGGGACAAACCCACTTGTGCCCGGTTTGTTCGGTTTTGAGCTTCGCCATTCTGCTGGCGCTTCCGGTTCTTTGTTCGCTGCCAGTGTTGTGTCGTGCGGAGTTCAGAAAACAGGTCGCTATCGCGTCTCTGGTTGTCTGCCGTTCCATCTCTCCTCGCGCACCTCCCTGCCTGTAGTCCCTTCCCCTCGTTACCCAAGGTCCGTTTAACAGTTCCAACTGTCGCCGATTTAAGAGCGCACGAGGTTTCGTTCCATGAAGTTAGTCTTAGCGGTTTTCGCGGGCTTTCTCGCCTTCGTCTCCGGCGCTGCCGCACAGCAGACGCCCAAGGACCAGCTGCCGTCCGCTCCTTTGCCGCCGTCTGCGAGCAGCCAATCGTCGGCGCCTTCGCACATTACGCTGGAGGATGCGCTGCGGCTCGCCGAGCAACATAATCACGCCTTGTTGGCCCTACGTTCCACGATTCTGCAAAACGAGGCGATGGAAACTACGGCCAACCTGCGCCCCAATCCGACCCTGGCATGGGATGCCCAGTTCATCCCCGTCTTTCAGCCCGGCAATTTCAACAGCGATTATCTGGATAACTCCGCGCAGTTCGATATCGGTGTCAGCTACCTCTTCGAGCGCGGCAAGAAACGCCAACACCGCCTGCAGGCCGCTAAAGACGCCACCACCGTGGTGCGCTCCCAGGTAACCGACTCCGGCCGCCAATTGGATTTCAACGTCGCCCAGCAGTTCATCAACGTGCTTCTCGCCGAATCAACTTTGGCCTTCGCGCAGCAGGATCTCGACAGCTTCCAGAAAACCGTGGACATCAGCGAACTGCGCTACAAGGCTGGCGACATGAGCGAAGGCGACCTGCTGAAGATCAAGCTCCAGATGCTGCAATTCCAGTCGGATGTTTCGGCGGCCCGGCTGGCCCGCATTCAGGGGCTTGCGGGGCTTCGTCAGTTCCTCGGATTTGAATCCGTGCCGGACGACTACGAAGTTACCGGCGAACTTGACTATCAGCCGGTGCCAGCCACGGTCGTTGACTTGAAGACGCTGGCCAGCCGCTCGCGTCCCGACTTGATGGCTGCTCAGGAAAGCGTGACCGCCGCGAAAAGCCAGGTCGCGCTTGCGCAAGCCAACGGCAAGCAGGACCTCACGGCGGGCATGAGTTACTCACACACCGGAGGCGTGAATAGCGCAACCGTTTCCTTCAGTATTCCGTTGGCCGTTTTCGATCGCAACCAGGGCGAAATCGCTCGTACCCGCTACACCGTCACCCAGGCCCAGGAACAACTCAGCGAAACCACCCAGCAGGTCTCCACCGACGTGGTGGACGCCTTCGAAAACGTGAAAACCAACGACGAGATCATCAAGCTCTACCAGGGCGGTTACGTGGACCAGGCCAAGCAATCGCGCGACATCACGGAATATGCCTATCGCCGCGGCGCCGCCAGCCTTCTCGATTATCTCGATTCCGAACGCACTTATCGCGCCAATCAGCTCGCTTACCGTCAGGCTTTGGCCAGCTACATGGTTGCTCTCGAACAGCTGCGCCAGGCCGTCGGTACAAGGAATCTGCCATGAAGCCTAATCCGAAAATCCATCCGACGCTGGTCCTTTTGTTCCTCGCCGTGGTTTGCGCGGCCTGCTCCTCCAATCCCGTCGAGTCCGAATCAAAAATGACGTCCTACACGGCCAGCGAGAAAAAGGCGGACGTCGCGCAGACGTTTCACATCACCCAGGAGCAGATGGGCCACGTGGAAGTGGCGCCTGTCAAGAAAGAGAATCTGCCGCGCGCGCTTCGCCTGACCGGTTCTGTCGCCTACAACGCCTTCAGCACTTCACCGGTGTTTTCGCCGATCGGCGGCCCGGTGCGCGAGATTCTTGCCGTACCCGGACAGGTCGTCCATGCGGGCCAGCCGCTGCTCACCGTAACCAGCCCCGATTACTCCGTCGCTCGTTCCGCTTACCTCAAAGCCCGCGACGCCTTCGAGCTTTCCGAAAAACTCTACACTCGCGCCAAGGACCTTTACGCGCACGGCGCCATTTCCGAGGCTGATTTGCAACAGGCTGAATCTACCTATAACCAGGCCCACGCCGACTTGGAATCTTCCACCGATGCCTTGCGCGCTCTCGGCCTCAAGGACCCCGAAGCCGTCGCTAAGAATCAGGTGCAGTCCACCGCCGAAATTCCGGTAATCGCTCCCGTGGCCGGCGAAATCGTCGAGCGCCTGGTCGGCCCCGGCCAACTGCTTCAGGCCGGCGCCACACAGTGTTTCACCATTTCGGACACCAGCTCCGTCTGGGTTCTGGTCAACGTGTACCAGTCCGATCTCGCCTTCATCCACAACGGCCAGGACGTGGAGATCTCCACCGAAACCTATCCCGAAACCTTTCACGGCAAAATTTCCTACGTCGCCCCGTCCCTCGATGCCACCACGCGCACTCTACAGGCGCGCATCATTACCCAGAATCCGGCTCGCAAGTTGAAAAAGGACATGTACGTGAACGCCGTGGTTCGCGCCTCGGCCTTGCAGAACGTGCTCACCGTGCCCGATGCCGCCGTCCTTCGCGATACCGAAAACGAGCCTTTTGTTTATGTGCTGACCGGCTCCACGGAATTCGCGCGGCGCCAGGTGACTCTCGGCGACTCCAACAACGGCCGCGTCCAGATCAACACCGGCCTCAAAGAAGGCGAACGCGTTGCCGGCAACGGCAGTCTCTTTTTGCAGTTCATGAATTCGTTGCAGCAGTAAGGGAGCTTGCGGGTATCCAGCGATGATCCATCGCATCGTACATTTCGCTCTGCGCCAGCGTTTCCTGGTGCTCATGGTCACCGGGTTGATGGTGATTGCCGGCGCATGGTCCTTCCGCCAGATGCCCGTGGACGCTTACCCCGACCTTTCTCCTCCCATGGTCGAGCTCATCACCCAGTGGCCGGGTCACGCCGCCGAAGAAGTCGAGCGCCTCACCACACTTCCCCTGGAACTCGCCATGAACGGCACCCCGCATCTTCAGGTGATGCGCTCCATCTCCCTTTATGGCCTCTCCGACGTCATCCTCACCTTCGACGAAGGCACCGACCCTTATTTCGCGCGCCAGTTGGTTTTTGAACGCATCGGCGACGCCAATCTTCCGCAGGGTGTTACGCCCAGCATGGCGCCGCTCTTCAGTCCCAGCGGCCTCGTGTACCGCTATGTGATCGAAAGCCCCGATCGCTCGCCCCAGGAGCTCCATACCTTTGAAGACTGGATCATTGAGCGGGCCTATCGCAGCGTGCCCGGCGTCGCCGACGATTCCGGCTTCGGCGGGCCTACCATGCAGTATCACGTGCTCCTCGATCCCGCGCGCCTCTACAATTTCCACATCCCCGTCGTCCAGGTCATTAACGCCCTGCAGGCAAATAACTCCAATACCGGCGGCGGCTTTTACACCCAAGGCGGCCAGTTCTACTACGTCCGCGGACTCGGCCTGGTCAGATCCACCGACGACATCGGCGAAATCGTCGTCGCCAGCAACAACGGCGCTCCCGTCCGCATCAAGGACATCGGCCGCGTCGAAATTGGCCACGCCCCGCGCCTCGGCATCTTTGGCTTCCAGGACAAGCAGAAAAATAATGATGACGCCGTCGAAGGCGTGATCCTCATGCGGCGCGGCGAGCAGACCCAAAACGTCCTCGAAGGCGTCGAGAAAAAAACCGAGGAGATTAACAAGACGCTCCTCCCGCGTGACGTCCGCATCCGTCCTTATTACGACCGCAGCGACCTCGTCCGCGTCACCACCGACACTGTCGAAGGCAATCTCCTTCGCGGTATGGTCTTCGTTCTCATCGTGCTGATCTTCTTCCTGGTCAGCGTTCGCGCCGCCGTCATCACCGCGCTCACCATTCCGCTCGCTTTGCTCTTTGCTTTTATCTTTCTCCATCTTACCGGCGAAGCCGCCAACCTGCTCTCCATCGGCGCCATCGATTTCGGAATCATCATTGACGGCACCATCGTCATGGTGGAAAACATCTACCGCGAACTCAGCGAGCGCCACGGCCAGGAATACAAACTCACCGACGTCCTGCTCCACGCGGCACGAGACGTTGACCGTCCCATCTTCTATTCTGTCGCCGTCATCATCGCCGGATACCTCCCCATTTACGCCCTCTCCGGCCCCGCCGGCAAACTCTTCCATCCCATGGCCGACACCATGGCCTTCGCGCTCATCGGCGCGCTCATCATTACGCTCACCCTCGTTCCGGTTCTCGCCTCCTACTGGTTCCGCACCGGCGTAAAAGAAAAACAAAACCGCATTTTCAACTGGATCCGCGACAGCTATGCCGGGCGTCTTGACTGGTGTCTCGACCACCCCAAGACCACCATCCTGGTTAGCGCGCTCATTTTCGGCTCTACGCTTCTGTTAATCCCATACATCGGCGGCGAATTTCTCCCCCATCTTGACGAAGGCGCGCTCTGGGTTCGCGCCACCATGCCCTACACCATCGCTTTTGAAGACGCCGCCAGGTTCGCGCCCGAAATCCGCAACATCCTCAACCAATACCCCATGGTCACCGTCGTCGGCTCCGAACTCGGCCGCCCCGATGACGGCACCGACCCCACCGGCTTTTTCAATTGCGAATTTTACGTCGGCCTCAAGCCTTACAACGACAAGTCGTGGTCGCAAACCTCCATTCACACCAAGGAGGACCTCCAGAAAGACATCGAGCGCAAACTCGACGCCTATCCCGGCGTCATCTTCAATTACACCCAGCCCGCCGAAGACGCCGTGGACGAAGCGCTCACCGGACTGAAGTCCGCTCTCGCCGTAAAAGTTTTCGGCCCCGATCTCGACGTCCTGGAACAAAAAGCCGTCGAAATCCGCAACATCCTCGCGCACACCGACGGCTTCACCGAACTCACCGTCGTCCGTGAACTTGGCCAGCCTAGCCTCATAGTGGACGCCGACCGCCAGAAAATCGCGCGCTATGGCATCAACGTTGCCGACGTCGAAGCCGTCGTGCAGGCCGCTGTAGGAGGGCAGGCCGCTACGCAGGTCATCCAGGGCGAAAAACTCTTCGACCTCATCGTCCGCATGGAGCCGCAATACCGCTCCAACGCTCGCGAAATCGGCAACCTGCTCGTTCCCGCGCCCGCCGGGCAGCAGGTTCCGCTCTCCGAACTTGCCACCATCAAGCAAGCCTCAGGCGCATCCTTCATTTATCGCGAAAACAATTCTCGCTACATTGGTATTCAGTATTCCGTCGAAGGCCGCGACCTCGAGGGCATCGTCCATCGCGGCCAGGCCGGCGTTGCCAAAAATATCCGCCTGCCCGAGGGCTATCGCCTCGAATGGGGCGGCGAATACAGTGAACTTCTCGAGGCCAAAGCCCAGCTTTACGTTATAGGACCGCTCGCCATCTTCATCATTTTCATGATTCTCTTCGCGCTGTACGGCAACCTCAAATTCCCCATCTCCATCGCGCTCGGTGTGGTCCTCACCGAACCCGTCGGCGCTCTTATCGCCCTAAAGCTCACTCACACGCCGCTCAGCGTCTCCAGTTTCCTCGGTTTGCTGGCCTTGCTCGGCGTCTCCGTGCAAACCGCCGTCATTCTCGTCAGCTACATCAACAAGCTACGCATCGAGGGCCGTTCCATCCGCGAAGCCACCCGCGAAGCCGCTCTTCTCCGCCTCCGCCCCATCATGATGACCGC
>Ga0209579_10001618_pt1 | contig 18276 bp, 18 predicted proteins | sample Coa_R1_2_FD_187152 | JGI IMG/M metagenome (GOLD analysis project Ga0209579, IMG submission 187152) | Surface soil microbial communities from Centralia Pennsylvania, which are recovering from an underground coalmine fire - Coalmine... | ecosystem: Environmental > Terrestrial > Soil >... | reverse complement strand
GTTCACCGAGGAGTTCGCCGCGCACGGACGAACGCCCGATGCCAACGCCCAGCAAGTCCCCCCGGCCGCCTCCGCCGCCGAAGAACCACCTAAGACCCGGCGGAGATCGACGAAACCTGCTGCCACACTTAAGAGCAATGGACTCGAATAGCCCCTGGTGGCCGGGGCCGGTTCAGGCCCCATCACCCACCACCCAAGCAACCGCCGCCCCAGCAACCGCGGCGCCACCTGCCGTCCCGGCGGAGCGTGAGCAGCCGTGGCCCGCCTTCGGCGCCCCGCTTGATCCGCCGGAGCCGACGGCCGGGCGCCGCGGCAAGCCACGGGGACGCCTGGGCGCGCTCGCGGCGGCGATCGTCGCCTTCCTGGCCAAGTTCAAGGCGATCCTCCTCCTGCTGCCCAAGCTCAAGCTGCTGACCACGCTCGGGACGATGCTCGTCTCAGTCGCCGCCTACAGCTTCGTCTTCGGCTGGACCTTCGCGGTGGGGTTCGTCGTCCTCCTGCTCGTCCATGAGATGGGCCATGTGATCGCGCTGCGTCGTGAGGGAATCAAGGCCAGCGCGCCGATGTTCATCCCCTTCATGGGCGCGGTGATCAGCGCCAGGTCCCTGGGCAGCAACGCCCTTGCCGAGGCGCGGGTGGGCCTCGCCGGCCCGATTCTCGGCAGCATCGGCTCGGCGGCGTGCATCGCCATCTGGCACGCCACCGGCAACGACCTGTGGCGCGCCCTCGCCTTCACGGGGTTCTTCCTGAACCTGTTCAACCTCCTGCCCGTGGTCCCGTTGGACGGTGGCCGCGCGATGGCGGCGATGGCTCCGTGGATGTGGTTCGTCGGGTTTGCCGCGATGGTCCCGCTGGCCTTCATATTCCCCAACCCGATCATCTTCCTGATCCTGCTCTTCGCCGGCTACGAGACGTATAAGCGGTGGAAGCTGCGCCAGGCCGGCGGTGCGCAGCAGGAGGCCTACTACCGCGTGCGGCCACTTGACCGGGCGCTAGTCGCCGCGGTCTACCTCAGCCTGATCGCGCTTCTGGTCGTCGGCATGCACGCCACGACGCTGACGCGCACCTTCGCCTAGCGAACGGTAACGCGCACCTTCGCCTAGCGACGCGTCGCGATCAGTAAGCCGGCGGCGGAGGCGCGCCCGGCCCGCCCGGGCCGCGACGGCGTACGACGGTCTCCTCGCCATACGGGTAGCGCGCTTCGCGGGACCACCAGAACGTGTACATGATGGCGATGACGAGCCCGAGGAGGCCGACCACGAACACCACGGTGCCCGCGGTTTGGATGTCAAACCCGGTGACGTGCGCCGTAACCGCCCATTTCAGGACGGCCCCGACAGCGATCAGCACAATTGCTGCCCCAATAGTCATGGGTTCGGTATACCCGCCTCAAGCGACGCGTACGCGGGTTCCCACGTCCGGCACCCAGATGCGGCCCACCACAGCCCGCACCTACCGCCGCGCATCGCGCAGCTCCCGCTGGATCTCCCGCGCGGTTTCGCGCTTGCGGATCGTCTCGCGCTTGTCGTAGGCGTCTTTGCCTCGAGCCAGCGCGATCTCGACCTTGGCCCGGGACCCGCCGCCTGAGAAATACACGCGAGTGGGCACGAGGGTCAGCCCGCGCTCGTTGATCCGTCCCACCAGGCGCTCGATCTCATTGCGGTGCAGCAGCAGCTTGCGCGGCCGTTCCGGATCGTGGTTATCCCGCGCGGCCGGTCCGTACGGCGCGATGTACATGCCGAGCAGCCAGATCTCGCCGTCTCGGACGACGGCGTAGGAATCCTTCAGCTGCACTCCTCCCTCACGCACTGACTTGACCTCCGTGCCGGTGAGGACGATGCCGGCCTCAAAGCGCTCGATCAGGTTGAAGCGAAACGCGGCTTGGCGATTGGTCGCGATGTCGCCCGGCGCCGCCTTGCGCTTGCGTCCCTTGGCCATGACCGCTAATCCTCCTCCAGCGCGGCATCGCCCGGCACCAGGTCAACTCGGCCTCGGGGAGCGTCGATGCCGTCGACGCGGATCCGCACCGAATCGCCCAGGCGCAGGGCGCGTCCGGTGTGGGCGCCCATCAGCATCGTCCCCTCCTCGTTGAGCTCCCACCAGTCGCCACGCATCCTGCGCACGGGCATCATCCCCTCGAACATGAGACCGGGCCCGAAGGCGACGAAGGCGCCCGCCCCGATGAGCCCCACCACCTCGCCGTCGAACTCCTCCTCCCACCCCGTGTCGGCCAGCGTTCGCTCCAGGAGGAAGGCCAGCGCCACGTCGTCGGCGTCCCGCTCGATCGTCATCGCCTCACGCTCACGCGTCGAGGTCCAGGGACCGGCGGAAACGACAAACCCCGCATCGGGTGCCGGTGCCTCGCCCGTGATCGCGGACAGCAGGCCGCGGTGACAGACCACGTCGGGGTAGCGACGGATCGGCGAGGTGAAATGGCAGTAGCGAGGTGACTGCAAACCCGCGTGGCCGAGGTTGCGGTGGTCGTAATACGCCTGCTTGAGCGAGCGCAGGATCAGGCTGGTCAGGCCTGAGCGTCCATGACCGGTCCGCCTGACCCAGCTCTCGACCAGCGCCGAGGTCTCCCCCACCAGCTCAGCGGCCTGCTGCGGCGCGATCGCACCTCGCGGCACCGGCGGCGTCGGCACGCCCAGCGACGCGAGCTGCTCCACGAGCCGCTCCACCGACGCGCCATCGGGTCGCTCGTGGACGCGGTAGAGAGTGGGGATCCGCCGGGCTTCCAGGAACGAGGCCACCTGCTCGTTGGCCGCGATCATCAGGTGCTCGATCAGGCGGTGAGCTTCGGTTTGGGCCACCGGCTCGGCCGCGATCACGTTCCCGGCCTCATCGAAGGTGAACTCAGGCTCCTCCGAATCCAGAACCAGGGCGGACTGGGCGGCTCGGCGGGCGTGCAGCGCTGCTGCCGCGGCCCGCGCCGCAGCCAGCGGTGCGCCCCACGGTTCGGCGGCGCGTTCGCGCCCGGCGAAGATGCGATCGACCTGGTCGTAGTCAAGGCGCGCATCGGAGCGGATGAGGGTGCGGTGAAATCCGCTTTGGTCCACCCGGTCGCCCTCGATCGTCATCTCGACGGTCACGGCCAGACGATCCTGGCCGGGGACGAGGGAGCAGGCGTTGTTCGACAGGGCTTGCGGCAGCATCGGCTCGACCGCGCCGGGGACATAGACGCTGGTGGCGCGGCGGTAGGCCTCGCGATCGACTGCGTCACGTGGCTCCACGAACGCGCAGACGTCCGCGATGTGCACCCATATCCGCCACCGGTCAGCCCCCTCGGACTGCGCGGAGATCGCGTCATCGAAATCGCGTGCGCTCGGGGGGTCGATCGTGAACGTGGCCAGCTCGCGAAGATCACGCCGGCCCTCGCGCCCGGCCACCGAGCGTGACTGCACGGCATGGCGCGCCTCGTGCTCGACGGCGGGATCAAATGAGCGCTCGAGCCCCCGGTCCACCATCAGGGCCTCGATCACGTCGCGGGCTATCTCGGGTCGGCCGAGGCGGCGGACAACTCTCGCGCGCCCGCCGCGCCTGCCGTCGCGCGACGCGGCGGCTCTGACCACGACCAGGTCCCCAACTCCAGCGCGGTCGTCTTTCCCGATGGCCATCCGCGGCCCGGCGTCGAAGAACGGCTCGGCGACCAGGAACTTGCCGCGCCGCTGAATCACGGCTACGCGAGGCGGACCCACGACCGGCGCGCGGGCGCTGCGGGTGGCGGAGGTGGGACTCACCGCAGCTCGGCTGCGACGACGCGCTCGGCCACGCTGAGCGCGTGGTCGCCGGGGGCTGCCGGGTTATCGGAGGCGTAGACGTTCGGGCTGACCCCCGCGCCTTGGCGCACGCCGCCCCCGCCCAGGTTGCGGCCGTTGGGGGTGAAGTACTCGCCGACCGTCAGGTCAAGCGCACCACCGTTGGATAGCGGCTGGATCTCTTGAAAGACGCCCTTGCCGTACGTGTGGGTACCGACGACCTTGGCCCGGCCGCGATCCTGAAGCGCCGCCGTGACGATCTCGGCTGAGGATGCGGTGTCGCGGTTGACCAGCACCACCATCGGGATCCGCGTGGGAATCGCTCCGCCGCGAGCCAGATAGACCTGTCGCGGCTGCGAGCGCCCGTCCGTGGACACGATCGTCCCGTCGGGAACGAAGATGCTGGCGACGTTCACAGCCTCCTGAAGCAATCCGCCGCCGTTTTCCCGAAGGTCGAGGATCAGCGCCTGCGCGCCCGCCGCGAGCGCCCGTTTGGTGTCGTCGCGAAGCTCGGCTCCAGCGCCGTCGGTGAACGCCGTCAGTCGCAGGTCGCCGATCTTCACGCCGTGGTAGGTGACGATCGACTCGCTGGCGACGGGGACGACGAGGTCGGCGCGGGTGATCGTCACGGTGCGCCTTCGGGCTCCGCTGATGACGGTCAACGTCACCCGCGTGCCCGCGCGACCCCGGATCAGCCGGGACGCGAAATCGGCCGAGCGCCCGCTCAGCGACGTCGACCCGACCCTGACGATCAGATCACCGTGGGTCAGGCCCGCGACCGCCGCCGGCGAATGCGGGAACACGTCGACGATTCGCAGACCTCGTGGATCCGGAACGACGTCGATCCCTACCCCGCTCAGATGCGGGTTCGACTGGTTCAAGAACGACCGATAGGCGCCCGGGTCGTAGTAGCGTGAGTACGGGTCGTTGAGCGACGCCACCATCGCGGCCAGACCCCGGTTGAGCAGCTGGGTGCGGCTGATCGGCCGGTAGTAGTCCTTGGTGATGAGGTCCAGCTCTTCGTTGACGAGCTGAGCGTTCGAGTTCTCCACCAAGGCGCCCCGGAACACGTTCGGCAGCCAGCTCGGATGGCCGCCGAGCCAGATCCCGATCACGAGCACGATCAGCCCCGCGACGATGCGCGTCACTACGCGCGGGGTTCTCGCAGCTCCGGAAGCCATGCCCGGAGAGTAGCCAGGTGATTTTTCGCGACTGTTAGGTCGAGGCCACGCTGCACGGGCCCCCGGGGCCTCAGACTCTGAGGAACCGACGGAGCGAGAGACCCGACCCAAGCGCCGAGACCGCGGCACTGGCTCCGAGCAAAATCGCGATCAGCGCGGGGAAGGCGATGGTTCTGATCTGGCTGACCAGCGACCAGCCTGAGAAGAGCGGATCCAGCAGCGCCACCTTGGTGATGGCCAGGATGACGATAGCGAGGATGCCGCCGGCCGCGCCGACGATGATGCCCTCGATCACGAAAGGCCAGCGGATGAACCAGTCAGTCGCCCCCACGAGCTTCATCACCTCGACCTCCCGGCGTCGCGCATACAGCGAGAGGCGAATCGTGTTGGCGATCAGCAGAATCGACGCGATCGTCAGCAGCGCGGCGAAGGCCAGCCCGCCCCACCTCACCGCCGAGGTCAGCTCGAGCGCCTTCTTCGTGTAGTTCTTCTTGTTGGAGACGGTCTGGATCGCAGGGTCGATCATCCGGCCGCCCGCCACCAGCGCGTTACGGATTGCCAGCACGTTGCTCGGGTTGTCCGGGATCACGTGGAACGTGTCGGGGAGCGGGTTGACGCCGCCAAGCAGCGCGTAGGCCGCCGGGTTCTGGTGGGACTGCTGTGCGTAGGCCTGCGCCTTCGATTCGAACTGGACGGTCTTCACATGGGGCACGGCGAGCAGCTCGTGGCGAACGCGCGAGTCGTCAACGGCAGTCGAGGAGTCCCTCATATACACGTCAACGATCAGGCGACTGCGCACCGTATTAGCGGCGTCGTTGGTCACCTCGACCGCGGGGATGAAAACGCCCACCACGAGCATCGTGACCAACACGGTCGCCAGGGCGGCGAAGCTCGGGGCGGCGTTCCGGCGCATCGCGCGGGTCGCCTCGTGGACGAAGAAGGGGAATTTCATCGGCTAGCTGACGGAATCGCCGAGCTGTGGATCTGGACTCGGAACCGGGTCGACGCCCGCCCCGGGCGGGCGCGTGGCCGGGGCGCGCATTCGCCGGGCAAACTCACGCGTCGTCTCGTCACGCGTGTAGAGCCCCGTCGCCTCGTCACGCACGATCTGGCCCGCTGCCAGCTCGAGCACGCGGCGGCGCATTTTGTCGACCATCGCCTGGTCGTGAGTGGCTACGAGCACCGTGGTCCCGGTCCGGTTGATCCGATAAAGCAGACGCATGATGTCGATGCTCGTCTCCGGGTCGAGGTTGCCCGTCGGCTCGTCGGCCAGCAACAGCGGGGGGTGGTTGACGAAGGCGCGGGCGATCGAGACGCGTTGCTGTTCTCCACCCGACAGCTGGTCGGGATAGTTGTGCAGCTTCGTCGACAGGCCGGTGAGCCGCAGGATGTCAGGCACCTTGTCGCGGATCTCCCGTCGCGTGCCCCCGGTGACCTGCAGCGCGTAGGCGACGTTGTCGTGAACGGTGCGGGAGGGGAGCAGCTTGAAGTCCTGGAAGACGACGCCGATGTTGCGGCGGTAGAACGGAATCCGCTTTCGCCGGATCGCGCTCAGGTCGTGCCCGGCGACGCGAATCGTCCCCTCGGTCGGCTCGAGCTCCTTGATCAGCAGGCGTATGACGGTGGACTTGCCTGAGCCCGTGGCGCCCACGAGGAACACGAACTCACCGCGCGCGATCGAGAACGTGGCGGCGTCCAGGCCGGTGTCGCCGCTCGGGTAGCGCATCGAGACGCCCCTGAAGTCGATGATCTCCGGAGCGGCGTCCGGCGGTGTCGGGCGTTCTCCGCGCGGGGCCACGAGCGGCGCCGTAGCGCGCGCCTTTCCGCGCGCGCGATGGCGGGAGGAAGATGCTGCCATCGGCGAGCAGCCTAGCGAGGCACCGGCCGGCACGCCTCCCCGCGGAGCCCGTGCAACCGCAGTTGCAGAGGAAGGATTTGCCGACCATGCAACATCCGCGGGGGCTACAGGGGGCCGGGCGGCGTGGCCACGAGGCGGCGCCTGGGGCAGCCCTCGCTACCGTGTGGTCCGTGGGCACGATCACCGAGAAGACGCTGGAGACCGGCCTACCGCTGTACCGCATTCCGGTGCAAGGAACGCGCTCGGTGACGATCCTCGTCGCCTTCGATGCCGGGGCGCGCAGCGAGCGCCCGGAGGAGAACGGGATGGCCCATTTCCTCGAGCACCTGGTGTTCAAGGGCGGGGAGAAGTACCCCACCTACCGTGACGTCAACCAGGCCGCCGAGGGCATCGGCGCTGTTATCAACGCCTACACGAGCCACGACCTGGTCGCCTTTCACATCACCGCACGGGCGGAGCGGGCGTTCGAGGCCGCCGACCTCCTCACCGACTTCGTCGGGCGACCGCGGATCGACGCCGAGGAGCTCGATCGTGAGCGTGGTGTCGTCGTGCAGGAGATCGCACGGGCCAACGATCAACCCGCCGTCCAGGCGGGGCACCTGATCGACGAGGCCGCGTTCGGCGACCACCCCCTCGGGCGCCCCGTTCTCGGCTCGGTGGAGCACATTCGCGATCAGTTCACCCGCGAGGGAATCGTCGCCTTTCGTTCCCGCCGCTGGTCGCCGAGCCGCGGCGGCGCCTTCCTCGTCGGCAATCTCGAGCATCTCGATGCTGGGCCGGCGGAGGAGTTGTTCTCCCGCTTCCCCGCGGCGCCCGAACCGGAGGCGTTCGAACCGGCGCCGGCCTTTCGCCCCCGCGTCCTGGTCCGTGAGCGCGACTCGAATCAGTCACATCTCCGCATGGCCTACCGGCCCGCCGTCGACCCGACCGATCCGCGTCAGCGCGCCGCGACCCAGATCTACTCGACCCTGCTGGGCGGCTCGATGGCCAGCCGGCTGTTTGACGAGATTCGTGAGCAGCGCGGCCTCGCCTACTCGGTTGGCTCCTTCGCGCACGCTTACTCGGACGCTCCGGTGCTCGAGATGTCGGCCGGCCTCCAGTCTGAGAAGGCGGTCGAGGCCTACACGCGGATGCGGGAGATCGTCTCCGAGCTCCGCGACCAGGGCCCGACACGCGATGAGGTCGAGCGAGCCCGTGCGTATGCCGCGGGCGCGCGCGCGATCGCCTTCGAGAACAGCCGTGCCGTGGCCAGCCACGCCGCCCAGCAGCAGATCGTCTACCACGAGGACGTCGACCCTGACACCGCCATCCGCCTCCTCGATGAGGTGAGCTTCGAGCAGGTCGTGGAGACCGCCGCCGCGGTCGCGGACGAGCTCGCGGTCGCCGTCGTGGGGCCCCATGCCGTGGAGGACTTCGCGACAGATTGAGGCGTCTTCGGGGGGCGTTGGTCGGGGGGCTCGTCGGTGTCGCGATCGGTGCCTGCGGCGCGACCGCGCACCACGAACGCAGCAACGCCGCCAGCTCGGCGGCGAGCGCACCGCTGCCGGCCGCGACGACGCCGAGTCGGCCGAAGCCCCCTGCCGCGCTCGTCGCGCTCCAGCGGGCCCTCACGCGCGCCCTCCGTGCGGCTGGACCCGACAGCGGCGCTCTGGTTTACGACCTCACGGCCCAGCACGCGCTGTTTGCCCTGCGCGCGGCCACGCCGCGACCGCCGGCTTCCGTCGAGAAGCTCTACACCTCGGTGGCCGTGCTCACCGATCTCGGTCCGGGCGCCACCCTCCAGACGATCGTGCTGGGGGCCGGCCATCTGTCCGCCGGCGGGACCTGGCACGGGGATCTCTACCTGCGCGGTGGCGGTGATCCCACGTTCGGCGACGGCACCTTCAACCGAGTGTGGGAGGAGGGATATGGCCCGACCCCCGATGAGCTCGCCACCCAGCTTCGCCGAGACGGCATACGCGGTGTCACCGGGCAGGTGATTGCCGACGCCTCGCTGTTCGATTCGCGCCGCGGGACTCCGGCCACGAATTTTGCTCCCGACATCCCTGACCTCGGGGGACAGCTGGCCGCTCTCACCTATGACCACGGCGCCGCGGCACGCCGCCTCAGCCCGGCGGCGTTTGCCGCCCGCCAGTTCGCGCGGACGCTGCGCCGGGCTGGCATCCGGGCTCATGCGGCTCGATTCACCGGAACGTCTCCGCCAGATGCACGGACGCTCGCCACGGTCAGCTCCCCGCCGATGACGGTGCTTCTGAAGCTCACCGATGTGCCGTCAGACGATTTCTTCGCCGAGATGCTGACCAAGCAGCTGGGCGCGCGCTTCGGCGGCGCCGGCACCACGGCGGCCGGTGCGGGGGTGATCGCCGCCGCCCTCGGGCGCCTGGGGCTCACACCGCGGATCGTCGACGGCTCAGGTCTCTCGCGCTCAGACCGCACCTCCCCCCTCCAGGTGGTCGATCTCTTGCGAAGGCTCTGGCGAACGCCAACCGGGGCCCTGTTGCGCCGCGACCTCGCGGTCGTTGGTGTCTCCGGGACGGTTCAGCAGCTCGCGGTCCACACGCCCGCCCACGGGCGCTGCCAGGCCAAAACCGGAACTCTCAACTACGTGACCAACCTGGCCGGATACTGCGAAGCCCTGGGCGGACATACGCTGGCCTTCGCGCTGTTTCTCGACGGCCCGTCGAACTGGCGAGGCGGCCAGCTCCTGGGCCGGATGATCGCGGCGATCGCTCGCTACTAGTTCCGTTGCGCGGCGAGGCGCCGACGCGGGACAATCGCCCCGGATGGCCACCTCCACCGAGCTCAACCGGGCGGAGCTCCGACGCTACCTGGACCGGGTCGACGATCGCTGGCCGATCGAGCGGGCGCTGTTGGGCGGGGCCCGCGTCGCCGACGCGGCGGGAGCGCCCCCCGAGCGGGAGCGAGGACCTGAATTCGTGGTCATTCTCGTCTCCGCCGCCTACGACGGGATGCCGTGGCTCGAGCGGGTCTACCACGCAGGGGCGCTTTGGGATGCGTCGGAGATGGGGGCCCCAGCGGATGTCCACTGCTATACGCCGGTCGAGTTCGAGCGTAAGCGCGTGTCGCTGGCGGTGGTGCGTGAGACGGCCGACCAGGGGATCGACCTGAGGACCTAGCTGATCGCCACCATCCGCTCGATCGCGACCCGGGCGCGGTCGGCGACCGTCTTTTCGACCTTCACCTCGTGCACGCCGTCGCGCAGCGCGTCGCGGAGCTTGGGTAGCGTGATCATCTTCATGAAGCGGCAGTGAGCCGCTTCGTTGGCGGCCACGAACTGCACGTGAGGTGCGGCCTGGCGGAGCGGATGCAGCATCCCCGTCTCGGTGGCCACGATCGCGGCGACGGCGGCGCGGCCATTGCTCTCACTCGCGCGTTGTTCGGCGTAGCGGAGCATGCCGCCGGTCGAGAGCATGAGCACGCCCTCGCGGTCGACGTCTCCTGCGGCGACGTACTCCATGACGCTGGTCGAGCAACCGCACTCGGGGTGGATCAGGAAGTCAGCGCCCGGGTGGGCCGCGCGGACGGCCGCGATATCACGCGGGCGGATGCCCGCATGCACGTGGCACTCCCCGTCCCACACGTGGAGGCGGCGCCCGAGGGTCTTCTCGACGTACGCCCCGAGGAACATGTCGGGGCCGAACAGGATCTCGGCGTCCTCGCCGTGCTCACGCAGGATGTGCTCGACCACCTTGACGGCGTTGGCGGAGGTGCAGCAGTAATCCGTCTCCGCCTTGACCTCCGCCGTCGTGTTGACGTACATGACGGTGATCGCTCCGGGATGCTGGGCCTTCCAGGACCGCAGCTGCTCGACTGTGATCGAGTCAGCCAGTGAGCAGCCGGCGTCGGGATCTGGAATCAGGACCCGCTTCTCCGGGCAGAGGATCGATGCCGTCTCGGCCATGAAATGCACGCCGCAGAAGACGATCGTTCCGCCAGCGGCTGCGGCGGCCTGCTGCGAGAGCCCCAGCGAATCGCCGACGTAGTCGGCGATGTCCTGGATCTCCGGCAGCTGGTAGTTGTGGGCCAGGATGATCGCGTCCTGCTCACGGGCCAGCGCCCGCACCTCCTCCTGGAGGGCCGGGATGTTCTCGAGCATCAGCGGTGCGTCGAGGCCACCGAGCATCGGAAGGTTCATGACAATGGTTCGAGGATGAGACTCAGATCAAGCGCCGCAGCGCTGTGGGTCAAGGCGCCCACCGAGATGAAGTGTACGCCGGATCTTGCGATTTCCGGCAGGGTCTCGAGCGTGACCCCGCCGCTGGCCTCGAGCTCCGCGCGCCCGGCTACACGCTCGACGGCGCGCCTGAGCTGAGCGGGCGTCATGTTGTCCAGAAGGATCCGCCGAGCCCCCGCCCCGAGGGCCGCGTCGAGCTCATCCAGGTCGCGGCACTCGACCTCGAGCGGGTAATCCGGGACCGCCGCCTGCACGCGGCGGACCGCTTCGGCCACCCCCCCGGCGATCGCGGCGTGGTTCTCCTTGATCAGGACCGCGTCGAAGAGACCGATTCGATGGTTCGTCCCGCCGCCCGCGGCGACGGCCGCCTTCTCGAGCGCCCGCAGCCCGGGGGTGGTCTTCCGGGTGTCGAGGATCCGGGCATCCGTGCCGGCCACCGCCCGGACGCATCTCGCGGTCAGCGTCGCGACGCCGGACAGCCGTTGCAGGAAGTTGAGCGCGGTGCGCTCGCCGGTGAGGATCGCTCGCGCTGAGCCCTCGAGTCGAAGCACCGGCCCCTCCTCCCGCCAGCGCCCCTCGTCGACCAGGCGCTCGCACTCGATCTCCGGGTCGAGCGTTCGGAAGGTCGCCTCGGCAACGTCGAGCCCGAACACCACTCCGGGTGCCTTCTGCGTGATCAGGGCTCGGGCGCGCGCCTCCGCCGGAACGGTGGCATCGGTGGTGACATCGCCGCTGCCCACATCCTCCGCCAGCGCCCGGGCAACGGCGTCCCGGATGACCTGCTCGTCCATGCAGGTTCAGTGCGGCTCGACGAGCACGCGGACCGTGGTGAAGGCGGGATCGGCGGCACCGTGGAGCCGTGCCCCAGCACTCGTCAGCTCGCGCAGGTAGACCACCACCTCGTCGGTGATCCGCTCGCCGGGAAGCAGGGCTGGGATCCCGGGCGGGTATCCGGCGATGCTCTCGGCCGAGATTCGCCCCACCGCGAGCTCGACGGGCACCGTTTCGCCCGGCCCCAGGAACGCCTCGCGCGGCGAGAGCGCGGTTCCCTGCTCGAGCGCGGCTGGAGCCCGGGTCAGCGCCGGCGAGGTCCCCGGGCGCGAAACCGCGCGCACGGCCTCACCGAAATCGTGGGCCAAGCGCTCCAGCGGCTCGATCGGCTGGGCGATCCCGAGCACGAGGACGAGCGTCGCATGGGTGGCCAGCTCGACGTAGATGTCGTAATTCGAGCGCAGCGCTGCCGCCACGTCGTAGCCCGTGCGCCCGGTGCCGCGGACGTCGATCACGATCCGAAGCGGATCCCACGCGGCGACACCGGGTCGGCCCACCAGCCCCGCGCCGACCACGGCGCACCCGGGGACGGCGCTGATCGCCGCCCGGGCCCGTTCGGCGGCGTCGATCGTCCGGTCGAGCAGCGCCTCGCCGTGTACCGCCAGCTGACGTCGGGCGGCGTCGAGCGAGGCCATCAGCAGCGAGCTCGGGCTGGTCGAGCGGACGAGCCGCACCGCGCGCGCCACCGCGGCGACATCGATCCGCTCGGTGTCGGCGACCAGGAGCATGGCGGATTGGGTCAGGCTGCCGACGATCTTGTGGGTCGAGGCGAGCATCGCGTCGGCGCCCAGCTCGAGCGGCGAGCGAGGCAGGCGAGGGTGAAACCCGAAGTGCGAGCCCCACGCGTTGTCGACGACCAGCGCCGCACCGGCGGCGTGCGCCACCTCGGCGCAGCCCGCGACGTCCGCCGCCATCCCGTAATAGGTCGGGGACACGATGAACGCGGCCCGTGCCGCCGGGCTTGATCGCAGCGCCGCCTCGAGCGCTTGCGGCGTCACGCCATGGGCCATCCCGAGCTCAGGGTCGTACTCGGGCGCCACCCAGGTGGGGACGCCACCGCTCAAGATCAGGCCATCGACCATGCTGGCGTGCGAGTTGCGCTGGAGGACGACCGGGGTTCCCGGTCCGGCCATGGCCAGGCACAGGGCGTGGTTGCCCTGGGTCGCGCCGTTGGTCAGAAACCAGGTGCGATGGGCTCCGTAGGCCTCGGCGGCCAGGTGCTCGGCGCGTTCGTACGGCGTCGGGGCCGGGCCGACGTCGATGCCCTCGATGTCCTGGGGCACGTCCAGGAGCAGTGCCCGCTCGCCGAAGGCGAGCCGGAGCCCGGGGTCAGCTCCGGCCCCGCCCTTGTGCCCGGGGACGTGGAAGCGCGCCGAGCCTCGGAACCCGTAGGCGGTCACCGCCTCCATGTAGGGCGCGGTCGGCTGGTGCGAGCGTGGAGGACCCGAGCGAAGCGGGACGTCGGTGAGGTTTCCGTCGCCGGTTACCTCCGCCCCCGCCTGCTCCGGCTCTGCCGGGGATGGTCCCGCCTGCGATCGCTGCACCTGCTCCGCCTCCGATCGCTCCGCCTCCGCCTGGGCCGGCCGCGCGTCCGTCATTTGGCCGCCTGATGCAGGTAGGCGCGGGCAAAACCGTCGAGATCGCCGTCGAGCACGCGCGCCACGTCGCCCACCTCGTGGCCCGTGCGATGGTCCTTGACCATCGAGTAGGGATGAAGCACGTAGGAGCGGATCTGGGAGCCGAAGTTGACGTCCTGGGCGTCGCCCTTCTCACGGGCGATCTCCTCACGGCGCTCCCGCTCCTGACGCTCGAGGAGCTTGGACCGGAGCATCTTCATCGCCTCGGCCTTGTTGGAGGACTGCGAGCGCTCGTTCTGACACTGAACGACGATGCCCGTCGGCTTGTGCGTGATCCGCACGGCGGAGTCGGTCTTGTTGACGTGCTGACCCCCGGCTCCGCTGGCGCGATAGGTGTCGATCTGGAGGTCGTCGTCGTCGATCTCCACCTCGTCGATCTCATCCACCACCGGCGACACCTCGACCCCGGCGAAGCTCGTCTGGCGCCGGTGGGCGGCGTCGAAGGGCGACAGCCTGACCAGTCGGTGGACGCCCTTCTCGCTCGCGAACAGGCCGTAGGCGTTCTCGCCCTTCACCTGGAAGGTGCCCGACTTGATGCCGGCCTCCTCTCCGGGCGATACCTCGAGCAGCTCGGCTTCGAAGCCTCGGCGCTCGGCCCACCGCATCTCCATGCGCAGGACCATCTCGGCCCAGTCCTGGGCGTCCGTTCCGCCGGCCCCCGCGTTGATGGTCACGAGCGCGTCGCCCGTGTCATAGGGCCCGGAGAACAACCGTTGCTCCTCCAGCTCGTCGAGGCGCTCCTGAACCGCCCGGATCTGGTCCTCGAGCTCATGGGCTATCTCGGCGTCCTCCTCGGCCAGCTCGGCCAGCGGCTGGAGGTCCTCGACGTCGCCTTCAAGTTCTCGATAGAGCGCCAGGCGCTTGCTGGCGCGGGCGTGCTCGGCGCCGAGCCGTGCGGCACGCTCCTGGTCGTCCCAGAAGCCCGGCTCCCCCATCTGCGCTTCGAGCGCCTGGACGCGCTCGCTCAGTCCAGCCGGGTCAAAGGTAGTCCGCCAGCAGCTTGAGCTGCTCGCGGATTGCCACGAGGCGCTGGGAGAGCGGCTCTGAGTGAACGCTGGCCATCGTCTGCAACCGTAGCAGCAGGGGTAGGTGTCGAATATGACCACCATTCACGACGCGGGGCCGCAAGAGCTCCTCGAGAACCCTAACTACGCCACCGTGGCGACGCTCAATCGCGACGGATCAATTCACCAGACGGTCGTCTGGGTCAGCGCCGACGCCGACGAGGTCGCCGTCAACAGCGCGGTGGGCCGTGTGTGGCCGACCAACCTGGAACGCGACCCTCACATCTCGGTCCTGGTCCAGGAGACCGACAACCCCTACCACTTCCTCGAAATCCGCGGTACCGCGAGCTCGTCCCTCGAGGGTGCCGACGCGCACATCGACGCGCTGGCCAAGAAGTACACCGGCCAGGACGAATATCCCTACCGCCAGCCCGGCGAGCAGCGCATCAAGTTCACCGTCAAACCCGACCACGTCCGCTACGTGAAGCAGCGCTGAAGGCCCGCCGACGGCATCGGCCTCTGCCGCGCTACCGGCGATCCAGCGCGCGCGGAGCGGTCTGCCGCGCTACCGGCGGCCCCGGCCGCGCCGCCGCGAGCGGCGATCGAGCTCCCGCTCCACCCGTTCGAAGTCGGGCGCCGGGCCGTACAGGCGCCAGCCGTTGCGGATCAGCGGCAGGGCGACGATCAAGAGCACCCAGACCGGCCAGAACTGCCCCTGGGCCCCATCGATCAGCCACACAGCGAGGCACACCCCGAAGAGGGCGATCCCGCCTCCGGTCTCCTGGATCAGCCGTCGCTGGAGCTGGCTGCGCCGCTCGGCCAGGGCCGCCCGCTGCTCCTGCGGGCTGAGCGGCAACCTAGGCAGATCGGCCACCAGCGCATGCAGCTGCTGCTCGGTCCGAGCCGCATACGCCCGCTGCACCCGCTCATCGAGCTCATCGTTGGTCAGCCTCCCGGCCGCGAAGTGCTCACGCAGCTCCTGCGCGGCCCGCTCCCGTTGCGCGTCCGAGACCTTCAGATCCGCCACGGGGGGAATGTAAGCAGCGGAGGTCGGGTGCTGGATGCCGACGCCTGAGGTGCCGACGCCTGGGATGCCGACCGCCTGGGGTACCGACGCCTGGGATGCCGACAGCACCCAGCCCCACCCAGCACGAAAAAGGCGCCACGAATCCAAGTCCCCTCCAAGTCGGCCGCCTTTTGGTCGTAGACAACAAAGGCGGGCGGGAGGCCCTCCGCCCCCGAGTCGCGCGGCGCGCGACAGCCGCCCGCTGAGTTGCCTCGCCCTGAAGCCGCGCGTGCGTTCAGCAGTCGTTCATGATCGGGTCGCTGTGCTTCATGAGGAGGCGGCCGAGCTGTTCGACGGCATGGGTCTGCACTCGTTGGCTAGGGAGCAGCGCGCTCGCGGGCCGTATGGACCGCGAGGATGCGGCGGCTGAGCGTGACCGATTCGCGGATTCGCGACTTTGAAATCGTGATTTTGGCGGCTCTTGACGTCGGGAAGCGTCCTTCAGAAAATGGAGCGCCGTCGGCGAGGGGTCTATGGTGGGACCGCTAGCGCAATTCGAGATTCACGAGAGCCGCCAGGACCGGGCGGTCCGGCTGAGGCTGACCGGGGAACTCGATCTTGCATCCGCCCCGGCACTCGAGCAGCGGCTAGAGGCGCTGCGTGCCGACGGTCATAACGTCCGGCTCGACCTGTCTGCCCTCGACTTCATCGACAGCACTGGAGTCCACGTTCTCTTCCGCGCCTACAGCTTCGCGAGCGCGAACGGCTGGGCGTTCGAGATCGACCCCAACGTCTCGCGCCCTGTCATGCGCGTGCTTGAGATCGTGAACCTCGAACACGTCATCCCGCGCGGTGATCCAACGCCCGAGCCAACCGCCCCGCTTCACGAGACAGCGCTCTGAGCGCCTTCGCCAGCTCGGCAGCGTCCTCCCCGTTTGCGGGCGTCACCGCGCTCCGCAGCGCTGCTGACAGTCCCTCTTGATCCGGCTCGGGCTTCGGCGCGTCGCCCGCCTCGAGCTGGCGACCTCGCCACCAGACGAGAAGGTAGAGGCGTTGCTCGCAAAGCGTCTGACGGAGTTCACCGGACCTGGTCGCGGGTTGCTCGGGGGCCTGGAACACCTCGGCTTGGACGATGCGGCGCCGGCCTTGCGCGAGGCGCAGCGTCAGGGGGGACTGCGCGCCCTTCAACCGGCGACGTTGCGCGGGGACCGGAAACCTCCGACCCTGAGCTATCAGGGCGCGACCGATGAGAGGCTCCACCCGCAAACGAGGCGGGACGCCTGCCTGGTAAGCATGGGGACGGCAAGTGCCGGGGGCTCGCGGTCGCGTCGCGGTCGGTTATCCACGCCGTGCTCCGCCGCGCTCAACGATGCAGTCGCATGGGAAAAGATCAGCCGGAACCCCGCATCGAGGATCAAGCCGCCACGCGCCGGTCAAGCGCGTGTCACGGCATGGACAGCAGGGGAGCTACGCCGATTCCTGGCGCACGTCGAGCACGACCGGCTAGCGGCGCTCTGGCGGCTGGCAGCCACGACCGGGATGCGGCGCGGGGAGCTGCTCGGCGTCAGGTGGCAGGGCGTTGACCTCGACGCCGGACGGCTGCGGGTCGAGCAGCAAGCGCTACCGACGCCAGGCGGCGTGACCTTCGGTTCGCCGAAGTCGAAGCGCTCCCGCCGGACGATCACGCTCGACGCCGCGACCATCGACGCGCTGCGCAAGCACCGTGACCAGCAGCGGGTCGAGCAGTCATTGGCCGGGGACGCCTACGAGCATCACCGCGATCTGGTGTTCGCCGATGAGCTGGGCCGGCCGGTCCATCCGAATACCCTCTCGAACGCGTTCATCGTCCGCCGGAAGCCGCTGGCGTGCCGGTCGGCTCCGTTCATGTGCTGAGGCACACGGCCGCAACGCTGGCGCTCGATGCGCAGGTGCCGCTGCATTTAGTCGCCGCGAGGCTCGGGGACCGCCCGGAGACGCTACTCGCGACCTATGCGCACCTGCTGTCGTCGAGCGACGCAGCGGCAGCGGATGCCGTCGCCGCCGCGATCGTTGACAAACCGTTGACAGATCCGGCGGGTGTTGCTTCAGAACCCGCGGGCTAGCAGGCGTTTTCCGCCCTGCCCTACACCCCGTGGCACTTCTTGAACTTCTTGCCGCTCCCGCACCAGCACGGGTCGTTGCGGCCGAGCTGCTGAGTCTCGTCGACGCGGCGCTGCTCGACGTGGATCGGCTCCTCCTCGAACCCTCCGTCGTCGGCGTAGCCGTTGCCCGCCTCCAGCGCGCCCGCCGCAGCCGCGGCCATGGCCATTGCCCCCTGGGCGACGCCGCCGCCTGAGTAGGTGACCCGGCCGCCCCCGGTGGCTGAGCTCGACCTCTGGCTGACCCGTCGCGGGGTCGGAGCCGGCGACAGCGGCTGGCCGTCGGGACCCATCGGGGTCACCTCGACGTGGTAGATCATCTGGGCGAAGTCGGTCCAGATCGAGTTCATCAGGTCACGGAACAGCTCGAAGGCCTCGTTCTTGTACGCCACCAGCGGCTCGATCTGCGCGAAGCCCCGCAGGTGGATGCCCTCGCGGAGGTAATCCATGTCGTACAGGTGCTCGATCCACCGCTGGTCGATGATCTGCAGCAGCAGGAAGCGCTCGATCTCACGCATCAGCTCCGGCCCGAACTCCTGCTCACGCCGGTCGTACTGGGCTGACGCCTCCTCGCGCAGGATCGCGATCAGCTCGTCGCGGTCGGCGCTCTTCGGGTCGATCTCGTCCAGAGCCGGCGTCGCGGTGAGGATCTCCTGCACGCGCCGGAG
>Ga0209579_10001615_pt1 | contig 18303 bp, 16 predicted proteins | sample Coa_R1_2_FD_187152 | JGI IMG/M metagenome (GOLD analysis project Ga0209579, IMG submission 187152) | Surface soil microbial communities from Centralia Pennsylvania, which are recovering from an underground coalmine fire - Coalmine... | ecosystem: Environmental > Terrestrial > Soil >... | reverse complement strand
AACGCGTCGTCACAGAGAGCATCTATGATGCCACTGGGACCTACCGTTATACGATCTACACCGATTATGACTCTCAAGGACGGGTCATTCTTAAGACAACGCCTTTAGGGCAGCGTAACACTTATCGCTACGATGTTCTTGGCAAGCTTTTGGAATCTAAAGAAGTGGGATCTCCCAAAAAAAACTACTCTTATCACCCCTGTGGAAATCCCATTTCTTGCGAAGAGATCGGACCCGATGGCGAAAGCCGCACTCTCTTTACCATCTATGATGCAAAAGGCAGGCTCCTTGTGCAAACAGATCCCAAAGGAAACACCACCACCCAAACATATGATCCCTTTGGAAGATGCTTGTCTACACAGTTTCCCTTAGTCAAAAATCAAGACGAACAATGCTATAACCCAACGATTCATTTTACCTATGATGTCCAAGGCAATCTAGCTACAACAACATCCCCTCGCAACGAGACCACCCAAACAGTTTATAATTCTTTAAAAAAGCCCATTCGAGTTCAGTATCCAGATGGATCTACAGTGCGTCATATTTATAATAAAAATGGGACACTTGCCAAAACGATTTACCCCGATGGAGCAGAGGTCCATTATACTTACGACCTCTTTCAGAGAATGACATCCAAAAAGATTTTCTCGAATGAAGGAGAACTTCTTGCTGAAGAATTGTGGGAATTAAATGCTTTTCATCTCATCTCTCATACGGATGAAAAAGGATTAAAAACCACCTTTGAATATGACGGTGCTGGAAGAAAAATCGCAGAATATTCAGAGAATAGAGCTCAATATTTCTTCTATGATCCTATGGGATTTCTTGAAAAAACAACGGACGGAAATCTCACGCAAATTGAAATTCACGATGATGCAGGACGAGTTATTGATAAGTGCACCGAAGACGCAGCAGGTCGCTTGGAAAATCGGATACAATTTTTCTATGATGATGAAAATCGCAAAATCAAAGCGACTCGGTTGACCTCTCAAGGAGTTGCTACAGATTATTTCGCCTATGACTCAGAAGGACATCTATGCCGCCATGAAAATCCACTGGGGAATATTACCCAGTTTATCTTCACTAATGATCATGGTAATGATCTTGGTCAACGCGTCACACAAAAAACAACAATCGATCCTATAGGTAATCAAAAAATTGAAACATTCGATGCTCTCGATCGTTTGAGGAGTATAGAAAAACGCGATACTTTCGGCTCCAGCGTTTCTTTTGAAGAACTTTTTCATGATGGCTCAGGAAATTGCGCAAAAAAAATCTCAACCGTCTACGAAAAAACTACTCCTATAAAAAAAATCGCAACAGTGTGGGAGTATGATTATCATGGCCGTGTTCTCAAAGAAATTGAATCCGGACAAAAAACCACAACCTATACATATGATTTAAGAGGAAATTTAAGCACAAAACAACTTCCAAGCGGAATCAGTTTACACTATTCCTATGATGGCATCGGCCGTAGGGTGCAGCTCTTTAGTTCCGATCGCAGCGTACACTATGAATATTTTTATGAAAGGGGACCGGATCCTATCACCATTATCGATCGGGTCCAACATCTCCAATGGGAGCGCAATTACGATCGCTTTGGGCAAATTCTCGAAGAAAGAGGTCCATTCGGACTAAATTATCACTGGGATTATGATTCTCTAGGCAGATGCACAAGGTTTACTCTTCCGGATCGCTCTAGCATTACATATGACCATCTCGGAGCACACCTGTGCACTGTCCAACGCAGGTCTTCCAAAAATGGGGTGCTCTACGAACATCACTACAAAGAATTTGATCCAAATGGACACGTTCAAAAAGAAGAGCTGATCTTAGGGCTTGGAATGATTAAAACAGGGCATGATCTTTTAGAACGTCCATTCTCCCAGAACAGTCCTTATATGAATCATAATGCTACCTACGGCCCTTCAGGTCTTGTAATAGCGGTACAGAATTCTCTCGTCGGTAATAAAAGTTATCTCTATGACGCACTCGATCAACTTATTCAAGAGACAAATCAACATTATCCTCTCAATTCCCTCGGTAATCCAACCAATGCCATCGTCAACGATTGCAATCAGATTCTTTCCACTGCGGATTGCAGTCTCGCTTATGATCCCGATGGCAATCCCATCACAAGGACCCTTTCACAAGACACATTGCGGTATTCTTACGATGCTTTGGGAAGTCTTTTATCAATCAAGGGAAAGGAAAAAGAAATCACCTATCGGTATGATCCTTTTTCTCGCCTCCTCTCTAAAAAAGTCCAAACCAAACAGGAAGAGAAAAAGCATTTGTATCTCTATGACAAAGAAATTGAAATCGGCGTCATTTCCCCAGAGGGAACAATTCAGGAACTAAAAATCTTAGGCCTTGGAATCAAAGGAGATATCGGAGCAGCCATTGCCCTTGAACTTGCAGGAAATCTCTTTGCTCCTCTGCATGATTTTGGCGGCAACATCGTCGCTATTATCTCTACAGCAGGGAAAGTTGCAGAGAGCTACCACACAAATGCCTACGGAAAAGAAACGATCGACGTCATCCCTTCAAATCCGTGGCGTTTCTGTTCAAAACGCAATGAAGAAGGGCTTGTCTACTTTGGCAAGCGCTTTTACGATCCGTCCCTTGGCAGATGGCTGACACCCGATCCCGCAGGTTTTACCGAAGGGCCCAACGTCTATCTTTATGTGCTCAACAATCCACTCAATCGTCTTGATCTATTTGGGTTGGCCTCCGATCCCGTCTTTCCTTGGAGATATGAAAATGATGCTAGGATCGATGTTTCCATTCATGAAATTGCAAATTCAGTAAATGCTAGAGATCTCATTGTCTGCAAAGGATCAATTGGAGATGTAGAGGTCGACTGGGTCGTTTCCTGCGGTCATTGGCATAAATTGCAATACTCTCCAGAAGAACTAAATGCAGGCGTCGTCAACATCGTCAATCACTTTCATGAGATTATGCCTAAAGAGGGAATGATCATCGGCCTTATCACCGGACAAAATGGAATTCAAACCTCCTTTAAAGACTTCAAGTCTATGAGCAAATCGATCATCGATAAAGTGCCCGAATCTGCTCTCTATCTTGGACTGCACAATCCTCCTTCCTGGATTGGCGGCGACCTGTTTAGAGTGATGCAAGAAAGTAATGGGAAAGAAACCCCTACTGTTGCCCGTACACGCCAATTTATGGAAGCCATTGTCGGACAACTCCACGATATCAACCCAAAACTCCTCTGGATGCATATCTCCCATAGCGAAGGTGGACTTATCGCCCATAACGCAATCAATAAGATGAACCCCGACAAAAAGGAGCTGCTTAAAGAACACCTCATCTCCCTTTCTTTAGGACCTGCGCATCCTATTCCGAAGACGTTTGTTTTTGATGCTGCAAACATCTATTCAAAAAAAGATTACATTACCAAAGGATTTGCCAAACCTTTCCTCAAAGATCCAGAGTATGATATAAAATTCGTAAAATGTACCTCTTCAAGATCTGAAATGAATTTGTGGTTTGCTGATCATCCTTTTGCTGGGACAACCTATCAAGAGACCTCCAATGAACACATTAGAAATGCTAGATTAAACTATGGGTTTTACAATGATCAAAATCGTTAAATTTTTTCTTGTTATTCCACTATTAATGGGGTTTTCTATGAATGCACAAGCCAACTCTGGATATGAAAAACATGTCGATGCAATTGTAAAAGCTTTTGCGAAGGAGATGAAACAAGAACTCGATCTCGAGTGTGAGGGAGATGGCGGCAGGATGCCCAAAGATGTTGAAGAAATCCGAGTGTATTTCGCTGTCCATCGAAGAGTGACTATAGAAGAAGCACGGCAGATTCAAGTTTATGCATCTGAAAAGCTCCTTAGAGCTATTAATGCCCATGAAAAAATAAGACCCTTCTTACGGGAGTATCCCTTCACTCCAATGCGGGCAGGAGTTCACATAAGATATAGTAATGAATATATTGGTTCTTTTGCAGATGGCACTCTTTGTTATGTAAGTACCATCAAAGGAAATATCTATTATTCTGCAATGGATCCAATCACACAAAAATACATCGATGTATTCAGTGAGCCCTATGCAGAAGCGGTTAAACTGGCCCCTTTTTCTTCGCTCAAGCCCGAAGAGTTGCGGATCCATCATGGCCCTGCATATGAAAAGCATGTAGACCAGCTATTGTATAATTTTTCAAAAGAAGCCTATAAAAAATGGGGTCTTTATTGTTGCACATATGGAGGAAAAATGGTCAATGGCATTGAAGAGTTCGCCATCAAATTTGTAACTGATAAGCGTACTCCTCTTGAAAAAGCTAGAGCCCTTCACATTGCAGTTACTGAAAAATTCAACGAAATAATTAATAGCGATCCTGCTCTTCGACCCGATCTTAAGGAATATCCATTACCCATAAAACATACCAAAGTGTACATCTCGTTCGAAGAGCGCAGAGGGTGTTACTATGAAGATGGCACAGTTGCTTATGTCAATCAAGAAGATGACACAATTTACTATTATACCGAACCTCCAACGGTTTACGGGGTTAATCCTTTACACCCTCCGCTACTTCATAAAGAGCGATATGAAGATGCCAAAAAAATCATTCAGAAAGCTTCTTCAAAAAGCTAATCGAAGTTTATCAAATGAACATGGAAGCATTTAGGGCATCTTTTTTAGGAAAAAAGGCTATTTTGTGAGATTTGCAATTTGGTGGCTGGAAAAAATTTCAGAAGAGCATGCTGTTAGCCATTGCTTACAACTTTCTGCCTCGAGTTTGCAAATCGCTTGAATATGTGTGAGTGATGAAGGAAACAGGCTCAGCGCTTCCTCCATCTCTTGCAAGTGTTCTTTCTCCTCAAGTAAAATAGACTGCACTTGTACTTTGGATGAGTTTTGACGCAGAGTAGTTTGGTAGATGGGATACAATTCGCTGGCTCGTAGTTCAATTGCATAAGTCACCAGCAGATAGGCAAGGTGTTTTGTTTCAGAAAGGGAAGTTCCTAGTCCTCTCAAGTAGCGCGATGTTTTGACATCAAGGGCATTCAGATAATTGTAGGTTGCCCATCCTCCCAGAAGGTGAGAGCGTCGATAATCTTCATAGGATTGCCCAATGCGATTCAGTTGGGTTTTCAAGTAAAATGCATGCCGGAATTCCTCTGCTGCATGCTTAAGCATCTCTTCTTTGACAGCGGTTGGATGCTCGCAGGAGGCGATTTTACGGGCCCCGCAATTCTCAAGGTACGACAAAGTATTCAGCCAAAGGCCATGGAGGGAAGGGACTGCTACAATGTGCTGAATCAAGTCGGTGATTTCCCGCTCGAATGAAACAAAGTCTTTGCTCATGGCCAGTCCTCTAAAGTTGTTGTGATTACGGAGTAGATTTTTTGTAACTCAAGTTTAGTGATGCAGAAGGGAGGAAGAAGATAGAGGACATTTCCGAGTGGGCGGATGAGTATTTGTTGATCTAGAAAGAGGTCGGTAAGTTGTTGTTTTAGTGGATGATAGTAGGAACCATCATCGGTTTTATACTCGATAACAAGAATGGTGCCCAAACAATCGCAGCGCACGAGTTTGGGGTGCTTTCCCCATGCTCTCTGAAATGCTCGATGTTCTGATGCGATCATTGCTCTCGCTTTTTCGCATTCTGGTTGTAGAAGTAAGTCAAGGCTTGCATTCGCTGCGGCACAGGCAAGAGGGTTTGCTGTATAGGAATGTCCGTGTAAAAAAGCCTGAGTTGTGTCGGGGGATAAGAAGGCGTTGAAGAGAAATTCTTTGGTTATTGTGGCTCCAAGGGGTAAAAATCCACCAGTGATTCCTTTAGAGAGGCAAAGGAGATCTGGAGCAATTCCCAGTTGGCTACAGGCAAAGAGAGAACCTGTTCTCCCGAACCCAGTCATGACCTCATCCGCGATCGTGATGATCCCATGATGTTGGCAAGCTTTGATCATCTTCGCGAGCGTTTTACCACAGTGCAGGCGCATGCCTCCAGCTCCTTGGATGAGTGGCTCAAAGAGGAATGCCGCAATGTCCTCTGACTTGAGAGCCTGCTCAAAGGCTTTCCAGGACTTTGCTTCTTTGCCAAAGAGAGGAGGAGGGATCGAGTGGACTTGAAACAGATAGGGCCAAAAGGGGCGGTTGTAATGCGTTTTCCCAGCTGCGGCCATTGCTCCGAAGGTGTCTCCATGGTAAGCCTCATGAAAGGAGAGAAGTTTTTTCCCCGTACCAGTTGCCTGGAATGCCATTTTCAACGCGACTTCGACTGAGGTTGATCCATTGTCTGAATAGAAGACGCGCGAGTACCCTTCTGGTAAGAGAGACAGAAGTCGTTCAGCAAGAATAATGGCCTGTGGATGGGTGAATCCAGCGAATAGCACATGCTCCAGCTCTTTGGCTTGGTTTCCAATTTTTTGTGCAATGTAAGGGTGAGAATGGCCATGCAAGTTAACCCACCAGGATGAAATGGCATCGAGATAAGCAATTCCTGATTCTGAATAGAGATAAGCTCCCTGGCCTTTTACAATGGGGATTGGTGGGAGCGCTGTTTGTGCTTGTGTAAAGGGGTGCCAGGTGCAAGAAAGATCCCTTACACTCCAAGAGCGCTGCGGATCGTTGGCTTCCATGAGTTAGCTATTTCCTGTATTCGTAATTTGGTGAATTGTTTTTCCCACGCGAGTTTTCCTAAACAACGGCTGTTTGCTTTTTGAATGAGCATCTGTTCTGTCGCAGCATCTCCCTCCCCATTAAAGACAATGCCAAGGAGAGATGCTTTTCTCTGTTTCATCACCTCAATTGTGAGTAAGAAGTGATTCAGGCTGCCGAGATAGTGACGGTGGACTAAAACCCAATGGGCATCCCAATAAGTTGCTGCATCTGCCCAAGTTTCAGTTTCATTCAATGGAGCAAGGATTCCTCCTGTTCCTTCAATGATTAAAAAGCCATTATGTTTTGGAGGATGTAGGCTTTTGGCATCGATCCGAATACCCTCATTCCGCGCAGCAAGATGGGGTGAGCGGGGAGTTTTAAAAGAAAAGCTTGAATGGTAACAGCGTTCTCCAATGTAGTTTTGAACCCATTCCAGATCACAGGGAGTGCCACATTGCACTGGTTTCCAGTAATGTGCATCGAGTACTTCTGCAAATAGTGTGGCAACGATTGTCTTCCCTACTTCAGTATTGATCCCAACGATTGCAATGTTTTTCATGCAAGCGCCCCAATCAATTGATCGATCTCGGCTTCTTGGTTGAAGCTGTGTAGAACCACTCGTAGACACTCTTTCCCTTTGCCGATTGTAGGGGACACAATAGCTCGAACATCGATCCCTTTTTGATACAGAGTTTGAGAAATAGCCCGCGCTATATCGACACTTCCCGTATAGAACGGCTGGATGGGGCTACAAGTAGCTCGCATTCCTGTTTTTTTACAGAAATACGCAATGAGATGTTGGAGGCGCTGTTGATGAGATCTCGCTTCTTTTTTAAGCCTTTCGTAGTTCCAAGCGATGTGAGCCAACGCGGATGGTGGGAGAGCAGTCGTATAGATTAATGGCCGCGAGAAATTGATGAGGTATTCTTTGAGCTTATGGTTTCCAAGAACACATGCGCCATGAGCACCGAGGGCCTTGCTGAAGGTATGCACTCGAGCAAATATCTTCGATTCGAGATTCAGCTGACAAACGAGCCCTTCTCCATGAAAGCCACAATTTCCTGTCGCATGAGCTTCGTCCACGATAAGATCAGCTGCATATTGAGAGCACAACTCAACGATACCTTCGAGGGGAGCTAGTTCGCCACTAATCGAATAAATCGACTCAATGAGTACAAATATCGGTGGCAATGCTTTTTTGAGCCGTTGTTCCAGTGATTCGAGATCGTTATGCCGGAAGGGAAATTTCTTTCCCTCGCCTAGGCGCATCCCGTCGATTATGGATGCGTGGATGTCCAGATCGTATAGGAATGTTGTCGATTCTGTGCCCAATGCTGAAATTAGGCCTAAATTGGCCGTGTAGCCGCTGTTGTAGATCAAGCAACTTTCAGCTCGATGGAATTTTGCAATTTGTTCCTCAAGTTGCTCGTAGAAAGGAGAATTGCCGGTTAAAAGACGAGAGCCAGTGGCGCCTGTATATGCTTTCTCAGTTCTTTCTGTTCTAGCAAAGCCGAAATAGTCATTTGAGGTTAAGTCTATTAAATCGGTTGAAGTGCTTAACTTTCTAAGCAGCCCAAGACTTTCTCGTTTTTGCAATCTGGCGTTGATCATAAATAATCCATAAAATCGACGAACCCTTAATTACGCAAGAGGTCTAATAGACGCAAAGGCTGGAAGTGGTGTTAAACCGAAAAGGCGAAGCATTCGCTCATCTTCATCAAAGTCGGGATTTGGCCTGGTTAATAGTTTTTCTCCAGAGAAAATAGAATTTGCGCCAGCCAGAAAGCACAGAGCTTGTTCTTCGAGTGAACGCTCAAGCCTTCCCGCTGAAAGACGAACCTTGGCCCTAGGCATCGTGATCCGCGCTGTAGCTACCGTTCGGATCATATCCCAGATTGGAACCGGCTTTTGCAGTTCTAAAGGCGTTCCTTTCACAGGGATCAGAAGATTGATGGGCACAGATTCTGGGTGGGGATTGCGAGAGGCTAGGGCATGGATCAGTCCGACTCTATCCTCGATGCTCTCTCCCATTCCAATGATCCCGCCGCAGCAAACACTGATTCCGGCTTTCTCCACGATATCCAATGTTTTGAGCCGATCTGCATATCGACGTGTAGTGATGATTGAGGAATAGAATTCAGATGAGGTATCTAGGTTGTGGTTGTAGGCATAGAGCCCAGCTTCTTTCAAGCGCGTTGCCTGCGATTCTGTGAGCATTCCCAGGGTACAGCAAACTTCTACCCCCATACCTGTAATTTTTTGAATCGCTCTAAGAATGAGATCAAACTGCGCGCTATCTCGAACGGAGCGCCACGCAGCTCCGAGACATACTCTTGTTGCTCCACCAGCAATGGCCTTTTTTGCTTGAGACAAGATTTCTTCTTCTTGCATGAGAGGAGTGGCGGCAACGTTTGTCTGATAACGGGCAGATTGAGGACAGTATTTGCAATCTTCAGAGCACCCTCCTGTTTTAATAGAAATCAGAGAGCAAACTTGCACTTGATTGGGTGGGTAGTAAGCCCGGTGCACCGAAGCAGCTCGATAGATCAATTCTAAGAGCGGACTATCGTAAATCGCTCGAATTTCTTCTTTCTTCCAATCGGATCGACTTTCCATATGCGAAGAAGGATAATGGCTATTTTTATTGCTTTTCAACAGTAAAATTGGCTGTAAAAACTAAAAATAGGTTTATAAAAACATGATATTAGTGGTATTCTCGCGTGTTGCAAGGGAATGTGTGTGCGAAATCTGGCTTTTATAAACTAAAAAATAGGTGAATATTTTCATGTTAGAAGGACTTTGCGGGAACAAGAATGTGCAAAAGGTGCTGCTTTTCCTCTTTGTGAATAGTAAGTGCTATGGAGCCCAGCTCCAGCGAACTTTGAGAACACCACTCACGTCGCTTCAGAATGCTCTTGCTCGCCTAGAGGCGGGCCGAATCATCGTCAGTTATTCAGAGGGAAAAACAAAGCTCTATCAGCTCAATCCATCTTATCCTTTACTACCGGAACTGGAGCAACTATTAAAGAAAGCCTATACGCTGCTTCCGCATCAAGAAAAAAAGCTATTTTCGCTTGTTCAGCAAGAGGCGTTGGAAAGATGTGCCCAGGGGCCATTTCTTTTTGGATTTTGGGATAGGCTGAAAACAGTGAAGCAGCTGAACCTTCATGCCAAATCGCGTTCTAGAAATGAGACAGGTTGGAATGGAAAAGGAAAGGGGGATGTGCTCGTTGCAAAAGAAAGTGATACCGTGTTGGTATTTCAGGAAAGAGGTTCCTGGCTTATGGGTCAGGATCAAACGATGTCATTTAGCAACACGTTTCGTTGGACTTTGGATAGAGGCGCAGGAATGGTATCGCTGGAGCACTTGCGTTTAGGGCCGAGTGCCCCAGTCTTTCTTTTCTATCTCGCTCCGACAGGGAGCAATCTGTTAGCGTCCGTGGATTCTCATCTCTGTGAAGAGGATGCTTATCTAGCTCAAGTGGTATGGGATCGATATAGCATTCGCCTTAGCTGGCGCGTCATTGGGCCTGAGAAAAACGAAGAAATAGAATATCACTATTTTTAAGGAAAATTTGAGTGCGGAATCAGCATAAGAACAATGATTCATAGATAGATTGATCTAAAGGCGCGCGGGAAGGTTGGTATCCCGAAAGAAGACATGCCGAACCTTTCTTCTCCTTGACTAGACGTCAATAATTTGATTGTAGAACTCGGATATTTTCTCGAAATTCTCTTGCATGTTTTGAGAGAGACCGCACTCGGCTGCCATTTCAATAAACTGAACGTCCCATTGAGCTGGAGGAGGAGCTAAGATTTGAGGGAGGGGGTGGGTGTCGCGCTTTTTAAAGACTTTGTGGAGTGTGCAAAGCATGTTATCAGCCTCGGGAGTTTTTATGTTCAATAGCAGGACCATCAGGGCTGAGACTGGATATCGAGCACCTCCGTAGGGAGCGTTTTCTAGATCGATTTGCGCCTCTCCAACCTGGTAGATGAAGTGATCGTTCAGATCTTGCTCGGCGAGATCCCGAAGATCGTTCAAGATCAGATTGCTGACCAGTTCACTTTCATTTTTAACATGCCGTACAAAGTTTAGGTCGATGTCTCTTGTCGCTCGGGCGTGAGCGATGCGCAACTCCATTGCATAGCCACCCTTGAGATAAAACCCTGGCTTCTCTCGAGATAAAACCCTGGCTTCTCTCGAGAGAAAACCCGTGCTAGAAAACGATCAAATGCGATTTTGCGGCGAAGGCGCTGCAAATCGATGTTGGTTTTGGCAGCCAGCCCTTGAAGGCGGGCTTCGAGACTTTTACGGAAGTCAGTGGCGTTTTTGAATTTGGTGCTTATGGTCATAAAGATAACTATATTTCTTGAGTTGAAAGGCTTTATTTAGGTCTCGTTCATTCAGAATCCCTGCCTTGAGGCCATCTCGAATAGCTTGTTCAATTTGTTCTTCAGGAACGATTCCCTCTTTGATTACATCGATCAGAGTACGTAGCGGCGTGGTCACTTGGTATCCTTGCCAAGTTTGCACATCGCTTTTAGCTAGGGTCGCAAAATGGAGTTTTAGATGTTTTGGAATTGCGACTCGTTTTCTAAACGTAAGAGGGACGGTCATGTGCATTTTGGAAGGCATAATATCGCTTATCTCATGGATGTCGAGAGCAGTCTGATGAGACCAAACCCCTTGGGGGTTGCCCTTTTTATCTCTGCTCCAAAGAATCCAAAGAACCAGTTCAGATCGTTCTGTCACAGGATAGCGAACAAGACGGTAGATCCCTCGAAGTAGTTTGACCCATTCTCCTGAGCGGATTCTGAAATGAAAATTGGAGTGGGGGATTCCACACTCTTGTGCTTGTTGTGCGGTAAAATATCCTTGTTGACGATCTGCTATCTCAAAGAGTCTATCTTGCGGGCTCATACTGAATGATACTCGTTTTTACACAAATCTTATAGTTTCTATAAGTTTTGTGCAACTTTATGTATAATAATCTTATTCTTAGAGTGATATGAATTGTTGCGACAGTGTCACGATAATTGTTTAGTCTAATCTTACTGGAGTTTTGACAAAACGGCCGCCTAACTGCTGGAGTATCATGTAGACGAAGTCGGCGACCGCTTTGTCAAAGCTCGGCCCTTCGGCCCTCGATCATCGGCTGCCTAATCTGATTTGTCTATAAATTAATCTACTGTTAAGAACCCTCACATCGAGGACGACCGAAAAAATACCAAGATCATATCATTCGATTTGCAGAACCTATTCCTTTAGACGAAGTGGGTGGACCTGATGAAGAGCAAGAGTGCGAAGAGACGCTCAATGGACAACACGTCAATACTTTGACCAGTCGTTGAACGACAACGCTACAAACCCATTAAAAAAGGAGGCCAATACCCGAAGGCTGCTTAACTTGAGGGCCGAAGGCCCGAACTTATGACAAAATTGTCGCCATCCTGAGGCTTGTGACTTAACAAGTTAGGCGGCTATTTTGTCAAAAGTCCAGATCTTAAGACATGAATCAACATCGACAAAAGCATTGATGCAAAACTTTGGCAGCCTCTGAAAAGAATTAAGCGTTTATCCTTTTTGATGAGTTCATTTTACCAACATGAATTGACGGAGTTGACGATTTGCTTTTTTTTGCTGTAATTTCAACGTCGTAGCCAAGAGATACCAAATATTTCATTAGTCTCTCGATCGTAAATTCAGATAAAATCCCCCGCATAATTTTTGAGACCTTTGGCTGATCTATGCCCATCAATTCAGCGATCTGTTCTTGGGTTAATCCTTTCTGTTTAATGATTGATCTGATTAAAAAAGTTAGATCTGATTTCGCCATTGCCTCTTTTGGATTGGCATATCCAAAATCAGCAAACACATTTCCTGAACTCAACTCGTATACTGGTTTCTCAACAATAACTTTTGTTTTACTATTTTTCTTTGCTTTTTTTCCATATACGTACTTATAGACCTGCTCGGCCCATTTGAGTCTTTTTTCAATTATTTCCCTATCTTCTTTAGGGGTTTCACTCAGGGTTCCTGCTGGGTTATATTTATTGGTTTGGATGCGCTACCCAGCTATAATTGTGAACGTTTTCTCTACTGTTCTACTTGGAGAGTCAGGTAACTGCATAACGATATCCCCCCTTCCAGGCTCTTTCGGCTCAAAAACAAATACATAATCATCTCCACCACCACATGTTCCTGGAGGGTGATCGATAAAATTGATGTATTGATCCACACTTTTAATAAATGAAGGCATCTGAGAAATCTTCCATGGTTTATGCCCTGTGGACGCGGAATGCCAAAGCCCAATGGAAAAAGGCTTGCCAACAGACGCTCGAATTTCTTTGCCATCATGGTGCATATGTATTTTTTCACCGGCCAATTCCACTATTTTTCGCGCATGTGACTTTGGTTTGGCAGGAATGCCTAGTGACTTAAGGATTGCCGATAGACAGGATTTTATAAACCTTGAAAAAACTACAAATACATTATTAGATTTTTTTATCATCTTGTCGGAAACAATATAATGATACTGAAGTTTCCGCTTAATAGAAAGTGCTGCTTTAGATTCTTGATCAGAATGGAAAGCTATTTTATCTAATTCCACCCACTTTTTAGCCACCTTATCTAAAGAAATCGTTCCTTTATATCGTGGTGTAGAAATAGTTCTAGACCCAAAAGAAGAAAGGCCCACTGTTGACCCGCCTACAACATTTAAAAGTGATTCATAAGATTTGGCTGCATTTATAACTTGATTAATTCGTACCATAAACGCTCCTCAAAGTTTATTTAAAATTTTTTGTAATAAAAAATGAAAATCAATATTAATAAAAAAGAATGTTTTTGTATACCAAAAAAAGTTCAAGTGTAAATATTTATTACATTGTTTTGTGCAGGAATCCTATTTCATGTGCGCCGTAAACCGCACGCAGGTGTAGTTAAGTACTGACCATAAAGCTTCTGCCTTTAGGCAGGAGTTGTTTACCTTGACTTTTCAACTTAACAATAGAACAGAAAAACTCTGTCCTGTGCTATACTTTGTTTTTTTCAAGTCTCTAATTTCTGAGATAAAATATGACAGGGAAAGAAGTAGAATTTATCTTTAATCGCGCGTTAAGTTTCACTTTTTCTCGTAAAAAGTTGTGCTTTACGGCTGCTGTTCTCGTTGCCTGCGGGATGCTGATCGTCTTATGTCGCGCTATTGCTGCTAAGACGAATGATTATTTAACTCTGAGTCTGACCTTTTTGCCTATCTTTTTTTGCACGGCTGTCCTGCTTGGGCTCGGAATTCTTTTGATCCGCATTTATCATCACGAGGTGAAAAAATTGCCGATCAGTTATGCCGGCACCTTTGCGGCCTCCAAAGATCTTTTGATCGATGTCGCTTATCTTTCGATTCCTTTGATATTGGTCTATCTCGTTTTATGGACACTGCTCGGGATTTTTTATTTGCTAAAAGGCATCCCTCTATTGGGAAATGCCCTGGGAGTGATTTTGTCATTTGGGCCTTTTTTGCTACTTTTAGGATTTTTAATCATCTGTATTTTAAGCATTCTAACATTGTTTTTTATCACTCCTTGCATCGCGTTGAGATCCGATGTGAATGTCCAGGTTGTAGAAAGTGTCTGGAAAAGGATAAAATTTAATCCGTTTTCCAATTTTTCTTTATTGTTCTTAGGATTAGTTCCGCTTATTTTTCTCTGCGGGTTGATGATTTTGGCCGCTGTTCTGACGGGAAAAAGCTATTTTGAAACAGAAAAGGCAATCGAGGTGGGGTTTCAGTGGTTTTTCATCATGCTGCCTTTTGCGGTTTTACTGGCCCCTGCTGTTGTTTTCTTTTTCAATTTCTCTGTGGAATGCCACGTTCTGATGCTCAAAAAAATTCGCAAGGAAAATAGCGTAAGTAAATCCGCTTAAATATTTATAATGAGATTCAAGGAGATTTTCGATGATATTTTTACAGCGGATGACGAAGACAATGTGCGTGCACATGGCTGAGGAAGCCGATGTAAAATATCGCGAAAAGAACTTGAAGATCATTATAAATATATAAGCGGATTTACTTTATGAGAGTTGCCATTATTGGAGCGGGCTTTAGCGGCTTGAGCCTGGCTTGGCAGCTGATCGATAGCGGGCAGTGCACGGTCACCCTATTCGATCAGAAAGGAATTGGAGCTGGAGCCTCCGGTATTGCAGCGGGTTTGATGCATCCTTATCCAGGCAAAGAAGGAAAACGCTCCTTTTTAGCAAGCGAGGGGATTGCAGCGACTCAGAGATTGTTGCAAATCGCTAAAAGAAAAAGCACAGGCGCTTTAGCCAATGAACAAGGGATTATCCGCTTTGTTCATTCTGAAGAGATGCATTCTACTTTTTTAGCCCATGCGCAAGACTATGGGGATGTGGAACCTGTTGCACTTTGGGGAAATCAAGCATTTTTGATCCAGTCGGGTATGACGATCTATTGCAAGCAGTACCTGGAAGGATTATGGCTTAGCTTGAAAGAAAAGGGTGTTACTTTCGAATGTAAAAAAGTGAGCGATCTTAAAACCCTGTCTTCTTTTGACCATATTGTTTTGGCAGCTGGGGCTGGAAATTGTAGTTTCGAGGAGGTAAAAGGGCTGCGCCTAGAATTATTAAAAGGGCAAATATTGCAATGCAAGATCCCTAAAGACATTCCTTTTCCAGAGCAGAGTCTGATTGGGGAAGGATACATCGCTCATTCCGAACAGCAGGGTATGTGCTATATCGGATCGACCTATGAGAGAGGACAATATTCGGATTGTCCTGATCGAATAAAAGCAGAAGCGGAGCTGCTCCCAAAATCTATACATATACATCCTCAAGCGCATACTTTTCCTATACTCGATTGCCAGGCTGCTTTTCGGGTGATGCGCATTGGGCATTATTATCCCATGGCAGGGAAGTTAAAGGAAAATATTTGGATCTGCACGGCTTTAGGATCCCGCGGTCTTCTCTATCATGGCATCGTGGCTGAACGGATGCGGGATGCCATTCTTAAAAATGATATATCGCTTCTTCCTCAAGAATTTGAATTGTCCTTCCAAAGAACCGACCTTTGACCTAAAATCAACGTAATATTGGATTTTTTATGAAAGCGAAGTTTCTTTTTTTGGGAACTGGCGGCTCAGGGGGAGTTCCGCTCATTGGATGCACCTGCGAGGTATGCCGTTCTGCGTCTCCTTTTAACAAGCGTTTGCGCTCCGCTGGGCTTCTCTCTGTGAACGAAAAACGCTATCTCATCGATGTCGGCCCGGATTTCCGAGAGCAGGCTTTAAAACACCAGATCGATCGCTTAGATGGCGTACTGATCACTCATGCGCATGCGGACCACATTGCAGGCATGGATGATTTGCGCGCGTATTATTTTCTCAACCCCAAAAAACTTCCTTGTTTGGCCTCGCAAGAGACGTTTAATGAAATTAAACAGCGCTTTCCTTACTTGTTTAACATCTCACCTGGCGGGGGGCTCACTGCACAATTGGAATTTCAGGTGCTTCCTGACGATTTCGGAACGACAATTTTTGAAGGGATTGGTGTGCATTACTTGACCTATTTTCAAGTGGGGATGAAAGTCACAGGTTTTCGCTTTGGGCATTTTGCCTACGTGTCGGATATTCGCACGTATTCCGATAGGGTATTTGACAGTTTAAAAGACGTGGAGATTTTGGTGCTCAGTGCGCTACGGCATGAGTCTAATCTCATGCATTTTGGCATCGATGAGGCGATCGCCTTTTCTAAACGCGCAGGCGCTAAGACGACGTATTTTACCCACATTGCGCATGATTTGGATTACGAAAAAGCAAAAACGATTCTTCCGAACGATTTTTACTTGAGTTATGATGGATTAGAAATCGCAATCGACATAGAGAGTGTCCCATGAAAGAAGAAAAGAAAAAGCAACATGCTTATATGGAAACCGTCCAGCTCAAAGCGCAGCAGACGGCACTGTTGATTGGAACCTATCGTTCGGGAGATGAAAAAGAATTATGCCAAGATTATCTCGATGAGTTGGAACGTTTATGCGATACATTTGGATTAACGGTTAAAGACAAAATACCTTGTTCTATCAAGAAAATTGAAGCGGCGACCTTTCTGGGAAAGGGCAAGCTTGAAGAACTCAGCCTGATGGCCCAGGAGAAAGAAGCGGATGTCATTATTTTCGATGATGAAATCACTCCGCATCAACAGAGAAATTTAGAAAAAATATTCAACCGCCCTGTCATCGATCGCACAGAGCTCATTATCGAAGTGTTTGCACAGCGCGCCCAGACGCGTGAAGCGCGTTTGCAGATCGAACTTGCCAAATTCAGATATCAACTGCCCCGACTAAAAAGATTATGGACACACCTTTCACGTCAAAGTGGAACAGCTGGCGGGGGAGCGTATCTTAAGGGAGAAGGAGAAAAGCAGATCGAGATCGACAGGCGCATTTTACGCCGTCAGATCGAACGCCTCAAAACAGAGATCGAAGATGTAGCGGCGCAGCGCGAATTGCAGCGCAGTTTGCGCAAACGGACAAGCGTCCCGACATTTTCCATTGTCGGTTACACGAATGCCGGCAAATCGACCTTGCTAAACGCGTTGACAGGGGCCAAGGTGCTTGTAGAAGACAAGCTCTTTGCTACTTTAGATACAACGACGCGCAAATTCACTTTGCCCAATAAACAGGATATTCTGCTCATCGATACTGTAGGCTTCATTCGTAAAATCCCTCACACGCTCGTCGCTGCCTTTAAAAGCACCCTTGAAGAAGCTGTCCATGCCGATATTTTGCTCCATCTTATTGATGTCAGCCATCCCAAAGCAGAAGAGCAGGCCGAAGAGACGATCAAAGTGCTCGACGAGCTAGGCGCGACAGACCAGCCCATGATCACTGTTCTCAACAAGATCGATCAATGCCCAAATCCTTTTTTGATCACAAAACTGCGTGTGAAATATCCTAAGACCGTGGCTATTTCTGCATTAAATGGCACGGGATTGGATGACTTGCTCGAGCTCATGACAAAAGAGATCGCTCTTTTGCGAAAGATAGTCACTTTGCGCATCCCGCAAAGCCATTATGCCCTTGTCAGTGAATTAATGAGGGAAGGTAGAGTCATCCTATGCGAATACGAAGAAAATGATATTCTTATGAAAGTAGAGATTCCCGCCCAACTCGAGCATAAAGTAACCCCATTTCTCTTTGGATGATGTATGCGATTAAAGGCTCTTCCTCTTGAAGAAAGACCGCGCGAGAGGCTTTTGAACCAAGGCCTCGATGCGCTCTCGCTCTCTGAGTTATTTGCCATTATTTTAGGGAGTGGAACTAAAAACAAATCCGTTCTTGATCTGGCCAATGAGCTCCTAGTGCATTTTGGCAGCCTCGAGCGGCTATTCGACGCCTCTGTCGTGGAGCTGATGCAGATCCGAGGAATAGGGAAGGCCAAAGCCATACAGCTCAAAGCGATCTTCGGCATTGTCCTCAAATGCCAAAAACTCTCCTCTTCCAAATCATCCATTACTTCGCATGAAGAGGCTTATCATATCGCTAAAGCGGAGATTGCGCATTGCAAGCAAGAGGTTTTGCTCGTACTTTTACGCGATGTCAAAGGATGTCTCATCCATCGCGAACAAGTGGCCATGGGAACGCTTTC
>Ga0209579_10001613_pt1 | contig 18314 bp, 9 predicted proteins | sample Coa_R1_2_FD_187152 | JGI IMG/M metagenome (GOLD analysis project Ga0209579, IMG submission 187152) | Surface soil microbial communities from Centralia Pennsylvania, which are recovering from an underground coalmine fire - Coalmine... | ecosystem: Environmental > Terrestrial > Soil > Unclassified... | reverse complement strand
AATACCAATCGCAAGTCCGATACACACCTGCCACAACGCACCGGCCAGCACCATCCCCACCACCCGTCCGCGATCCGCGCCCAAAGCCATCCGCAGGCCGATCTCACCAGTCCGGCGCTCCACCGTATACGCCAGCACTCCGAATAATCCTACGGCGGCCAAGACGAGCCCTAGCGCACTGAAAAGCGAAGTGAGAGTTGCAACCAGCCTTTGCTGCTGGAAATCGACCTTCAAGACTTTGCTGTACGCATCAACACCATAGAGCACCAGGTTGGGATCCACGCTGGCTATCGCTTTGCGCACCTGTTCCTCGATGTCCGGCGGGTTGCCGGGCGCCCATAGCACGATGTTATACGGATAATGAGACCAGATTTCCCCACTCCGGAAAGCCGGATCATCGTACTGCACAGTCTGGGCTTCCGGCACCCAAAACATGGGTCGAACCGGTTTCTTGTATTCGTAGGTCACGTACCGCACGTCGTTAATGACTCCGACGATCTCGTAAGTCGCCGAGTACTTGATCTTGCCGATGCCGAAGTGCTGCCCGATCGGGTTTTTCCCATCGAAGAATCTTCTTACAAACGCCTGATTGACCACGGCGATAGGACGCGTGGCTGCGGTATCCCTTTCCGAGATGGTCCGGCCCAGCGCGGTCGTAGAGCCGATCGTTTCGAAGAATCCCGGCATTACACGCGACCACACCGCGCCGGTGTCTTCTTTAGCCCCCGGCTCCGGCCGGCCTTCGATCCGAATCCCTTCGTTCCAACTGTCGCCAGTCATGGGAGCATATAGCGCGGGCGCGACCATTCGGGCACCGGGAATTTGGAGAAGACGGTCGCTAATCTGCCGGAGCATCGGCTCCATTTGCGCCAGCTTGTAATTGCCTAGCATCGGATTGATCCAGGCAATATAGCGGTCCTTGGTTTCGAATCCGAAGTTCTGATGCTCCAGGTTTCGCAGGCTCTTGCTCAAAAGAGCGGCCGCGGACAACAATACGACCGATACTGCGATCTGCGCGATCACTAGCGACTTTTGCGCCCAGGAGCGCCCTGCGCCAACCGAGCGCCCCGCGCCGCGCAGAGCGTCCGCCGGGTCGGCACGCGAGGTCATCCACGCCGGTGCCATTCCAAACAGGACCCCGGTCAACATCGACACCAGCAGAGTGAACGCCAGGATCGGCCAGGAAGGCGTCGCCTGGATCGGCACGTAGTTATTGGGACCACCGATCTGGAAAGCAAGAGACACAATCATCTTCGTCCCGGCGTAGGCCACTGCGATGCCCAAGACTCCTCCGATGATCGCCAGCAGCACCGATTCGACCAATACGCCGCGCACCAGCCGTCCTCGCGAAGCGCCGAGTGCGACGCGAATGGACGTCTGCGCGCGATCCTTCAAGCCGCGCGCCAGCATCAGATTCGCCAAGTTTGCGCAGGCCACCAGCAGCACGCATCCGGCGGCGATCAGCAGCAGCTTGAGCCCGTCCTCATACTGATCCCGCATCGCCTCCACACCTGCGCCGCCTGGAACCAGGCGAACCGTTTGCTGCGCCCAGAGTTGCTTCTCACCCGGACCCATATCCAGCACATGGCTGGCCAGCCAGTCATGGAATTCTACCTTCAGTCTTGCTTCGAGCGCCTTCGGATTGACACCCGGGCGCACTCTTCCAATCAGGTCCAGGAAGTTACTGTTCGGCCGTTTCAGGCGAGCCGTTTCACCGTCGATCAGTAATTCCGCCGTCAGCGGCAGCCAGACGTCGGGCATGCCCCACCCTGCCAACTTCGCTCCATAAAATCCTGGCGCTGCGACGCCGATGACGGTGAACGGATGGCCATTGATCTGGTACGTCGCACCAACCACCGAAGCGTCTGCGCCGTACTTCTCATTCCAGATCCGGTAGCTGATTACCGCGACCGGCGGCGCACCTTCCACGTCGTCCGCATCCGTCATCAACCTGCCGCTCCAGGGCTGAACGCCAAATGTCCTGAAGAAATTGCCGGATACATACTCACCATTACGCGTCTCCGCCGGCGCAGGCGACCCTGCTCGCCGGACCGCCAGCGGCGCATTACCCGCCTGCAGCGCCGCAAGATCAACGAACTCGGGCGTTTGCTCGCGAAGGTTCTCGTAGGCCTCCCACGAAAACAAGGAAAAGTCGCCGTCATCGCCCTGAGTGTATCCACCCCAATTACAACAGCGAACTTTATCGCCAATCCTCCAAAGCTCCTCCGGTTTCGTCACCGGCAGGGATTTCAGCATCACCTGGTGCACGAGAGTAAAGATCGCGGTCGTCGCTCCGATTCCAAGGGTAAGTGTGGCGATCGCCGTCGCGGTGACTCCCGGCGCCTTAAGTAAGTGGCGTAACGCCTGCCGCAAATCAGCCAACATCGGGCGCTCCGACCGTGCCGGTGATTCTTGAAATTCTCTCCATCGGTAGACTCCTACCGTTGTTTGACGAAGAAGTTACGCGACGGTTCCCCATCGAGAACGGTATCGTGGGTGTTTTGTCCGGGGACGACGCTCAAGACCTGAGCAGGCCGGATGTTGTGACGCAAAGCGCTGGAAGCGCAGTGCAGGACGCTAATTCTTGCGTCCGGATTCCTTCTGCAATCTATCCAGCAACTCCGGCATGATCCATTTTCCGTGGCTCCGGGCTTTGGCGACGACTAGCCAGCCCTGGTCGTATCGCCGGTCCGCGGTGTAGAGTCCGAACAATGGATTGTAGGGATCGCAGGAGCAGCCGTCTGTAGTAGCGCCGGTGTCGATGGATTTCTCGTAATCCTCGATGGCGGCATCGTGCTTCTTCTCTTTCTGGTTGGACTGCCCGCGCGCGCAGTAGGCGTCGGCCAAGCGAATCCTGCCCAATTTTGGGTCCAGCCCCATCTCTTGCGTGTAGTCGCTAATGGCCTGGTCAAGTTCGCCAATGGTCTCATGGCTCAAACCCAGTCTGTCCCATGCGGGAGAGTGCCGGGGGTCTTTCTCGGTCGCCTTTCTGAAGTCGGCGATTGCCGGGTCGAACCAATGATTCCAAGTGGCCTTATTGCCCACCAACGTGCCGTTCACGATGACCTCCAGAACGGCCCGGTCGTAATAAGCGACGCCCCGGCCGTAATAAGCCTCGGCGCTTGCGGGGTCGAGCGCAATGGCCTGGTCGTGATCCTTAATGGCGAGGCCGAACAAACGGGCGTATTCATCATGCGAGATTAGCTTGAAAGCCCGGCTGTAGCGAGCTTTCTCCGAATAGGCGCTGCCCCGCTGTGTATATGCGGCCGCGCGGCGGACGTCGTCGCGAGCTGTCTCGATAGCCTGTGTGGACCTGCTGATGTCGCGGTCATAACCGGCCAGATACATGGATTGGAACATCGACGCGCACCCCCCGAGCAAGAGCCCCAGCGGGAGGAGGACGGATAACGGTCCGGCAATCTTCAAAAGACCCTTCATCGTTCAGGCCTCGACATGGCGAATTCCAGCCGCATTCTTCCGCAGCACTGGTGAGCATTATGAAAATCGGCATCGATCGCCATTTTCATTATGACTATCCATGCGGCGTAGAGCTGTTCTTAAGAACGGATGCGGAATCAGGCAGATAACCAGGCCAAAAAGCGGGACCATTACAGTCCCGCCCTTGTGGGCAAGTGCTCACTTTACGTGGTGGTTGGAAGCCCTCATCGTCTCCAGTCGCCGATCCCGAACTGGCTCCGCGCGACACGCGTGATAATGAGGCCGTCGTCCGTCTCCATGGCTTGAAATCCGTTCAAGCTGCTGTCCATCACAAACAACACGTGAACCGTGATGTTAAACGGAGATACCTGGAGCGCCATGGTGCCGGTGCAATCCGCATTCATCGTATACGTTCCGGTTATCGCCAACTGGGTCATGCTGCCGTTCGAGCTGATGGTCGCGGTGGCCGTAGTATTGCCCTTCCCGTCGAAGACCTGCGTGCCCACTTCTGCGATCGGCCCCGCGATCTCTGGCGGGGACGCAATGGATCCGGTGGATGTGTAGGCGAAGGTGCCCTGAAGGCTCGCGCTGCTGCATCCTTTGTCAGCGGCATACGCGGCGGGCGCGATGCCCAGCACAAGCGCTGTCACCCCGGCGATTGTGAACGTCTTTGCTATGGTGTTGAGTCTCATGAAGAATCTCCCTTTTCTTGAATCATTCAGGCCGCCAGTTCCGTTCCGGCTTCCTGGCACGAATAAGGATTCACGCGTGTGGAAGTTACAGTGCCCGTTGGAAGGACATAAAATAGCTGCAACGACTTCATGCCAGGCTGCCCTCAATGCGGAGCGAAACTCGATTCGGGCGGTCTCGCGGGACTTTGCCCGGAGTGCCTGATTCAGGGAGCCTTCGAGAGTTCGATCGGCGAGTCCAGAGCTACCACCCTCGATATAGCGACGGTAGCCGCCGGCGATGACGATTTCGGCCGCTATCACATCCTTCGTCCCCTGGGCGAAGGAGGTATGGGCACGGTGTACCTCGCCGAGCAGCGCGAACCCATTCATCGATCGGTGGCTCTCAAAGTTGTAAAACTCGGGATGGACACTGGTCAGGTACTGGCTCGCTTCGCTAACGAGCGCCAGGCGCTGGCGATGATGGACCATCCGAATATCGCCCGGATCTTCGACGCAGGCGCCACGACCAAGGGCCGGCCGTACTTCGTCATGGAGTACATCGATGGGCTGCCCATTACCCAGTACTGTGATAACCAGCGGATGATGATCGGAGGACGGCTGGAACTGTTCCTCGCCGTATGCCGCGCCGTCCAGCACGCGCACCTGAAGGGCGTGATCCACCGCGACCTCAAGCCGTCGAATGTGCTGGTAACCGAAAAAGACGGCGCGCCGCTTCCGAAAGTGATCGATTTCGGAATTGCGAAAGCAACGGACCAGTGGGCCGTGGAAAAGACTTTGCTGACGGAGTTCGGTCAGATGGTGGGTACGCCGCAGTACGCCAGTCCCGAGCAGGCCGAGGTGACCACCGGAGATGTGGATGAGACCTCCGACGTGTATTCGCTCGGCGTGCTCTTGTACGAATTGCTGATCGGGACGGTGCCCTTCGACGCGGCCAGCATGCGGCAGGCGGGCCTGGCCGAGATGCTGCGCATCATTCGCGAAGACGAAGCGCCGTCGCTTTCGAAGAAACTGAGCACCATGGGCGCGACGGCAGCGAACGCAGCCGAACACCGGCAGACGGATCCGGCCTCACTGCGCCGCCTGGTCGATGGAGATCTGAACTGGATCGCGCTGAAGGCTCTTGAAAAAACTCGCGAGCGCAGATACGCTTCCGTGGCTGATCTGGCGGCCGATCTCCAGAGATACATCGAGCATCGGCCCGTGCTGGCATCGCCGCCGAGTCATATCTATCGAGCCCGAAAGTTTCTTCAGCGGCACAGGCTGGCCGCTTTCGGCGCGGCGGCGGGCCTGCTGTTCCTTTTTCTAGGTGGGGTGACGGTCTGGTCCTTCGTCCGGCGCGATTCTCCGCCGAGAACCAATCCGGCAAACAAGGCCACGATTGTACTCGCCGATTTCGCGAATGCGACGGACGATCCGGCACTCGGAGGCACGCTTCGCCGCGTGATGGCGGCTGAACTCGGGAAGTCACTGTACCTCACGGTGCTTTCCGACGCGCGCATGAGTCAGACCCTGCGCCTGATGGTCCGGCCCGCCGATACGAAATTCAGCCCCGATGTTGCCTCCGAAATCTGCGAGCGGACCGGAAGCGCCGCGGCGGTCGAGGGCTCGATCACGGGTCTTGGAAGCGAGTACGTGCTGGGATTGCGCGCGAGGAATTGCCGTACCGGAGAAATGCTGGATGAAGAGCAGGCGTCGGCGGGCGCAAAGGAGAACGTCTTCAAGGCGCTCGGTCAAATGGCCAGCCGGTTCCAGAACCGGGCAGGCGAATCGATCGCACGCCTCCCCAAAGAACCCAGTCTGCCGTTTGAGGTAACTACGCCCTCGCTCGAAGCCTGGCGGTCCTACAACGCTGCGATGATGGGCAACATTCGCGGGTCGAATTCAACGGAAACGATCGCACTGGCAAAGCGAGCCACCGAGGCCGACCCAAACTTTGCGATGGCGTACGCCTACTTGGGCCGATCCTATGACGCCATGGGGGAAGCTGAACTGGGAGCGCAAAATATTACCAAGGCATATGAGTTGCGGGACCGTGTCAGCGATCCGGAGAATTTCTTCATCACTTTCAACTATTACCGGCAGGCGCCAAGGAACCTGGAGATGGCGCGTCAGACCTTGGAATCGTGGACACGAAAGTATCCCGGAGATCTAATGGCCCACGGTTTTTTCGCGGCCTTCACGTCGTCGGGCACGGGTCATTTCGAAACAGCCGTGGAACAGGGTCTGAAGGCCCTGGAAATCGATCCGAATTACTCCATTGGCTATGCAAATGTGACTTTCGGGCTCGTCTATCTGGACCGTTTGTCAGAAGCCGAGGCTCTGCTTCACAAAGCATCCGAACGTAAGGTCGAATCGGTAGAGCTCTCGCTGCTCCGGTACTTTATCGGCTTTCTAAAGAAAGATCAGGCAGCTATCGAGAGAGAGTCGACCCAGCGCCAGGCGAAGCTACAAGCTCAAGGATGGTTCGAGCACCAGCAAGCTCTGACGGCGGCCTATCATGGGCGGCTGAAGGAAGCGGCGCGGCTATCGGACAGCGCTGTGCGCCTCGCTCGCCAGGCGGGTTTGCGGGAGCGGCCCGCCCTGTTTGCCGGCGCGCGAGCGGTATGGAGCGCTCTATTGGGGAATCGCGAGGAAGGTCAAACAGTTGCCGCCGAGGCGCTGTCGCTTTACCGAAACCGGGACGCCGACTATGGGCCCGCCTTTGCGTTGGCGCTTGTGCACGATTCCGCTCAAGCCCGTTCGATTCAGGCGGAGCTGGAAAAACTGTACCCGGAGGATACATCTGTCCAATTCAGTTATCTGCCCACGCTGCGGGCGCTCGACGCTCTGAACCGGAGCGATCCGGCGAAAGCGCTGGAAATGACGCAAGTGGCCGCTCCCTACGATCTCGCTGTTCCGGGCACCGCATTCTACTCCGGCGCCTCTTTCTTCGGAGCTCTCTATCCGGTCTACGCGCGTGGCCTCGCTTACTCCCGAATGGGCCGCCATCGCGAGGCGGCGGCTGAGTTCCAGAAAATTCTGGATCATCCGGGCATCATGCTGAACGATCCGATGGGACCGCTGGCGCGCCTCCAACTCGCCCGGGCTTTGGCCGCCTCCGGAGATCTTGAGAAATCAGCCGCTATGTATAAGGATCTGCTCGCCATCTGGCAGGATGCCGATCCGGAACTTCCGGTGGTCCGGGAAGCCCGGGCAGAATCCGTCCGACAGCTTTAAAATTTGCCTGTAACTTCCCTTCCCGGATTTCCTTACTCTGTTCAGCAGAATGTCGTGAGGACAAGAGCGTGAGGACAAGAGAATGACAGACGGCCAGACGATGCACTCACTGCCCGGACAATCCCAGTTTCCGACGACGCGCTGGACGCTGGTGGTCGCCGCCGGCGACCCACATCGGAAGGAAGCCCGGTCCGCCCTGGTTTCCTTATGCGAGAACTACTGGTATCCCCTGTACGTCTTTCTGCGGCGGCGCGGTTATCCGGTGGATCAGGCGCAGGATCTCACCCAGGAGTTTTTCATGCGGGTTCTGGAAGGCCGATATCTTGATCGCGCCGACCCGGAGAAGGGCCGGTTCCGTTCCTTTATCTTGACCTCGTTGAAATTCTTTGTAGCCGACCAGGAAGACCGGCAGCGTGCCCTGAAGCGGGGCGGCGGAGCAGTGGTGTCTCTCGAATTCTCGTCCGGCGAAGAGCGCTACCAGCGGGAGCCCGCGCACGACGAGACGCCTGAGAGGATCTTCGAACGCCGCTGGGCGCTTTCGGTGCTCGATCGAGTGGTGGAAAGGTTGCGGAGCGAGTTCGTGAGTCACGGCCGCCCGGAACATTTCGAACGCTTGAAAGTTTTCCTTCTGGGGCAATCCGACGCGCCGCATGCCACCCTGGCTCGAGAAATGAACACTTCCGAGGGGGCGATTAAGGTGGCGGTTCACAGGCTCCGCAAGCGTTATCGCGAGCTGTTCCGCCAGGAGATCGCAGACACCGTCGCCGATCCGGCCGATGTGGAGTCCGAGCTCCGGTATCTGGCTGCCGTGCTCTCCAGGAAATAGACGTCACCCGGACGTTGCCGCCAGTTGGTCAAGCCACTGGAGCGTTCGCTCGATATCCGCCTCCGTCGTCCGGGGATTGATGGTGCAAAGCCGCAACGCCGTTCGTCCGTTCAGTACCGTCGAAGTCGCGAGCGCAAATCCTTCGGCCAACATTGCGTCATGCAGCTTGTGATAAAAGTCTTCATCCGCGGCTCGCCTTCGAAAACTTACAATGCCCATTTGGGCGGGAGTTACCACTTCCCAACGTTCCATCCGGCGCAGTTTTGCCTCCGCCAATTCGGCGAGCGCAAAACCGCGGAGAACTGCCGCGCGGAATGCTTCGAGGCCGAAGTATTGTATGGACATCCAAACTTTCAGCGCGCGAAACCCGCGCGTCAACTGGATACCGTAATCGCAGGGATTTACTTCCGCGACGTTGCGATGTACGTCCGCCAGATATTCGGGCATGATTCGATAGGTCGCTTTAAGGAGCGCCGCATCGCGTAAAAGAACACAGCCGCACTCGATGGTTTGAAACAGCCATTTGTGCGGATCGAACGAAAGAGAATCGGCAAGCTCGATCCCCTGGAGCAGCGTCCTCCCGCGATCGCTGATGACTGCCGCGGCGCCGTACGCGCCGTCGACGTGCATCCACAAGCCTTCGGTCCGGCAAAAGGCGGAGATTTCGCGGAGAGGATCGATCGCGCCGGTATTCGTGGTACCGGCATTGGCGATTACCAGGAATGGCCGCAATCCGGCAGCGCGATCCGCATGAACCGACCGTGCCAGGGCTTCCGCCGGCAAACGGAACGCAGAGTCCGATGGAATTCTCCGGATCTGGTCAGGGAGGAATCCGATTACGCGCAGCGCCCGGTCGATCGACGAATGCGTTTGATCGGAATAATAAATAACGGCGCCCGCGGTGCGATCGTCGAGCTTGGTGTGCCGCGCGGCGACTAAAGCAGTCAGGTTCGCCATGGATCCCCCGCTGACGAAGAGTCCGCCGGCTTCGGCTGGAAAGCCGCACCATTCGCGGAACCAATCGATGACCGCCAGCTCGAGCGCTGCCGCGCCGGACCCTCCCAGCCAGGATCCATTGAACACGTTGAAACCCGCAGCCAGCGCATCGGCCATCACACTGACGAAGTTGGACGGGCCCGGAACGAAAGCGAAAAATCGCGGGTGAGCAATATTCATGATCTGCCGCAGCACATCGTGCTCAACGCGGGCGAGAATCTGGTCCACGGGAATGCCGCTGCCGGGTGGCGGCTCCAGGAATGCGGGTCGCAGGACGGCGGGATCTCCCTTTTCACCCACGCGCTTCTCCGGCAAGCGCGAGAAGTGGTCGGCGATCAGGTCGACCACGCGATATCCCAGCGCCCGCATCTCGGCGGGCGACAATTCCAACGTTGGGTTCATTTAGTTCTCCTGCCAGCCCGCGCGGCCGACCAGCGGAACGAAGCGGCATCCCGACGCGGTCCGCGTGGTCAGGGATCCATGTATCCGGTGAACGACGCGCAGATCCTGATCGAAGCGTCCGCCGACCGGAATCACCAGGACTCCTGGATCACCGAGCTGCGCCAGCAGAGCCGGAGGGATTTCGGGAGATCCCGCCGCGACCGAGATGGCGTCGAACGGACTTTCGTCCGGGACTCCACAGGAGCCGTCCCCGCAAATCACCCGGACATTCGCTTCCCGGCCGTTTCTTCTAAGATTTTCGGCGGCGATCGCGGCCAGTTCCGGAATTCGCTCGACCGAGATCACACATCGGGCCAGCGCGCCAAGCACTGCGGCATGATAACCCGTACCCGCGCCGACTTCCAAGACTTTCTCCGTGCCAGTGAGTTCGAGCAGTTGAACCATCAGGGCGGTCATATACGGTTGCGTGATGGTCTGGCCGTAACCGATCGGAAGCGGTGCGTCGGCGTACGCGTTCTCCCGGAATTGCGACGGCACGAATTCCTCCCGAGGAATCATTTGCATTACACGTAGAACACGTTCATCGCGGATGCCGCGTGCGCGCAGCTGCTTCTCGACCATCCCGGCGGCGCCGACGCCGGTCACTTGAACCTCTTGCGGTACTGGAAATCGATCCCAAACAGTCCATTCGCTTCCCGCACCGCGATCGCAGACCATTGACGGCTGAAATTCCATTCCAGTTGAACAATCTGCTCCTGGGTTCGATTGAGATTGGTGATGTACGTCATGGTAATGTCCTTCGACACCTGCTGCTCGATGGTTAGGCGCGCCTGGGGAAGATAGTCGACGCCGGTAATGGTCGGGTCGATCCTGACGCGGCTCGCGCCGAAGAAGCGCTGAAGACGGCTGGAAAGCTGCGCGGTGATCGCCTGGCTGATCAGGCCGCCGCCTGCTTCCACCAGACTCGTGGAACTGGTGGAAGATTGATCCGGATTCAGCCCCGCTGTGTCCGTGGGGGACCGGCCGACGGCCAGCAGCGCGATGATCTCACGGGGCTGCATCGGCGGATCGGAGCTGTAGTTCACGTTCAGTTTTTGAAGCGTGCCCGAAACCCCGATGTTCACGGTCACGCCGCGCGCCTTGGTTTCAAGATCCAAATCCAGAATCGGATCGATCTTAACGGGGTTGATAAAGCGAATGTCGCCGCGATTGACGGTGTACTTGTTGCCGAAAATCTCCGCTTCGCCGGCGCTGACCGAAGCCGTGCCTACCAGCGCCGGCCGCAACGGCGTACCGCGCAAACGCAAATCGATCTCGGCTTCCAGGTTTCGCGTAAGCGAGGTTTGGAGCTCGAAATTCGGATCGTTTTCCAGACGCACGTCGAATTGGATCCCACGAATATAGTCGCTCGAAGCCGGCGCTGGAACGGGCCGGGCCGCCTGCGCGAGCACCTGCGCCAGATCGGCGCGCGGAGTGAACGCCGCACGCACCAGCGTCACGGTACCCGAAACCGTGCTCGAATCCGAAGTGCCGTTCAGGGCGAGCGTCGCGTTGAATGTGACACTAACATCTTCCGGATACCGGACACGCACCTTCTGCGCGATGGCCTGAAGCCGGTACAACAGTGGGCTGCCGAATCCGATAAACCCTGAGATGTCGACCGTTCCACCGCCCGTTTCGGCGCTCAGATGCTCGATGGTGGCTCGATTCCGGTCAAAGATGACGGCTCCGTTAGCATTATCGACTCCGTTCGGGAGGTCGCCGAGGTAGAGGGAGGCGTTCTTCAGATCCATTCGACCATTTACCTGCGGATCCTTCACGGACCCGCGCACCGACGCCTGCACGGTCGCGTTGCCGCGGGCCACCAGATCCGGATTCAGCAACTGCAAAACGATCAGGTTCATGGAGCCGCGGACGCTGAGATCCGTCCCCGTTTTGCCGTCGAAAGATAAGGTTCCGGCGGCGTCCAGAGTCGTGTCGCGTCCGGTAAACTCAGCGTTGCGAATCTGAGCCTGTTTCGCGGTGATCTCCACGGTCACTGGCTTGTTGTTTTTGAGGACCAGATCCTGAGTCTGAACACCCAGGCGAAGGGTCTGGGTGGGCCGGGGATAGATCTGAATCGTGCCAATGGTCAAGAGCGCGTGAAAATCCGCGGGTTTCTTTAGCGCGAGCGTCACCGTCGCGTTGGCGCCGTCGACGAACCCCTCGAACGGGGCGGGGGTCTGCTCGAGCGGTCCGCCTGCCAGTGTCAAGTCGTGCAGCGTGGCGACGCTTGCTTTTGAGATGTGGATCGCGCCGGATCCAGGCATGTCTCCGGCCAGTTGCCAGGCGCCCTGGCCGTCGAGCTTCAGATCTCGAACCTGCGCGTTCGCTCGAATCGCAACTGCGGCGTCGTGAGTCTCCGCCGAGAGAGTAAGATCACCCACGGGATGTTGGTCCCAGGTGATACCGCGAAGGTTTGCGTCGCCGCTGACGGAATTGAGCGAGAATTCGCCTTTGGAAACACGCCCTGCGCCGCTGGCTTTGCCGTCGATCTTCGCGTCGAGAAGGGGTTGAAGCTTGGCCAAGTTCTTAACCCCGGAAAACATCACACTATTTGCCGACAGCTCAAAGGTCACATCGCCGTTCTTCCAATCGCCGTCCTTCCAGTTGGTCCCCGGGTGCCGGAACGTGCCGTTGAAGGTCTCCGACCCGGCGGCACTGGAGATCTCGCCGGAAGTGACTTCAATCTGACTCGGCGAGTATTTCAAATTCGCGCGCAAACGATCCATCTGTTCCCCGAATGCAGCGGGCTTCTCGACTTGGATCGAGATTTCGGCTTCCGGGCGTTGGACCGAGCCGGTAACGCGGATGGAAGCATTGGCCGTTCCAGAGAGCGGTTCGGTTACGCCGGCCTCCTTAGCCAGGTCCGCGATTTGCGCATTGCGCAGGTTGAGCTGCGCGGCGATAGCGCCGTCTTCGAACTTGCCGCTAAGCTGTCCCGAGCCTTCAACTGTGGTGGCGCCGCGCGCGAGGGTCAGACGCGGCAATTTGACCTCGCTGCGGTTTGCCTGGATGTCGCCCGTAAACCGGTCGAACGCGTGCCCCCCGATGGCCGCGTTGGTCACGGTTATCTGACCGCTGATCTGCGGGTCGTCAAGCGAGCCCGAAACCGTTCCATTGAAATTGGCCTGTCCGTTGTTCAGTTTGACCGGCAGTTCCTTCGGCGCGTTTTCGCCAGCCATCGCTAGCGCCGGCAGCAAATCGTCGAGGCGCGTCGATTGCATGCGTACCTGGAGCCGTTCGCCCAAGGTGCCGGATGCATCGATCTCGGTGGCCGAAGTGGCCAGATGCGAATGTTGAAGATTCAATGTACCGGCAGCCTGATCGTAGAGCGCCTCAATGTTGCCCTCGATCCTCGTGCTATCCGGCTCGCCGCCGCCAGACACCGGGACAATCGCGAGCGCTGTTTGCACCTTACTTTCTGGCTCGCCCACCACGGCGTCGACGGAAAAGCTACCCGCCGCGATGCCGTTCCATGGGATCGGGCGGTCGGTCGCGATGTTGGCAGCGTCCCGCAGATTCAGGTCGCGGATGGTTCCGTCAAAGTGGAACTGCTTCCACTGCTTAAGCTCGGCGGCGCCTGTGATGGTGGAACCGAGAGCGGTCAGTGTGACTCCGCGCAGATTGACGCCGTCCAGCGTCATCCGCATGTCGGCGCGCAGATCCGCGCCTTCGATTTTGAACCGGTCGCGCGCGTAGCCCATCCCGCGGGCGGCAAGCCGTCCATTGAGAGAGAACTCGAAGACTTTCCCGAAGGATACTGTCATCTGGCCGTCGAGAGCGGCGGTCCCCGCAGGCGCGATTGGCAATTGAAACGCGGCGACAGCATCGCGCACGGCGACGGTAGCCTTCACAGTGAACGTCCCATGCGGCGCACGGACGTCGTTTAGAACTCCGGTCAGGTCCGCGCGCGATTGCCGGGTGGCGATCCTCAACCGGGTAAATTCGATCCGGGATCGCTCGATCACAAACTGTGTCGAGGTATCGAGGTCGAGCGGAAGGGATCCACCCGCCATCAGCCGTACCTGACGCATCGCCAGCTCGCCCCGGTACCGCGGGCCACGGCGGTCATAATTCATGGTGGCGCGCAAATTTTCGCCGCGCAGATTCAGCGGGATCTTGCGGTCATCGTATTCGACGACGCCGTTAACCACCTCGTAGCGCCGCACCGCGACGTTCAACAGATCTTCGGCCCACGTAGTGCGGTCATGGGGCGCGAGGAAATTGGTGGAGCCATCCGGGTAGAACACGATCCGGAAAACCGGTTGATCCAGGCGGAGGAAGGAAAGATCGACCTTTCGCTCAAACGCGGAAATGACGCGCAGTCCGAGCGTAACGTTCTGCACCGTCAATAACGGCTGCTCTCCCAACGGTTCCTTCCCGTGGAGAGCGAGTGACGAAACGGTCGCGGTGAGATGTTCCCAATCGAAGGTGAAGTTGCCGATCTCCAGGCGAGCGCCGGTGGATTTTTGAACTTCGGCGATCATCCGCTCGCGAACTTTCTCCCGAAACCATCCGCTCCGGACGACAATCACGCCGGCGATGGCGCACGCGACCGCCAGGATGACGAGTGCGACGCTGACCCGGAGAAGGATGCGGCCGAATTTCCTCATTCAAAAACCTGCTGGTGATACAAAATCTGAGTTTCGTTCCTTTGCGTTCCGAGCCATCGATCGAGCGCCTGCGCCGTGCGCTGATCGGTCAAAAGCTTCTCCACCTGCTCACGGCTGGCGTCGAACGAAGGCACACTACCAGGGTCCTTCTGCCGCCATTCGGCGGCAAGCGTGTTGTAGAAATCGTGCAGCTCTTCGTCGGAGATCTGAACCTCCGGCCGAAAACGGAGATCCGTGAAACGCATCGCCTGGACACCGGCAAGCAGGTGGGTGACGACATCGCTCTCGCTGATCTCATAACGCGCCAGCGCCGCCTGATAGTCGGAATCGTTGGGATACTGGGCCTTCACCGGTTGAAGCATCTGTACCGCGCTTTCCTCGGTGGGCAGCGGCACGCGGCTGAAGGTCGCTTCCTGAAGGATCAGATACTGATCCACCAGCCGGTCCGCCGCCTTGCGCTTTTCCTCTCCCGTCAAATCCACTGGGCGCTGGTCAATGAACGCGGCGACGCGAAGGTAACGGATCACGTCGCTCTCGGCGATCACCCGTTTCCCGACCGTTACCGCGATCCGATCCAATATGGCCGCCTGCCCCATGGCTGCCCAGATCACGAGTGCTGCGAGTCGGAACGTCATCAAAATGTCTGACCCAATGAAAAATGAAACTGAAAGACGTTGATCCGTTGGTTGGTCGGCACTCCCTGGTTTGCCAACAGTTGGTCAAAAGTGCCCTGAAAACCGAAGAATCGCGGCGAGTTCGGACTTAGGCTGAAATCCACACGAATCGGACCGATCGGCGTCCGATACCGGATTCCAAATCCGAAGCCGTGCACCATGTAGTCGAAGTCCTGAATGTTCTCCTGGCGGAACCGGAAGCTGATATCGCGCACATCGGAAAAGACGTTCCCCATATCGTGAAACAGCACGCCGCCGAGGTTATCGCCGATCAGCGGAAAGCGCAATTCGGTGGAATGCATCAACAACGCGTTGCCGCCGATAGGAAATCCGGTGTCCAGGTCGCGCGGACCCGCCTGATTTTCCGGGAAGGCGCGATTCGAAGTTGCGCCGCCCGCAAAGAAACGTTCCGCGAGTGGAATCTCCGGCGGTCCCGCCAGGCGCTGAATCCAGCCGAACTGAAGGGTGCGCGCGATCACGATATCTTTGCCGATGGGGTGATAGGTCGAATTGCGCATCAGGACGCGTGTGAACTCGCTTTCCGATCCGAGCCCTTTCAGAGCCACACCGACGTCGATGGTGTTGTAGATTCCGCGATGGGAGTTAACCGGGTCGTCGCGCCGGTCCTGAATGAAGGTCATCGAAGCCAGCCCGACGCGTTCGGGTTGCGAGAACAGCGGAATCAGCTCAGGCGAAATCAGCACGTCTTTGATCGTGACGTGGCGGAACGTGAAGCGGTATTGGACACTGTTGGCCCGTGTCAGCCGCTGTGCCAGCTGCACCGAGCCTTCCGCGCGCTGCGCTGCAAACGTTCGAACGTCCTTCGAGTTGTCGAACAGGCCGGATAGCGTCAGCGTCAGATTCTCGTTGCCTCCCAGTTGCGGGGCCGTATAGCTCAACAAGGCGCGCTGCTCAATAGTCGAAAACCGCGTTTGCAAGCTGAGCGTGCGGGCCTCGCCGAACAGATTCAAGCGGCTGATGCCGAGCGAGATGCGGGGACTGAATCCTGTGGTTCCGGCAGGCTCGTCAAACGTAGTGACGCCGCCGCCGATCCGTCCTAACTGCGCGCCGATTCCGCCGTTGAAGGAATAGCGGTTGGCTTCATCCAGATTGAAGAGCACGTTCTTGCTCTCTTCCTCGCCGTCGGGATTCTGTATCGCCGTCTGCACCTTGGAAAAGATTCCCAGATCGTAAAGTTTTTGCTGGCTCTCTGCGATTCGATTTTGCGATACCGGATCACCGGGCTTGAGCAGGATGCGCTTGTCGACCAGCGACTCGCGCGTTGTTCTGAGGCCGGCCACGATCACGCTCCTCACATACTGCCGCTTGCCCGTTGAGATTGTATAAATCAGATTCACGCGGTTAGGAGAAGGCGCCTCCGATTGCGTCCACTCAAAGGCCGCGTCGGGGTAGCCGTTGTTGAAGTAGTACGTCAGAATCGTGTCTCGATCCGCCGTGACGCTCGATTCACTAAACGGTTCGCCCGCAAGCGATTGAATCGCCGACCGGAGGTAGGCCAGGTCCGCTTCGGGCGCGCCCTGCAAGTCAAGACGGTTGACGAACCACTGCGAACCCTCCTTCACTTCGAGATGCACCAGAAGGTGGCCGTGCACGCCCTGATAGTCGTCATCGATCTGAGGCGTGACATCGATGTCTCGAAACCCGTTGGAGCGATACAAATCGCGGATCGTATCCAAGTCCCGATCCAACATCTTTTGCGAATAGCGGCCAAAGCGGAACCGGGGAAAGCTCGCCGGAGTGATCGTCAGCCGCTCCCGGATGGTCGCCGCGTCGAAATAATGGTTGCCGGTGATCTCGACCCGTTGCAGCGTATGACGTGTGTTGGGGGTGATGCTGTACTCGATTAACTGATGGTTCGACTCGGGGACGCTCTCTTCAAAGTCCACTTGCGCGTCAAAATACCCCTGCGACTGAAAATATTCCACCAGATTGCGCCGGCCTTCGATCAACAGGCTGCGGTCCACGGTGTGTTCCTGGAAAACGGGAACCAGTTGGCGCAGCTTGCCCTTCGAAACCTTCGCGCCGAGGGTTCGCACCTGAAGAATTGGTCCGCCTTCGATGGAAAGCGACGGAGTGACCGTGTTTTCTTCTTTGTGATAGTCGAGCGACTCCAGGCTGACCTTGGCTTGCAGATGGTCTCCGCGTTGGAAATTCTGGAGTACCCGGTTGACCCCGGCTTGAAGACGGCTCTCAGTCAGCGGCCGCCATCCGGGGAAACGGACCGGACCAAATCCGCGGCGCCAGCGAGTCTCGTCGACGATGCTGGAAGGCGATTTCGTGAAGTCGCCGGTGAGCGTCACACCGTCGAAATGCGCGCGATCTCCCGGATCCACGACGAAGTGAATTCGAACTTCCTCCGTCTCCGGCCTGCGATCGACCTTTACTGTGACGTTGGCCTGATAAAGTCCGTTGGCGTGCAATCGTTCTTCAATATTCTCGGTTGCCTGCTGAAGGTCGGCTGGGTCAAATGGCGTTCCAAGTTCAAGCTTCGCCGCGGTCGTAAGCTGACCCTTGGTTGGAGGTTCCGGCGCGCCTTCGATGGTCACGCCGCTGATGAAAAAGGTGAGGGTCGTCCGGATGCGCACCGTGACTCCGCCGGGAACCGGGAAGCCCTCGATCGAAATGTCCGAAAAGCGTCCGGTTTGATACAGCTTTTGGATCGCGGCCCGGATGTCGGCGCGTTTGAGAACCGATCCAGCGTGGAAGGGAAGCAGCCGTTCCATTTCGGCGATCGGAAGCGGCTGTTGCGCCGGGTCGAATTCGATTCGGTCGATCATCCGGCCCTCAAAACTTGCGGGCGATTCCTGCCCCGGCGCGATGACCCCGGCGATGAGCAGCGACACAACCAGCACCGGCGAACGCACGCTCCACAATGATAACGCAGGTGTTACTGCTACCATCGTGATTGAAGATGCCCGGGGATATCCATGACGGCGACCAGCGTTACTCCCGGCAGACGCGCTTCGCTCCCATCGGCGAAGAGGGCCAGGCGCGTATCCGGAGAGCGTCCGTGGGCATCGTCGGATGCGGCGCTCTGGGGAGCTTCCAGGCCGAGGCGCTCGCCCGCGCCGGGGTTGGCCGGCTCCGCTTGATCGATCGGGATTTCGTCGAGTTCAGCAACCTTCAACGGCAGTTTCTTTTCGATGAATCGGATGCGCGGGAGGGACTGCCGAAGGCGGTCGCCGCCGCCCGGCGGCTTGCTCAAGTGAACTCCGAAATCGCGGTCGAGCCGATGGTGGCCGATCTGACGCCTTCGAATGCGGAGGAACTGCTGGACGGCATCGATCTGATTCTGGACGGCACGGACAACTTCGAAACTCGCTACCTCATCAATGACGCCGCGGTTCGTAGCGCCGTTCCATGGATCTATGGCGCCGCGGTCGGCAGCTATGGA
>Ga0209579_10001611_pt1 | contig 18327 bp, 17 predicted proteins | sample Coa_R1_2_FD_187152 | JGI IMG/M metagenome (GOLD analysis project Ga0209579, IMG submission 187152) | Surface soil microbial communities from Centralia Pennsylvania, which are recovering from an underground coalmine fire - Coalmine... | ecosystem: Environmental > Terrestrial > Soil >... | reverse complement strand
CTTGAGGAAGTCGTATTGGGACTGGTCTCCGATCTTCCGGGCCTTCTTCGCCTTGTGGATGTAGGAGAGTTCGTGCTTGGCGAGGTCGCGGATGTTCCGCTTGAGCGAGTTGACGCCCTTGCGCACCTCGATATCCCGCTCGATCCGCTTCTCTTCCTTGGACTTGAACATGCCCATCCTTATTCTTCCTCCGCGCTCTCTTTCCAGTTGTAGTACTTCTTCATCTCCTCGGCCGTGGTCTGGGGATGGATCATCCGCGCGGCCGCGTCGAAGTCCGCCTGGGCCAGGGGGCGGACCTTGATCTTGTATTTCTTCACGGTGTCGAGGCCCTGGTCGACCAGCGCCAGAATGCCCTGGTTGACCTCCTCGACCATTCCGGTGGTGACTTCCTTGCAGAAGCGCTCGATTTCGCGGCCGCTGTAGCCGTCGGTCATCGCCGCGAGCTCCGGATAGCCCACCTCCACCGGGAAGCCCTTGCGTTCGAGATGAATCCGCAGGACGCGCTCCCGCGTGGGGAGGTCGGGCAGCGGGATCAGGATCTTCTTCTCGAAGCGCGACAGGACGGCGCTGTCGAGGTCCCAGGGCCGGTTGGTGGCGGCGATGGTCAGGACGTAGATGTCGCCGCGACCCTTGGAGTCCATGCCGTCGAGCTCGGAGAGCAGCGTCGAGAGGATCCGGCGCTCGGCGCCGGAATCGCTGGCGTCCCGCTGGCCGGCGAGCGATTCGAATTCGTCGAGGAAGACGACCGAGGGGGAGGTATCCCTCGCGGTCCCGTAGAGCTCGCTCAGGATCTTCGAGCTCTCGCCGAAGTACTTCGACAGGATGCTCGAGACCTTGACGTTGTAGAAGACGCTCGGGACCCCTTCCGTCGACTTGACCGCGTTGGACGTCGCGGCGGCCAGGAGGGTCTTGCCCGTTCCCGGCGGGCCGTAGAACAGGATCCGCGTCCAGGCGGCGATCTTCACCCCCGGCGGGGGCTGGGCGAGCGTCATCCCCAGGGCGAACTTGATCTCGTTTTTCGTCTCGTCGAGGCCGCCGATGTCGTCCCAGGTGATTTTCGACGCGTGCATCAGGTTGGAGACGATCGACTTGATCTCTCCTCCGCCCGGGGCCGTCTTCAGGGGGGCTTCCCGGTCGGACGGCGCGTCGGAGGAGGGGGGCGGGGCCTCGACGGCGATCTCGCCCGACCGCAACTTCTGGGCGAGCTCTCGGTACTGGATCGCCATCTTCTTGCGGCGCTCCTCCGCCTCGCGGCCGTGCGCCTGCTCCGCCCACATGGACATCAGGTTCGCCGCCTTCTCGTAGGCGGACGCGGCCTTGGTCCAGTCTTTCGCCTCGGTGAAGGACTTGGCCTTCGCGAGGGCCTGCTTGAGGGGCGCTTGAACGTCGACTTCCATAGCTATTCCGCTTCCATCTCGGAGTCGCGCTTTTCCTTCTGGCGCACCGCTCGGTCGGCGAGCTTGAGCCCGTCGGCGAACGTGTCGATCTCGCCCTCGTCCATCTTCTGCCAGACGTCCATGACCTCCGAGCCCTCCTTGCCGAGATCCTCGGTGATCTCGCGGGCGCCGTCGGTGACGCTCGACAGGACGCTGTTGAGCTTTTCGAGATACATCTCCTGGGAGATCTTGTCGTCCTCGAGATAGGTCATGAGCCGCGCCTCGTCGACGCGCTCGAGGATGCGCGACACGCCCTCCTTGGAGCTCGTGCGCCGCTCGAGGGCGAGCTTGAGGGCGGACATCGTGGTGATCTCCTTCGAGAGCACCCCCAGCTCGCGCTCCAGCATCTTGACGCCCGACGACTTCGCCTCGTACAGGCGCGCGAGCTGGCGGCGGCGCGGCGGCGACTTGATCTTCATGCCCTTGGCGAAGATCTCCTCGCGCTCCTTCTCCAGCTTCTCCAGCTTGGAGAGAGTCTGGGTCTCCCGGATGCCCAGCTTGATCTCCTCGCGCTTGACCTGGTCCAGCGAGAGGTCCTTCTTCTTCATCCCGAGAAAGTCCATCAAGCCCATGCTATGCGGGCTCCGCGTCGCCCGTCTCCTTCTTCTCTTCTTCCTTCGCGTCCTTCTGGCCGCCCGACTTCTCGCGTCCGACGGCTTCCTTCAGCCCTTCCCCGAATTCCAGCTCGCCCTCGTCCATCTGCTCCCAGGTCTTGAGCACTTCCATGCCCTCGTTGCCGATGTCGCCGCTCTCGTAGGCGGGGTCGTTGACCACTCCGAGGAGGGAGTCGAGCTTCTGGAGATAGACCTCCTCGCTGATCTTGTCGTCCTCGAGGAGGGTGGTCAGCTTGAGCAGGTCGTCCTCCTTCAGGCGCTGGAGGACGTTTTGGACGGGGATCTGGCGCTGCCGCTCGAGGATGCCCCGGACCCGGGTGAGGGTCATGAGTTCCTTGACCACGCGGGTCAGCTCCCGCTCGATCATCGAGACGCGCTGCGAGTAATCGCCGAAGCGGCGCGCGTAGATGCGGCGCCGCGCGGGGGACTTGGTCTTCGCGCCCTGGTGGAAGACGTCCTCGCGGAGCTTGTCGTACTTGTCGATCTGCCGGAGGTGCTGGTTCTCCCGGATTTCGAGGCGCTTCTCCTCGACCCGGATCTCCTCCAGGCCCAGATCGGTCAGCCCTTTCTTCCCCTTGGTGAAGATTTTTCCCAGGATCGACATGTCATTCCTCGAACATGATCTCGGGAGGCTCCTTTTCCCGGCGGGGAGCCTCCGTCTTCTTCTCCCGGTCCTTCAGGGGACGGGCGTCCTCGGTCTTCTCGACGGTCTTCGCGCGTTCCGGCTCCGGCTCGGGTTCGGGCCGCTCCATCTCCCGGAGGATTTCCTTCTCCTCGTCGTCGGGTTGGGCGGCTTCCGGGGCCAGGGCGATCCCCTCGGCGAGCTCCTTGGTCTTGTCGAGATCCTCGAGCAGCTGCTTGGCCTTGATGGCCAGGTCCTCCATGGTCTTCTTGTCGGGGAGCGCCTCGCTGGTGAGCTCGAGGATCGTCTCCAGGGAGGCGACGTGCTCGTTCAGGATCTTGAGCCGCTTGTTGTAGATGTTTTCGATGCGGTTGTTGAGCTCCTGCATCTTCCAGCGGATTTCCTTGACCCGGCGGGCGAGCATGAGCTTGCGCGCGTCGGAGATGTCGCCCTTGCCCTCCTCGAGCAGTTCCTCTTCCGCGCGGTCGAGCTCCTCGAGATCGGCCATGGCGCGCCGGCGGCGCGACTCGTCGCGGCGCCGGGCCTCCTTGAGGAGCACCAGCGCCTCGCGCTCGCTGCGGGCCCCGCGATAGAGCGGCGTCACCTCCTCGGGGAGGTCCTTCACGCCCAGGATTTTGCGGATCTTGTCCAGCATTCGTTATCCATACACCCGAGTCAGACGGTAGGGCCGCGCGCTGGTATCGAATCGGACGTACCGGTCCTCCGCGGCGATCTGAGTGAACGCCTCGCGGATGATCGGGATCGCGTAGCCCAGGGCGTCGAAGACGGTGTCCTCCGTGAGTTCGTCCATCAGAAGTTCCAGCGTGTGCCGGGAGACCCAGCGGCGCACCGCCTCCACCTTCTCCTCCTCGCTCGACAGGTCGAAGATCCGCGCCGCGGCGCGCCAGCGCGGATCGGGCGCATAGTAGGTCCGCCACGCCCCGTTCTGCACGTCGGAGAGGGCGATCAGGTGGTTGTTCCCCACCAGGGCGCGGCGCGCCTCGTCCTCCCAGCCGGTCGTCGCGAAGGCGTTGATGTAATAGAACACGTGCTCGCTCTTGACGATCTGGTCCTTCGCGCGCAGAAGCTCCGAGGCGGGGATCCGCGTCCGCGACGAGCCCGAGCGGACCAGGTCCTCCACCGGGCTGAAGGCGGCTCCCGCCACCACCACTTTTACGGACGGTCGGCCGAGCAGTTCCTTGTGCACGATTTCGTAGACGTGCAGCTCGTTCTTGGGCATCTCCTCGTAGGCGCGCATGAGGTCCCGCTCCGCGAAGCGCTTGATCAGCGATTTCACTTCACTAGACCGATCGTCCAGCACTTTCGTGACCCGATTTCGGGGCGACGCGTCGTAGGTCCGGTTGGTCAGCGGATCGAAGAGGCCGCCCGTCAGGTTGATGTTGTGGGACAGTCTCTCGAAATACCCCTCCTCCGCGGCGCGGGCGGCTTTGCGGTCGATTTCGGAGGCAGGAGCCTTTCGAATCCGGGTGCTCCCCATCACGCGCTCCGGGCGACGGTCTTCTTCATCCAAAGATCGAGCACCGGCTTGTCCGACAGCTTCCAGATGTCGATGGCGCGCACGGGCTTGGCCGGGGCCGTCGACTTCCACAGCAGCAGGCGCCGACCGTCGCCGTCGGAGGCGCAGATCATGTCGCTCGCGGCATCCAGGACGCCGATCGGCGCCCCGTCCGACTCGTAGGACGTCTCGAGGTTCTGGCCGATGACGCGGGCGCGGACCGACAGGTCGCGGGCGCTGTAGATCAGGTGCGGGATCGCACAGATCCGGGCGAGGCGCAGGTTCACGATCGGCTCGCGCTTGCGGACGAGGACGACGGGCTGGTCGGGGGAAGCGACCTTCCAGCAGACGATGGATCCGTTCTCCGTCCCCGCGAAGATCGTCCGGGCGGCGGCGGCGACGCAGGTCACGGGACTTTCGATGCTGGAGACGTACTTGACGGGCTCGCCGCTGGCGTCGGCCGGGGCGGAATAGACGTGCCGGCCGCTCGCGAAGAGCAGACGGCCCTCCTGCATCTGCACCGCGCGCGTCGTCTTGTTCCGGCGGGTGAGCTCCTCGTAGACCATGTCGGGCTCGTCGCCGGGACGGTCGGCCTGCCAGCGGGCCAGGCCGAACTCCGAATGGGTGGCGTAGATCGCGTCGCCCGTCATCGCGATGGAATTCACCCCGCCGCGGATCGGGCCCCCGGGCGGCAGCGGATAGTCCAGGACCTCCATCGTGCCGTCCAGCCGGACGGTCGACACGCCGTGCTTGGAGCCGCCGACCAGGTAGGGGCCTCGAGGGGATTCCACGGAGCGGACGGACCGCAGGGGATCCTTGAACGTATACACCCGGGACTGCAGGCCGCCCTCGGCATCCAGCTCCAGCACCTTGTTGCCCGTGGCGGCGAAGATGCGCTCCACATTGGAGGTCGTGATCTCCTCCGGGGCGATCGAGGCCCCCGTGGAGAGCAGCCCCTCCATGGCCTTGTAGATCACCTGGACGACTTCCTCTCCGCAATCCTTCGCCTTGGAGACGAGCTCCTCGGCGGTCAGCTGGACGGAGTCGTCCTCCATGAGCTTGGCGTAGAGAAGGCCCTTGAGTTTTTCGTCGGGCACCTTCGTCAGGACCGATTGGACGTCCTGGTCCTTCAGGATGCCGGCGAGGCGGCGCAATCGGGCTTCCTTCTTCTCGAAAACTTCCGCCGATCGGCGCTGCTCGTCGGCCCGCCGCTTGTCCGACGCATTCCGCTCCTCCAGGTCCTTCGAGACGAGCGAGAGGTCCAGGATGCGGCCCGGCCGCACGCCGGCGTCGAACAGGTAGCGCTCCAGGCCTTCCTGCAGGCGGGGGACGAGCGTCGTCGAGTGGTCGGCGCGGTGCAGCTCGGACGCCGGCATCCCCCCCGCGCAAAGGCCCAGGAGGCGCCGGAATTCGGGCGCCAGCTGGCTCTTCAGGTCCTGGACCGAGAAGGTTCCCGGGAAGTTGAAGAAGGTTCGGCAGAAGTCGCGGAAGAGGTCCAGGCGCGACGTCGCCAGCTCCAGGGTCAGGCTCGTCGTGGCGGACAGCCCCAGGCCGTCGGCGGTTTTCAGGTCGCCGAAGGCCAGACGCAGGGTGCACTGGCCCCGCTTGGCCAGGACCAGGTCGAAGTGCCCCGAGACCTCCGTTCCCTCGCCGTAGACGGCCATGGTCCCGTCCTGGAACAGGGCCAGGCCCGAGGTGTTCAGGGGGATCGTGATCGCCTTGCGGAAGAAGCCGCCGAGGTCGTGGGAGGATATCTTGATTGCCAGGAGGTTGCGATCATTCAGGAAATCCGACAACGTCAGCCTGGCCATCTCTAAAAAGGATACCAGATGGCGCGGGGATTAATCAAGCCAGGGGGCCGCCGGGGGCCGTGCGGTCGAGCCAGGCTCGCTGCTCCTTCGTGTCGGGGACGAGACAGCCGCGGGCGGCGCTGATCGCCTCCCAGGCCCCGTCCGGAGTGCGGCCCAGGAGCACCAGGATCGAGGCCAGAAGGAGAGGCGAGCGGCCGATGCCCATGCGGCAATGGGCGACGATGCTGCGACCCTGGGCGTGCTGGGCCGCCAGGTCCCGGGCCAGGGCCCACACGGGCGCGGAGTCCTCGGGAATGCCCCGGTCCCAGATCGGATGGGCGTGAAACGCCAGCCCGTGCCGCCGTGCGGTTTCACCCTCGCGCTCCAGGCCGAGATAGGACTCCTCTTGAGGGGTGAGCAGCGAGACGAGGACATCGACGCCGTCCGCCTTCATCGCCCGGATCTCGTCCTCCAGCCCGTCGCCTCCGCGGGGTCGGGGCATGACGGCGAGCCGGCCGGGGCCGGCGGTGTCGATCCAGAAGATCTCGGTACTCATGGGGCTAAGGGATTGTAATCCAGAGATCGGGCCGCGGGGGAATTTCTAGCTCGCGAGGTCCCAGAGGCCGGAGATGCTGTCGTAGTAGAGCAGCGCTTTCTCCTTCGCCAGAAGGGCTTCGCGTCCCAGTCTCTCCGGGGTGCCCCAGGGAGACCGGCCCAGCCAGAGGGACACTTCCACGGTCCGTCCGCTGTTGACCACGTCCCGGACGGGATCCGCCGAGAGGCCGATTCCGTCCGCCAGGTCGGCGATTTCTTCGAGAACCGAGCGGCTCATGCGGCCGACATGCACCCCCGCCGCGCCGTGGATGAAGCCCCGGACCAGCGCTTCCAGAGCGCGGTAGAAATGGGTGCGCTTGGCGAAGACCACGCGGGACAGGCCGTCGTCCTGGGTCGCGAAAAGGAACTGCTCCTCGCGAAGGGACAGCCGGCTCTGGGACAGATCGCGGTGGACGCTCGTCAGCGTGTCGGGCGTGATGGGGCCCTTCGTGAGACCCGCCCAGTCGAAGCGGTTCCGGCCGGTCCAGGCTTGGCCGAGCTTGAGCAGCGCCTCGCCGCTCATTTGGAAGAGGTAGCCGTTCACGAGCTCGACGGGGATGTCCAGGCCGTCCCGAAGCAGGCGGCCCCGGGAAATCCGGTCGGCCCGGAAGAGCAGGGCCCGGTCGCCTTCAGTCCGGGTGATGATGCCGCTCATCCGCTCCCGGACGGCGTTCTCGGATTCCTTGGTCAGGGGTTCCCAATAGTTCGGGTTGAGCAGCTCGGCCGGCATGCGGGTCACGAACGCGTCCAGGGCCCGGATCTCGAGTCCAAAGAGGCTGCCGAAGTCGGTCATCGTGAGGCCCTGGGTGTAGAAATGGGACTCATCGTGACCGTCGAGGCGGACGAGGAGCTCCAGCGGATGGGGGCTGCGGCCCGGGGACGTCTGGAGCAGGAGGTCCTTGGGGTTCACGGGGGCGGCCAGGGTGGACATGGGCCGTATTATAAGGGCCCCGATCATGCGCGCAAGAAGTTCCCGGTCGGCCGGGACCGCCCCGGCGGGTCCGGCGGGCGTCCCCCCTGGTTTTGGCTTGACTTGCCGCAGGAGCCCCCTAGAATGGCGAACTCACCCGACGAATTCAGGAGGAAAATCCCATGGGCATCAAGGTTGCGATCAACGGCTTTGGCCGTATCGGCCGGCTGGTCTTTCGCGCCCTGCACGAACAGGGCCTGCTCGCCAAGGAACTCGACATCGTCGCCGTGGGCGACATCGTGCCCGCGGACAATCTCGCGTACCTGCTCAAGTACGACTCGACGCAGGGCGCCTTCAAGGGCAAGGTCGGCTCGAAGAAGTCCGCCGCCGACAAACCCGACGACGACATCCTGATCGTCGACGGCAAGGAGATCAAGGTGGTGTCGGCGAAGTCGCCCGCCGAGCTCCCCTGGGCCGCCCTGGGCGTTCAGCTCGTCATCGAGTCCACCGGCCTCTTCACCGAGGCGGACAAGGCCAAGGGGCACCTGACGGCCGGCGCGAAGAAGGTCATCATCTCCGCTCCCGCCAAGGGCGAGGACATCACGGTCGTGATGGGCGTCAACGACTCGAAGTACGATCCGGCCAAGCATCACATCGTCTCGAACGCGTCGTGCACGACGAACTGCCTGGCGCCCGTGGTGCACGTCCTCCTCAAGGAGGGATTCGGCGTCGCCGAGGGCCTGATGACGACCGTGCACTCGTACACCGCGACCCAGAAGACCGTCGACGGTCCCTCGCGGAAGGACTGGAAGGGCGGCCGCAGCGCGGCGCTCAACATCATCCCGTCCACGACCGGCGCGGCGAAGGCCGTCGCCCTCGTCATCCCCGAGATCAAGGGGAAGCTGACCGGCATGGCCTTCCGCGTGCCCACGCCGACCGTCTCCGTCGTCGACCTGACGTTCAAGACGGTGAAGGACACGTCGCTCGACGAGATCAAGGGCGCGATGAGGAAGGCGTCCGAGTCGTACCTGAAGAACATCCTCGGCTACACCGAGGACGAGGTCGTCTCCTCGGATTTCATCCACGACCAGCGCTCGTCGATCTTCGACGCCGGCAGCTGCATCGAGCTGAACAAGAACTTCTTCAAGCTGATCAGCTGGTACGACAACGAGTGGGGCTACTCCTGCCGCGTCTCGGAGCTGACCAAGCTGATGGCGTCGAAGATGCTCTAAGGGGGGCGGCGATGGCGAAGCTCAGCGTCCGCGACCTCGACCTCCGGGGCAAACGCGTCCTGGTCCGCGTGGATTTCAACTGTCCCCTCAAGGACGGACAAGTGGGCGACGACACCCGCATCAAGGCGGCGCTGCCGACGATCCGGTACATCCTGGAGCAGGGAGGCAAGGCGGTCCTGGTCTCTCATCTGGGCCGCCCCGACGGCAAGCCGAACGACAAGTACTCCCTGAAGCCGGTCGCCGGCCGCCTGCAGGAGCTCCTGGGCAGGCCGGTGGACTTCGGCGAGCCCAAGGGAGGGGCGATCACGCTCCTGGAAAACGTCCGCTTCGATCCGGGCGAGGAGAAGAACGACGACGGGCTGGCGAAGAAGCTGGCGACGTACGGCGACGTCTACGTCAACGACGCCTTCGGCACGGCACACCGGGCGCATTCGTCCACGGCGGGCGTGACCAAGTACTTCAAGCAGTCCGCCTGCGGGTTCCTGATCGAGAAGGAAATCCAGTACCTGGGGAAGGTGCTGAACAATCCCGACAAGCCGTTCATCGCCATCATGGGCGGCTCGAAGGTCTCGGACAAAATCCTCATCCTCGAGCAGCTGACCAAGAAGGTCGACGCGATCATCGTGGGCGGCGGCATGGCCTACACGCTGCTCAAGGCCCAGGGCAAGGCGGTGGGGAACTCGAAGGTCGAGGCCGACAAGCTCGATCTGGCGAGGAAGATCCTGGCGTCGGCGCGGATCATCCTGCCGGTGGACCACGTCGCGGCGGACAAGTTCGACGCCGCCGCCAAGACGCAGGTGGTGACGGACGTCCCCGACGGCTGGATGGGCCTGGACATCGGTCCCAACACGGTCGAGCTCTTTCGCCGGGAGCTCGCAAATGCCAAGACCGTCCTGTGGAACGGCCCGCTCGGGGTCTTCGAGATGGATCCCTTCGCCCTGGGGACGAAGGCCATCGCGAAGTTCCTCTCGCAGCTGCAGGGCTGCACCACCATCGTGGGGGGAGGCGACACCGCCGCGGCAGTCGAGAAGTTCGGCGTGGCCGACCGGATGTCGCACGTGTCCACGGGCGGCGGAGCGTCCCTGGAGTTCCTCGAGGGGAAGGAACTGCCGGGCATCGCGGCGCTCAGCAACCGCTAGGACTGTCCCGGGATCTCGAGTGCGTGGTCGCGCAAGACCTTGCCCTGAAGCACCTTACGAATCCATCGATGGGACGGTTCGTTTTGCGGCGGGACGGGCTATAATGGCCCCCGGATGAAGCCCATCCGACTCGCCCCGTCCATTCTCAACGCCGATTACGGCCGCCTCAAGGAGGAGATCCAGAGGGCCGAAGAGGGCGGAGCCGACCAGATTCACGTCGACATCATGGACGCGCATTTCGTGCCCAACCTGTCGATGGGTCCGGCCGTCGTGGAGTCCGTTCGGAAGCTGACCCGGCTTCCGCTGGACCTGCATCTCATGGTGATGGAGCCGGAGAAACTGGTGAAGTCGTTCGCCGATGCGGGGGCGGACTCGATCACGTTCCATGCCGAGGCGGTGGCGCAGGATTACGCGCGGAAACACAAGGAGCGGGGCTACGCGATGCAGCTCGTCTGCAAGGACTTCTACGACCGCGGCCGGTTGGAGAAGACCATCGAGGAGATCCGCAAGCGCGGGAAGAAAGTGGCCGTCGCGCTCAATCCCGAGACCGAAGTTGAGGTGATCGAGTTCCTCGACCGCGTGGACATGGTCCTGGCCATGACGGTCTGGCCGGGCTTCGGAGGGCAGAAATTCATCGACTCCGTGCTCCCGAAGGTCTCGAAGTTGCGGAAGTTGTCGGCGACGGTCGATATCGAGGTAGACGGCGGCGTGGACCTGAGCAACATTGAGAAGGCCGCTGCCGCGGGGGCGAATGTGTTCGTGGCGGGGACGTCGGTGTTCCACGCCCCGGATCCCGTGGCCGCGCTGAAAGAGTTGAGGCAGAAAGCCGAGAGGGCGTATGGCGTTTGAGAAGATCAAGAAGTTCATCTCGCGGAAGCGACAGATCCCCGGCGACCTCTGGATGAAGTGCCCCGACTGCAAGGGGATGCTCTTCAAGAAGGAAGTCGAGGACCGGAAGAAGGTCTGCACCGAGTGCCAGTACCACTTCACGATCACGCCGACCGAGCGGCTCGACCTGATGGTCGATGCCGGCAGCTTCCAGGAGCTCTGGGCGGATCTCGAGTCGGTCGATGCGCTCAAATTCGAGGGCGAAGTCTCCTACAAGAAGAAGCTGGCGGCCGCGGAGAAGGAAACCGGGCAGAAGGACGCCTGCGTCGTCGGGACGGCGAAGATGTCGGCCCGCGAGGTGGTGGTCGGCATGACCGATTCGCGCTTCATGATGGGCAGCATGGGCTCGGTTCTGGGCGAGAAGGTGACGCGGGCGTTCGAGCTGGCGACCGAAAAGAAACTGCCGGTGATCTTCGTCTCGGGCTCCGGGGGCGGGGCCCGCATGTTCGAGGGCTGCCTCTCGCTGATGCAGATGGCGAAAACGTCCGCCGCCATCGCCCGGCACAGCGACGCCGGGGGCCTCTTCATCTCGGTCCTGACGAACCCCACCATGGGGGGCGTCATGGCCAGCTTTGCCGCGCTGGGCGACATCATCCTTGCCGAGCCCAAGGCGATGATCGGGTTCGCCGGTCCGCGGGTGATCGAGCAGACCATCAAGCAGGACCTGCCCAAGGGCTTCCAGACCTCCGAGTTCCTCCTGGCCCACGGCTTCATCGACATGATCGTCGACCGTCGGAAGATGAGGGAGGAGCTGACGAGGCTCCTCGACTACCTGGCGCCCGTTCCGGCGTGATCGACGTCGCCTTCGTCATCGGTCGCCTCAATATCGGGGGCGCCGAGGCCGAGCTCCTCCGCATCGCCCGCGGACTCGACCGATCCCGCTTTCGCCCCGTCGTCATCACCCTGCAGGATGCCGGCCCCCTGGCGGGTGATTTGGGAAGCGTCGAGCTGATCGAACTGGGACGCCGCAAGGCCTGGCCCGGCACCTGGCGGGCCCTGAGCCGCCTCTTGGCCGAGCGAGAGCCCGCGATCGTCCAGTCCTTCCTCTTCGGGGAGAACATCCTCTGCCGCGCGATCGGGAAGGGCCTTGTCGTCTCGGGGCTGCAGGGGTCCCTGTCGGACGCCTGTGAAACGGGGCCGTCGCTCCGGCTCTCGGTCGACCGGGCGACCTTCGACCGGGCCGCGGCGGTCGTCTCGAACTCGGCGTATTACCGCGCCCTGTACGGATCCTACGGCTTCGATGCGAGCCGCATCCGGGTGATTCCCAGCGCGGTGACGCCGATGCTCCCGGCGAGCGGCGAGGGGGTCCGGGCGCGCTACGGGATCCGCGACGGGGAGGTGCTCGTCACCTGCCTGGCGCGTCTGGTCGAGCGGAAAGGACACGACGACCTGATCCGCGCGCAGTCGGGCCTGCGGCTTCTCTTCGTTGGAGACGGTCCGTACCGGCGTCGTCTGGAAGGCCGGGGCGCGATCCTGGCGGGCGCTCGCCGGGACGTTCCGGAAATCCTGGCCGCGAGTGACATCGTGGCGCTGCCGTCGCGTTTTGGCGAGGGCTGCCCCAACGCGCTGCTCGAAGCCATGGCGGCGGGGAAGCCGGTGGTGGCGGCCCGGACCGGGGGCATCCCGGAAGTCGTGATCGACGGGGAGACGGGCATCCTGGTCCCGCCGGAGGACCCCGGCGCCCTCCGCGACGCCCTGCTCCGGCTGGCTGGCGATGCCGCGCTGCGGGCCAGGATGGGGGCGGCGGGCCGGGAACGGGTCGCGCGCGAGTTCTCGGTGCCCAAGCTCGTCCAGTCTTATGAGGCCCTGTACTCGGAATTGACGGCGTCCAGGCCCCCGATATAATCGGGGTTCATTCCCATGAGGACGACTCCATGACTGACCTCGCCAACAAGGTAAAGTCCCTGATCCGCGACGTTCCGAACTTCCCGAAGAAGGGCATCACCTTCAAGGACATCACCCCGGTGCTCAAGGACGCGACCACCTTCTCGAGGGTCGTCGCGGCGCTGGAGGCCTACGGCCGCAAGCGCGGGACGGAGCTCGTGGCCGGCATCGAGTCCCGCGGCTTCCTGTTCGGGGCGGCGGTGGCCGCGCGGCTGGAGGTCGGCCTGATCCCGATCCGGAAGAAGGACAAGTTGCCGTGGAAGACGATTGCCCAGAGCTACGACCTGGAGTACGGGAAGGACACGCTGGAGATCCACCGGGATGCGGTGAAGAAGCGCCAGCGCGTGCTCGTGGTCGACGACGTGTTGGCGACCGGCGGCACCCTCCTGGGGGCCTGCAAGTTGGTGGAGAAGGTCGGCGGCGTGGTGGCGGGGACGACCTGCCTGCTCGAGCTGACGTTTCTCAACGGGCTGAAGAAGCTGAAGAAGCGGGATTTCTATTCGATCGTGCAGTACTAGCCTCTTCATCCATGAGGAGCGCGACCTGATGCGATGGATCCCGGGCCTCCTGTTGATCTCCATGCTGGGGGCCTGTTGCACCGCGGCCACGGAGCCCGAAACCGCCAAGGCCTCCGAAGAAAAAGTGATCGAGGCGATCCGGGGGATGTACCAGGCTTACCAGCAGGCGGACCTTCCCAGGGTCGGGAAGTACCTGACCGAGGACTCGACCTGTTACGACGCCGCGACGAGCGTGCTGGTGAGGGGCCGCAAAGCAGTGCTCGACCATTTCGGAACGATCCTGGCGCGGCATGAGCCCGGGGAGGCCTGGGAGTCGTCGATCGAGGGGATGAAGGTCACGACATCGAACGACTTGGCGGTCGCGACCTACCAACTCCGGACGTCGGCCGGCGGCATTCACGCCCTGTCGGCGGTGACTCAGGTCTTCCAGCGCCGCGGCGACGCTTGGCTGGGCATTCACCTCCACCGGAGCTGGACGCTCCCGCCGAAGTAGCGTTCCCTCGCGGAAGCCTCCCTGCTATAGTGGCCAAGTCCAAAAGAGGGAGAACTTCGTGAATCGGACACTCCGGCCGTTCATTCTCTTCCTCGGGCTCTCCGCCGGGGGTGGCGCGGCCCAGTCGGAACGGAAACCCGACGGCCCCGCGGCGCTGCAGGCCAGGGTCGCCTTCAAGGTTCCCGCGGGGTCCTTCCTCGCCGCCCTGGAGCAGATTGAGCGCGACGCCGGCGTTCCCTTCGCCGTCCTGCCGGAAATCCTTCCCCCGGATCTCCGGATCGAGGCGATGACCTTCGACGGGCCTCTGGCGCAAGGACTCGACAAGCTGATCCAGCCCCTCCACTTGAAATGGGAGGTCGGGGAGCTGGGCGGCATCGCGGTCTTCCCCCCGAAATTCAAGTCGCCGGACTTCCCGGACTGGGTTTCGAGGAACTTCGAGGTCACCGGCATCGAACTTCTGGATGTCGAGGAATTCGGCCAGACTCTGGGACTCCGCCAGGGAGACGTCATCGAGGCGCTCAACGGTGAGAAAATCAACGGCTATGCGGCCTACCGGGAGATGGTGCTCAAGGACGTCAAGCCGGAGGAATCCGTCACCCTGACTGTCCGCCGCGGGCCCGAGCAGATCCAGGTCAAGGCGAAGCCGAACGCGCGGGCGCCGATCGGCTCGATCGGCGTGACCCGCTTTGCGGATGCGCCGACCGAAACCGCCACGTATGAAAAGGGAGGGCACCGGGACCCGGCCTGGAACGACCTCTTCGCCCGGGTCATTGCGGAGTACCGCCAGAAGGACGATGCCGCCTGGACCCCCGAGTCCATCCTGCGCGCCGTCCGGGAGTGTACGAAGGCCGGCTGCCGGGACCCTCAGCTGCCGCTGATGCTCATCCGCCATGTCGGCGAGTTTACCGAGGAGCGGTGGAAGGACGTCGAGGCGTGCTACGATCCCGCCGCGTTCCGGACCTCCTATGGCGGGAGCCGCAGCTTCGCGCGCGCGGATGCCGCGGGCGAATTCCTGCTGCACGGAAGCCCTGCCGTCCGTGCCCGCGTCCGCCGCTATGTCGAGTGCGGCTGGGCCGCGACGCGGGACCTTCGCCTGGGCTACGGTCTGGCCGGACTGCATTTCGCGGAGGCGAACTACGGGGCGTGCCTGCGCCTCCTGGAAGGGCTCCGTCAGCCCATGCTGACGAGCACGCAGCTGGACGGCCCACCCTGGCTGCAATTGGAAAGCCAGGCTCTTCAGCGGCTCGGGAAACTGGACCTCGCGCGCAAGCGGTCGGCGGAGCTCGCCGAAAAAATCCCCCTCCCTCATGCGAAGATCCCGTCCACGTTTCACTCCAATACCTTCGAGCTGCTGCAAAACGTCCAGGAAAAGGCCCGGAACGACAAGTTTCCGGGGCCCATCGGGGTGCTGACCTGGAAGGCGCACTCGGCGCTGGACGCCATCAACAAGGCCTGGGGGGCCTGGTCCGGGTACAGTCTGAAGGACACCGGACCCGCGCGCTATTCGCCGGACCTCATCGACGTGATGCCGCCCGACTCGGTCGAAGTCTACTTCTTCCCGAAGCTGGTCAAGACCTACTCGTCGGGCGGCTACGGAGGCACCATCTGCTTCGCCTTCGGCGCCGCCCAGGGGCAGACGCTCGAGACTCCCTTCGGCCAATGGCGCTGGACCCAGAGCTCGGTCTACCGCCTGACCGGCAATCTGGACCTGACGCGGACCTTCGGATCCCTCGGGTATGCCGGAGACATCCCCTTGGTCGGCTTCGGCAACGGCCGCACCGACGAGTTGCGGTTCTTCAAGACGCCCGAACTGGTGACCCTCCGCTGCAACGGCGCGTGGGTGACGACCGACTGTGCCCCCTGCCTCGCGGACGAAGGCTGGCTGGCCATGGCGGTGACCACCGCCAAGGGATACATGGATACCGGCGTCCTGGTTCCCACGAAGCGGGCTTATGACGTCGACCGCATCCGGGAGCTGATGGAGAAGATCACCCATCCCGACATCGGTCGAGAGGACAAGATCCGGGCGTGGGACGAGGCGGCCCTTCTGGCGCCGAACAGTGTGATGAGGAAGGTGATGAACCTGATTCCTCCGGCGGCGCGGGAGAAGGTGCCCCTGCCGAAACTCCCGGAGGATGCTCCCCCCGTCGACGAGATGACGCTCGCCAAGGCGGTGGAACGCCTGGAACAGCGGGGGAAGTCCTCGTGGACGGCTCCGGATCCGGAGGACGCGGACCGGGTCTGGTGCGCCCGGCCGGACGGACGCCTGGAATCGATCAGCAGGGCGCGATTCTTCACGGTCTACTATCCGGCGCTGCGATCCGACGCCCCGGCGCCAGAAGTGAGCCAGCCCGTCTTCCAAAAGGAGGCGATCTGGTTCCCGACGAACCGGGGGCTGTTCCGCTTCGACCGCGTCGGGGACGTCTTCCGCAACATTCCCGTCGGAGGCCTCTATGCCGACCGCTCCATCGAATCGATCCGGTTGAAGGACAACGTCCTCGCGGTCACCGCGGGCGGCGAGTGGACGCTCGATCTCCAGACGGAGCGGTGGACGTCGAAATGAGCCTCCTGCTCTCCGCGGTCCTCGCGCTGCAGGGCGCCGGTCCCGGCGTGTCGGACGAAATGCTCTTTTTCAATTATCTCCGCGAGGCGCGCTTCGGGGAGCTCTCTTCCTGGATGGACAAGCTGCCCCCCGGCCATTCGCTGGAGGCGGCGCGGCCTTGGGTGAACCGCCTCTCGTCCGCGCAACAGGCCCTGATCGAGGCGGTCAATCGGGGCGGGATCGAGTGCGACCTGAAGGAGGTCTATCCGGATTCGCCGAAGTCCGGGAAGATCATCGGGGCGACGGCCACGACGCTCAGCGTCCAGGACGGAGAGCGCAAGCGGTCCCTGATCTGGTCGGGCCTGCCGCCGCGCGTGACCTTCCTGCTGGCACGTCGTTATCTCACGACCGAAGCGGAGAAGGACCGGACCCTGCTGCCGGAACTCGCGGACGCGCTGGGTCTGGACGGCGAGCTCCGCGGCTCCGGCGACGGTTGGGCGGGCGACGTCGAGGCGGTCGAAGCGGTCCGGAAGGCGCTCGGGGACCGGTCGCTGCCCGAGGCGCAGCAGGTCCTCGGGCCGCGCCTGGAAGGGAAATCGGTGAGCCCTTCCTTGAAGGTGGCGGCCCTTTGGGTCCGGCGGCTGGAGCAGGCCGGCGCCGCGCTCGCAGTTCGGAAGGGCGCCGCCGCGGGACGACTGCCCGTGGGGAGCGTACTGACGCTGTACGAGGATTTCGAAGGCGGACCCGAACTCTTCCCGAAGTCCTGGATCAAGGGGTCGATCTCGGCCCGACCTGACGGGAGCGACCCGAGGGATCGTTGGTGCCTCAAGTCCACGTTTACCGGGGTCCGTGAGGCCTTCAGCGAGCTGGTCGCCCACCTCGACTTTGGAGTCCCCGAAGACGCCCGTCCTCTCCTGGAGGAGTGGACCTATCTGTCCTGCAGGATCTGGGCGTTCAACACCCGCACCGTCTCGGTCGTCATGGAAGCGAGCAACGGCGACCAGTCGGACCGGGTTTCCAGGATCGATACCGCGGTCCGCCCGGAACAGTGGACCCGGATCCGAGTCCGGCTGGGGGACGTCACGCTGCACCGGCCCCGCGTGGCCTACTATTCGGTCGTTCAGCCCGTGGCCCTGGGTGATCGGATGCACGTCCTCCGCTTCGAGGCGAATCGGGAGAATACGGACCGGAAGGACGGCTACTTCTACGTCGACGACCTCCAGGTTTACGTCGTCAAGCCTCCGGATGCCGGCCTCCCCGACAAGCGGTAGTCGGGTTCCTAGGGAACACGCCGAGCGGCCAGACGACGCAGCGCCGAGCGGGCGGCCTGGGTCTGCCGGGCCGACTCGGTTCCTGCAGCGAGTTTTTCGAGCAGCGTTCTCGCCTCCGCCGTCCCCGCCATCTCCAGGACGCTGATCGCCCGCAACGCGCGGTCCAGCTCCGGTGCTCCCCCCTTCATCTCCTTTTGCTCCGCGATCAGCGCGCGGATGCGGAGGGCCGTTTCCAGAGGAGGCTTCCGCTCCAGGAACTGCTCCAGGAGCGCCGGGGTGCCGACGACGCGGATCATTTTCGCGGCGCGATCCCGGACATCCGCGTTGTCGTCGTCCAGGCTCAAGATCAGACGTTCGACTTCCTCGAAGCTCACCGGAACGAGCCGGGAGCTGAGATAACCGACGGCCGATTTCGGCGAGTCGGCGAGCGCGCAGATGCTTCGGAAGGCCCGGTCGGCTTCCGGGCGAGCGAGCTCGTCCCAGTGCCGGGCCAGCGCGGCCGGGTCGAGTTCGGCCGGGGTCTTCGGCGGGGCCACGACGTTTCCGATGTCGCGGACGGCGATGGTGAGATCCTCCAGCGCGAGCGCCATCGTTCTGCCGTCGGGGGAACACTGGAATGCGGTCACCGGACCAGACTTGACCGTCACGGTGGGTTCCTGGCCGTCCGGCAGGCTCCAAGCCTTGAGGGCGCCGTCGCGGAGGACGAGGACACGGCGGCCGTCGGGCGCGAACTCAATCCGGCCGTGAGCGGGTCCCAGCGTCTCGAAGCGGGCGAGGTCGGCGATCTTCTGGCCCGTCCTGGTGTCCCAGACGGTGAGCACGTGCTCCGGGACCCAGCGATGCGCGTCGAGTCGGCCGACGCTCGCAACGGCGAGGAG
>Ga0209579_10001606_pt1 | contig 18370 bp, 10 predicted proteins | sample Coa_R1_2_FD_187152 | JGI IMG/M metagenome (GOLD analysis project Ga0209579, IMG submission 187152) | Surface soil microbial communities from Centralia Pennsylvania, which are recovering from an underground coalmine fire - Coalmine... | ecosystem: Environmental > Terrestrial > Soil >... | reverse complement strand
CGGCTCAGTTCCGCTACCAATCGGCGTTGGGAACGCCGCTGGTGAGGACCAGCCGAGCAGCGGTCTATCAGCCCTTCGCATGGTGCATCTGGGGTTACCGGAACTGCACAAGCCGTGACGATCGGGTCCGCAAGCCGCTATTCGAGGGCGAGATGATCGTGCTGGGCGGCTGCATTCTGTCGATGCTTGCGTTCTTTGTCGCCGCCAACAAGCGCGCACAACGGCTGTCGGAGAACGCGGAGGACCTGCATGGCTCCGCACGCTGGGCTTCGCCGAGCGATATCGAAGCGACCGGCGTCATGCGCAGCGAGGGTGGGGTTTACGTTGGCGGCTGGTACAACGACTCGACTCGCCGGTTGCAATATCTCCGTCACAACGGCCCAGAGCATGTTCTGGCCTTCGCCCCAACGCGATCTGGCAAAGGAGTCGGGCTTGTAATTCCCACCCTGCTCGCCTGGGACGAAAGCGCGGTTATCTACGACATTAAGGGCGAGAACTGGGCAAAGACGGCTGGATTCCGAGCCAGTCGCGGTCAACTGTGCTTCAAGTTTTCCCCAGTCGAGGAGACAACGTCCTCTCGCTTTAACCCGTTGGCCGAAGTGCGGCTCTTCACTCCACGTGACGTTTCTGATGCGCAGAACATCGCCGACATGATCATTCGCAGTGGAGAGGACAGCCCGATGGAGCGGCACTGGGAAGACAGTGCGGCCTCACTCACAACCGGCATGATCCTGCACGCATGCTACACCGCCGCCGCTGAAGATCGAGTCGCCAGTCTGGCCGACCTCGCTGGCCATTTCACGCGCCCCGGCGTCGAATTTCGCGAAACCCTAAACGAAATGGTGAGCTATCCGCATGACACCGAGTACCGGCACGGGTGGCGAACACCAGCCGGCCTCAAGACCTCGACACACCCAGTCGTCTCGGAAAAAGCGCAGGAGATGCTCGACAAGGAGAGCAAGGAGTTGTCTGGCGTGCTGTCGACCGCGAAAACGGCGCTGGCTCTCTACAGCGACCCTCTCGTGGCGCGGAACACCGCGGCGAGCGATTTCACCATCAATGACCTGGTGAACGATGACCGTCCAGTATCGCTTTACCTCGTTGTACCGCCCTCGGACAAGATTCGCCTGCGCCGTTTAATCCGCCTGATGTTCACGATGGTCGTAAATCGGTTGACCGAGCGGATGGCCTTCGATGGCTCCGAGCAACGGAAAAACAAACATCGCCTGCTATTCCTGATCGACGAATTCCCCAGCTTAAATCGAATGGAAATCTTCGCTGACGCATTGTCCTACATGGCCGGGTATGGTCTCAAAGCCTATTTGATCACCCAGGACATCCGCCAGATTGTGGACGCCTATGGACAGAACGAGAGCATCGTTTCAAATTGCCACGTTCGCATCGCTTTCGCACCAAACCAAGTCGAAACTGCTGAGCTGCTTTCCAAGATGACCGGCACGGCGACTGTGCAGAAGGCAAGCTTCAACTTCTCGGGCTCCCGATTCTCTCCGGTGATGTCTCACGTGAACGCGAGTGTGGATCACATCGAGCGGCCGCTCATGACGCCGGACGAGATCATGCGGCTCAGGCCCCCGAAGAAGGAAGGCAACGGTGATTCCGAGGTGATTACAGAGCCCGGCGACATGCTCATCTTTGTTTCGGGACACTTCCCAATTCTCGGGATGCAGATGCTCTACTTCGCCGATCCTGAACTGTCGCGCCGATCGTCCATCCCGCCGCCGATCGCCTCCCGATGCCAGATTTCGCCGCTGCCGGCGCTTCATATCGACAAACCTGAGTTCGTCACTGACGACGGCGCTACGACCGGGTTGGAGCGCGGGTTCATCGAGGAACTGAGGAGGTCTTAGACTCCATGCAAACGAACCGAATCGAACTCGCGGGCTACCTGGCGGCGAAGCCGGAACTTCGCTTTCTGCCATCCGGCACCAAGGTGGCGAACGTCCGCCTCGGTGAGACGTATCGCTTCAACGGTCGTGACGGCAGATCGCAATCGCATACGAACTGGCACAGCCTTGTCTTCTACAACGAGATTGCGGACGTCGCGATGACTTACGAACAGGGCGAGAATATTCACGTCGAAGGTTCTCTACAGCAGCGAAAGTTCACTCCGGCCGATGGGGTAACACGGACGGTTCACGAAGTTCATGTGAAGAGCTGCCACGTAATCGCAAACACCCGGTTAGAACGGGAAGTTCCCGCCACGACCATGCCTTCGGAGTCAGAGGTGACCCATCATGACGCTAGCTGGCCTGTTTGACCGTTTGCAGCGCGGGAATCTCGTCGCGAGCAAGCGCTTGACGGGAATGGCCGTTGCCGCGTTCGCGGCGCCATTTTTCTTGTTGGGGACGGCAGGCGTTAGGATCAACTCCTCCCCGTCGTTGCCGTTGGGCTTCTATACGGAAACATCCGACAAAGGAGCACGACTGATCGAGTTTTGTCCCCCGGAACCGTACGGCAGCTTTATGGCGGGCCGAGGGTACCGATCAGCCGGAAATTGCCCGGACGGCGGTAGCCCGCTCATGAAACCGGTAATCGCCAGCGCGGGAGACATCGTCGAGATCTCTCAGCGCGGACTCGCCGTGAACGGAGTGCTGCTCTCCAACACGGCACCGAAGTCGATTGACAGCAAAGGTAGACCAATGACGGCGTGGACAAGCGGGCAATATCGGGTCGCCGTTGGCTTCGTCTGGGTAGCGTCAACCTACAACACATGGAGCTTCGACAGCCGCTATTTCGGACCGATTCCCACGGGGATCATTCGCAATCGGCTCAAACCCTTGCTTACCCTATGAAAGAACCTTTCGCTGATGGACTTTCTTTTTGTTCTTCGTTCGCTATCGGCCTTGCAATTTCAACCGGGCATCCAGCCGGGCTTGCCGCGGCATTCGCCATGCCCGTGGTATGCCTGACGGGCGGATCGCGACGATCTGCTTTCAGGAATGCTTCGGCATACTACTCCGCCGGCCTTTGGCCGATGGTTCCCGGACTACAGCGCTACCTGGGGCATTCTGCGGACCTCTTGACGGCGATCCTGATCTGGTCCGGCTCGTCGATTCTGTTGTCCTTGCCCTGGACGTTGGCGTGGACGTCTGACCGCCACTCCCAATACTGGTGGCGAGTTTTGCTCGCCAGTCTCACGGGCATTGTTCCTCCTCTTGGTCTAATCGGCTTCATTTCGCCGGTGGTCGGCGCGGGCTATCTGTTTCCGGGCACTGGCTGGTTTGGCTTGGCAGCGACCGCCTTGCTTCCAGGTATTGTCCTCGCACTCTCTCATTCAAGCGCGAGCTCGGCGCGTATCGGGCTCCGCGTTGCGCTCACAGCAGGGGTCGCGATGGGAATCTGTGCTCATGCGTTCATCGCCGGACTGCCGGCGCTGCCAGCCAGATGGGAGGCGGTAAACACCAAGTTCGGCGACCTCTCTCGTCCGTTCCGGGATTTCTCGGCTGCGCAGTGGATACAGGAACACATCGCCGCATCCCAAGCGCGAGTCGTCATCTTTCCGGAATTTGTAGTTCCCTTCTGGACGGACGCCACGAGGGACTTCTGGAGCCGGACACTCCTCAGCTGCCGCTCTCGTGGGCTGGTACTTGCGATTGGCGCAGGTCTTCCGCGCGAGCGGGTTGGTTCGAGCAACGGACGCAAGGATGTGGATCTGGTCAATTCGTACGACTTTCTCGCCGCCATTCAGGCACTTCAACTGAACGGGAAGTCGTCACCGCCGGCCGTGCCATTCGAGCGCAGGCCAAGCGACCCGATCAGCGCACATCCAGCAGCATACGACAACACGTTGTTGATCCTGGGTGCAGAATCATCTACTTTCTACCAACGGGTGCCCGTGCCTATCGGCATGTGGCAACCTCTCAGCCACAACGGCGTTCCACTTCGCCTCGCCGCGCCGGGAGTGGTCAAAATAGACGGGCAGCGCGTGGCCGTCTTGATTTGTTACGAACAGATTCTCACCTACCCAATCCTCGCTTCGATGCTGCAGCACCCCACGGTTCTCGTCGGGATCAGCAATACGTTTTGGTTTGATGGAACATCGATTCCCCGCTATCAGGCAAGCGCAGTGCAAGCCTGGGCTCGCCTATTTGGCGTTCCTTACCTGTTGGCCGTTAACTCTTAAACCCTGGAATGATGAATGTCGCAGTCACGTCCCAGCATTCCCCCCCGACCCAACGAGTTCACGCAACTCAGTCTTTTTTCGGAGATGCCAGATGCATTTCCGGTTGATAACCTTGAAGAGGAGTCGACCAATGCAAGAGACGGACGACCTGACACCACTCGGACACCAGATTCTGGAACACTGGACCAAGTACCGGCCCAAGATGGTCGCGATGCTAACGGCCCGGAACCAACTCCAGCAGGCGGTCTTCGCAGCGCAGGAGTTGACGGGCAATCTGCTTTACGAACTGGCGGTGGTGCGGAAGATGGAATATCAGATCGCCTGGGAGTTGGCGACGAGGGAGTGGGCTTTCCTTCCGGACGAGGAGGATCGGCCCCAACTATCGTTCGATCCCGCGACGCTAGACCCCAAACAACCCTTACCCGCGATTACCGAATAACAAGCGCCGATCAAATCGGCGAGGGCAGCCTAAGAGAAAAAGCGCAGGCCAATCTCGCCGCAATTCGCACCCTCAAGAAGATCGAGGATGAAGACCGGATCGCAACGCCAGAAGAGAAAGCCGTTCTCGTTAAGTACACGGGTTGGGGTGCGATGCCCGGCGCATTTGAGCTTCAACCCTCGCGAGACTGGAAAGGAGTTGCCCAGGAACTGCGAGAAGTACTCGGCACGGAGGAATATGCGTCGGCGCGTGCCTCGACGCCGAACGCACACTACACGTCTCCCGAGGTCATTCATGCGATTTGGAAGGCGATGGAGCGATTTGGCTTTCAGCCTGGTGGTCACGTACTCGAACCTTCAATGGGTGTGGGGCATTTCTTCGGGCTTATGCCAGAGGGGTTGTATCCCGGTACGCGACGCACCGGAGTGGAGCTTGATTCGATTACAGCGCGGATCGCCGCGAGGCTCTATCCGGACTCCAATGTTCACGGCAAGGCTCTCGAAGACACTGGACTCCCAAATGACTTCTTCGACGCCGCAGTCGGAAACATTCCATTCGGCAACTATCCCGTTTTCGATCCGTCCTATCGCAGGACCCCGCAATTAACTCGCGGCATCCACGACTATTTCCTTGCGAAGTCTCTCGATGTAGTGCGACCTGGTGGCCTTATCGCGCTGATCACCAGCCGATACACGATGGACAAACAGGACTCAACCGTTCGCTGCCACCTTGCGGATGGGGCGATACTGCTCGGGGCGCTTCGTTTGCCTAACACCGCGTTCAGGGCCAACGCGGGAACGGACGTGACCACTGATATCTTGTTCCTCCAGAAGCGCTCGGCCGGAAAACAGCAGGATGGAGAAAGATGGACGGATCTGGCTCCGATCGACACTCCAGACGGCACCCTCCAGATCAACGAGTATTTCGTCCGGCATCCGGAAATGATGCTTGGCCGCATGGGACTCGAATCCGCACAGTATGGCGCGGCTCCGGCCCTGATCGGAAGCCTGGAACCAGAGATTTTGGCGAACGCTGTCTCGCGTCTTCCGGCGGCGATCTATACCAGTGCCGAGAGGCAGATACCCGCCCTTGGTGTCGGTCAAGCTCAGATTCCAGAAGTGGGGGCCGTCAAAGAAGGTGGGCTCGCCGAGCGCGACGGACAGATCGTCGTTCGTCGAGGCAACGAGTTCAAGCAACTCGCCCTACCAGCAACGACATCCGCGAGGATTCGCGGCATGCTTCAGGTCCGTGACGCGGTGCGTGAGGTCTTTCGAACCCAGCTTGCGGAAGCGCCAGAAGAAACGATCACCGCCGCGCGCCGCCACCTAAACCGCTCATATGATCTCTTCGTTTCGCGGTTCGGCCCACTCAACGCCACACAGAACGTCCGTGCATTTGGTGCCGATCCCGACCAACCGCTCTTGTTGTCGCTGGAGGAGTTTAACCCAGAAACCAAGTCGGCAACAAAAACTGCGATCTTTGACCGCCGAACGCTGGAACGCTATCGGCCGGTTGAGCGTGTCGAAACCGCCTCGGAAGCGCTGCTTGTGTCCCTAAACGAAACCGGCCAAATCAATTGGCCGCGGATGGAGGAGCTGACCGGCAAACCCGCATCAGATTTACAGGACGAATTGGGATCCCTTGCTTACAGGAATCCTGAAGGTGGCGCGTGGGAGACTGCCGACCGGTACCTCAGCGGTAACGTTCGCGCCAAACTTGTTGCCGCCCAGGCCTCGGCTCGACTCGATCCTGCTTACCAGCGGAACGTGGAAGCGTTGCAGTCGGTACAACCGCCCGACCTCGGGCCGGGAGAAATCGAAGCGCGACTGGGCTCATCATGGATTCCCCGTTCAGACATTCGGGACTTCGTTGCCGAGTTACTGGACGTCCCACCCGCGACTGTGAAAGTTGGCTACGCGGAGTCCATCGCGACCTGGACGCTGGAATTGGACTATGCCGCCAAGTACACAGTGAGCAATACGACAACCCACGGTACCGCGCGCTTTCGTGCGTCCGACCTGGTTGAACAATCGCTGAACGGACGAACTCCGACAGCCTACGATGAGGACCGGGAAGGCAACCGAACGGTCAATCAGCCCGAAACAATCGCCGCCAGAGAAAAGCAGCAGCAACTGAAAGATCGTTTTGGGGATTGGGCCTGGGAAGACCCCAGTCGGGCTAGGCGCCTGGCCGACGACTACAACTTTCGGTTCAACAATATCCGCCTGCGAGATTTCGATGGCTCGCATCTCACCTTGCCGGGAATGGTCCGAACGTCACTCCGCGACGGCGATCTTGCACCCCATCAGAAGAATGCAGTATGGCGAATTCTTCAGGGTGGAAGTCCGCTTTTGGCTCACGTCGTGGGAGCCGGGAAAACCTGGACGATGACGGCCGCCGCCATGGAACTGCGTCGCCTTGATCTGGCCAAGAAACCCATGTTCGTCGTTCCCAATCACTTGGTCGACCAATGGGGAGCGGAGTTTCTCAAGCTTTACCCGCAGGCGCGGTTGTTCATCGCCGGAAAGGAACATTTCGCTACTGAAAACCGGCAGCAGGCGATGGCGCGAATCGCGACCGGGAACTACGACGCCGTCATCGTCTCCCACCGCTCCTTCGAGTTCCTGCCCGTATCGGACGAATACTTCAATCGGTTCGTCCAGAAGCAGGTTGCCGAACTAGACGCGGAGATCGGAGAGGCAAAGGAATCGAAGGACGATAACCGCCGCATCGTAAAGGAGCTGGAAAAAGCGAAGAAGCGGCTCACCGTCCGGCTGAAGAAGCGAGCCGACCGGGAGTCGAAAGACCGCACACTGACCTTCGAGGAACTAGGCGTCGATCAATTGTTTGTTGACGAGGCTGATCTGTACAAGAACTTGGCGTATACCACGAAGATGAATCGGATCGCCGGCTTGCCGAACTCCGATAGCAATCGCGCGTTCGACATGTTCTTGAAGGCGCGCTATCTCCAGGAGCGGGGAGACGGTCGCGGTGTAGTCTTCGCCACAGGTACTCCGATATCGAACAGCCTTGCGGAGATGTACACGATGCAACGGTATCTCGCGCCGGAAATGCTATCAGAGCGAGGGGTCAACCACTTCGATCCGTGGGCCGCGAACTTTGCCGAAGCCGTCACATCGCTCGAACTCGCGCCGGATGGATCTGGGTACCGGATGCACACTCGGTTTGCGAAGTTCATCAACCTCCCGGAGTTGCTGACAATGTTCCGTACAGTCGCAGACGTGCAGACCGCGGACATGCTCAACCTTCCGCGCCCCGAACTTGAGAACGGGCGGCCGAGCGTGGTCGCTGCGCCCGCAAGCCCTGAACTCAAGGCGTTCATCCGCACGCTGACTGAACGCGCCGAGAAACTGAAGAAGGAGCGTGTCGATCCTTCGGTCGACAACATGCTGAAGATTACGGGCGAGGGGCGCAAAGCTGCATTGGACATGCGCCTGGTCGGGCCAGGCATTGAGCCACCAGAGGACACCAAAATTGATCGCGCGGTTTCGAAAATCCTGAAGATCTGGAACGATACCCGGAACGAGCGCTCGACGCAACTGGTATTCAGCGACCTCTCAACGCCTGATCCCGAGCGATTTAACGTCTACTCGGAGATCCGATCGAAGCTCGTCTCAGCCGGCATTCCGCCCCGAGAGATTGCTTTCATTCATGACGCAGAGACTGATACCGCCAAGAAGGTGCTTTTTGATGGAGTGAATGCGGGCCGGGTGCGGATACTTCTCGGGTCTACTGAAAAGATGGGCGCCGGAACCAACGTGCAGCGACGGCTTGTGGCGCTTCATCATCTGGATGCACCATGGCGCCCACGCGATATCGAGCAGCGTGAAGGCCGGATATTGCGTCAGGGCAACACTAATAAAGAGGTACAGATCTACCGCTATGTGACCGAGGGCTCCTTCGACGCGTACATGTGGCAAACGCTGGAAACCAAGGCGCGCTTTATCCACCAGGTTATGCGCGGTGAAACGTCGGTCCGGTCTGCCGAGGACCTCGACAGTGGCGCTCTCACGTACGCAGAGATCAAAGCAATCGCTTCCGGAAATCCGGCCGTCGTCGAAAAAATCAAGATCGACACTGAAATCCGCAAGCTCGACCAGTTGCGCGCAGTTCATGCAAACCAACAGCGTCACATCCGATGGGAGGTTCGCGACCTGCCCCGTCACATCACCGAGACAAAACAGCGACTCGCAGAAATCGAAGCCGACATCGAGCTCAGGAACAGCACCGAAGCCGCGGACTTCACCATGACGGTCGGCAATCGTGTTTTCTCGGGCAAGGGAGCGCGAGAGGAAGCAGCCAAGGCTCTGACCTTCACGATCCTCTCGTGGAAAGATGATCAGACGATGCAGCCGCGAGGGCAATTTCGCGGCTTCGAGATTCTGAGCAAGGGCAAGACCGGCGGAATGGGGCTCCTTCAAGAAGACGAGCGCGTGCCAGAGCTGTTCATCCGGGGCCGGGCCACATATTCCGCGAACTTGAATCCGGCGAATCCGGTTGGGACGGTCCAGAGTATCGAGCATACGTTGAGAAGTCTGGACAAGCTAGCTGAAGAGCAGCAGAGCCGTGTGGCACGCGCGGAGAAGGAACTTGTGGACTACCAGTCTCAGGCGGACCTCCCTTTCGAACATGAGGAACGCCTGAAGCAGTTGCTTGCGCGGCAATCGGAACTGAATTCCCAGTTGGACCTCGATAAGGGCGATCAGCAGGGCGCGGACTCTGCACACGAAGTCGGGGAGGATTTCGACAAAGGGAAAGCGGTAATGGCCGCAGATGGTCCCGCCGAGGTGGCAAAGATGGCCGAAGCGTATATGCGGGCGACCGGAACGGCTATTCGAGAGATGCCCATCGCCCAGCGAATCGCTCCGACCGCAGGCTCAGTCGCCGGTCAAGCTGTTGCCAAGAATGAGTCGCATGTCGCACTAGCGACGTCCGCCAACCGGTTCATCATCGTAGAATCAAGCGCGTTGGGTCGCGAAGTAGAAATCGGCGAAACATTGTCACTCCTTTTCTCCAAAGGCCGCACTTCTATCGGTAGCGACCGCGGTCGAGAACGTTGACAACCGGAAGGAACCGCGAAAAGCGGCGATGCCGCGCGGCATTAACTCGCCTGTCCGAGGAGTTGCCTAACCCTCTGCCGCTTGGTGATTCCGGCCGGGCCTTCTTTGGTGGTCGGCTCCAACCATTTCAATACCTGCGCGAGCCGGATCTTGTGCTCCGTTGGGTTCTTGTAAACGGCAACGGTGAACTCCGTCATCGGGCCCGGACTTGCCGGGCTGACGTCGTCCTCTCGCAGGCTAGCAACAGCAATCGCAACGGCCTCGTAAAGGCTTTCAGCGTCTACATCTGCGGCGTGCACGACGCCCTCGGAATCGGTGAAGGAAACGCGGCAGCGGGAACCGGCCATGGAGGCGAGTATAGCGCAAATATTCGCCTTATGTTCGCCTATAATGAAGGCGAGAGAAGACGGCCTCAAGGGAAATGTTGACCAACCCATTGACGAACCCTACTTTACGTGTCATTACTTGTAATGCTGTGGCAACCCGACAGACTGGCGCGCAACCGAAAGTTCCCCGGCCGAAGTCGAACAGGACCGGCGTCCCCGTCACCCTATATATCGATGAAGATCTCAATAAACGGCTCAATGCCACGTCGAAAGAGCGTCACGTGGGAAAGTCCTCGATCGTCCGCCTCGCTATCGAGCGGTTCCTGACGCAACTGGAAAGCGGACAATTGGAATTGCCGCTCGGCTTATGACTCTTATGACCACCACCCAAACTCCTCCCGACCGCGCCCTGGTGGCAGATCGTCTGTCCTTTTCGGGACATGAGACATTCGTCTTCCGCCACGCCTGGCTTAAGAAGGCTGTCGATGCCGTCGCGGAAGACCCGACGGTATTCAGCCAGGAAAGCGCCATCGTGACGCTTGGCGTGGGAAAGAACATGGTGCGCTCTATCCGCCATTGGGCGCTGGCAGCGGGGGTTATCGCGGAAGAGCCCAAGAGCCGCGGGATGAGGCTGGAAGTAACGCCGTTTGGGCACATGCTGCTCGGGAAATCCGGTTTCGATAAGTATCTTGAGGACCCGAACACATTATGGCTCCTGCACTGGAAGATGCTCACGCAGGACCAGCGCTGCACGACATGGAACTGGGTATTCAATCGCTTTCCGTCCACCGAGTTCACGCGCGCGGGATTGACGCAGTTCATTCTGGATGAAGCACGACGGGCAGGTGCAACGTCAGGCACCGAGAACTCCATCCGGCGCGACGTCGAGGTTTTTCTAAGAACATACGTAGGCGCTGCGGAAATCCGCAAATCCGTGGGGGAAGAGGATCTCGACTGCCCGCTTTCGGAGCTGGGGTTGATTGAGGGACAGAGCCATGATGTTTTCCTCCTCCATCGCGGGCCGAAACCGAGCCTGGGAGATCACGCCTTCGTTTATGCGTTATGCGATTTTTGGAACGGCATATCCGAGGCGCAGCAAACGCTGGCATTGAGCGAAATCGCTTATCGGAAGGGCAGCCCCGGCACCGTCTTCCGGCTGGATGAAAATACAATCTCCGAGCGGCTGGAGCGTCTCGAAACCATAACGGAAGGTCGGCTCGTCTACGCCGAGACCGCTGGGCTCCGGCAGGTATACCGCAAAGGCGAAATCACGTTCGATGAAATGCTGCAAGCTCACTACGCCGCGTCCGGCGATCTCCTTGACGTGGAGGTCTTCGCTTAAATGCTCCTACGCGACTTAATCACGGTGGCGCCACGATACGCGCGATCAATTAATATCGAGCGCGACTCCCGTTCGGCGACGGCCCTTGACGGATATATCGTAACCGCCACAGCCCAGAGGACATTAGGTCGCATCACAGCGGCGCTTGGCGATGAACTAAGCCAGCGCGCATGGACGATCACCGGCGCATATGGCTCGGGCAAATCGGCTTTCGCGCTGTTCCTCGCGAACTTGTTCGGCTTCCCGGGAAATGATTTTGTGCGCAAGGCGCGCGCCATCCTGAGAGACCAGCAGCCCGCAGCGCATAAAGAGCTGTTTGAGCGAAAGCACCGAGGCCGGATCGACAAAATAGGCTTTAGCTCCATCCTCGTCGGCGGGTCATCGGGACCTCTCCTGCCAGCCATTGCCGAAGCTTGCAGTCGCGATATTTGGCCCTATTTCCCAACGGGCCGCCCTCCCGCGCCCCTACGGGAGCTCGACGCGCTGCGGCAGCAGATGGATAAGGGCGAAGCCGTCGATCCGCGCGAAGTCGTTCGACTTATCTGCCGCCTGACGGTGATGTTGCAGGAAACGGGGCGCGCGCAAGGCGTCTTGCTGGTGATCGATGAGCTAGGAAAATTCCTTGAATTCGCGGCGGCTGACCCGGAGCGCGGAGACATTTTTGTACTGCAGTTGCTTGCCGAGGCAACCGGCAACGCCGACACAAACCTTCTTCTTGTCACTGTTCTGCATCAGGCGTTCGAGCAATATGCGGCGAACCTTGCGGGCAACCAGCGCGCGGAGTGGGCGAAAATCCAAGGCCGCTTCGAGGATGTTGCATATCAGGCACCGCCAGAAGAAATCACTGACCTCTTGGCGGCCGCCATCCAGCAATCCGGGGATGCGGGAACCATTCGTCGCCTCCGCGCCAATGCGCTCGCTCAAGCCGAGGAAGCGTGGAAACTAAGCCTCGCGCCTCGCGGGGTGGCAAAGCGGGACTTCATCGCCCGGATGCAGGCCTGCGCGCCGCTTCATCCCGCAACCGTATTAAGTCTTGCGAGGTTATGCCGTAAATTCGGCCAGAATCATCGCTCGCTATTCTCGTTTCTTGTGGCCCGGGAGCCCTATGGCTTCGTGGAATTCCTGGATCAGGAAGCGGGTAACGGTGAATTGCCGTGCTATCAACTCGCGAATTTGTACGATTACACGACTGCAAGCCTTGGCAGCGGGCTGAATGTGGGCGATGCTGCCGCGCGCTGGGCCGAAGTCCAGAATGCGCTTGATCGCGCCGTCAATTCGACCGAGCCCGAGATTCGAATCATCAAGAATGTCGGCCTGCTTAGCGCCATAGGCGGCTATGCCGATCTCAAGCCCAGCCTCCCGATCCTGAGTTTCACGACATCTCTCCCGCCCCAGCAACTCTCGAAGCTATGCGCTGCGCTCGTGAAGAAGTCCATCGTCGTCGAGCGGCGTTATAACGACACCATCGGCCTTTGGGAGGGCAGCGACATCGATCTTGAGGCGCAACTGCGCCTCGGGGCCCGACGCATGACCGAGAATGTGGGTATCGCCCAGCGTCTCAACGACACTTGGCGCCCCCGGCCGATCGTCGCGAAGCGGCATTCCTATCAGACCGGTACGCTGCGGTATTTCGAGATTCGCTTCGCGGACGCCGCGACGTTCTCCCGGCATCTTTCACCCTCTGCCGATGCGGACGGCATCCTCATTTACTGCCTTCCCGCCACAAAGGCAGAATCCAGGGATCTGGCGGCGCTCGCTGCCGGCACAGAGGTTCGGGACAGGCAGGATGTTCTGATTGCGATTCCGAGCGAGAGTTTGTCACTGCGGGATGCCGTACGTCAACTGGAACTGCTTCGTTGGGTTCAGAATAATACGCCGGAACTTCAAACGGATGCGGTAGCGCGGCGTGAGCTTCGCTCCATGCTTTCCATCGCTGAGCGGACGGTGACCGCCGAAGTCCAGCGCTTGTTCGCGCCCGGCGAGGGGAAAAACCAAGGCACGCAGTGGTACCACCATGGAATCCCGCTCAAAGTGCTCGATGTGCGGCGGCTCAGTTCGCTCGTTTCGACTCTATGCGAGAAGATTTTCAAGAAAACCCCTGTTCTTCGAAACGAGCTGATTAACCGCCGCTCCTTATCGTCCGCAGCGGCTGCGGCCCGGCGAAATCTTCTCGACGCGATGATCCAGAAGGGTGCCGAGGCTCGGTTGGGACTCAGTGGCTATCCCCCGGAAGTGAGCATATACGCTTCACTCCTCGAAGAGACCGGCATTCATCGTGAAGGTCTCCAAGGTTTTGAATTCGGCCCTCCCAGGGCAAAATCCTTCATGGGCGTATGGCAGGCGATCGAGTCTTTCCTCACTACGTGCGAAGTGGAGCGCCGCCCGATTCAGGAGTTGTTTGCGCGCCTTCAAGATCCTCCATATGGCCTGAAAGCTGGCGTCCTTCCGATCTTCCTCTGCGCCGCAGTGTTGCACTTCGACAGCGAAGTGGCCTTCTATGAGGATGGCGGATTCGTTCCTGAAGTATCTATCGAGCTTTTTGAGCGGCTGCTCAAGAGTCCTGAACGTTTTCACCTGCGCCGTTACCGCATCGAGGGCGTGCGCAAGGAAGTTTTTCGCGAGATGGCGGCCGTCCTTGGAGCGTCGCCTGCGCAGGAAAAGTGGGATCTAGTCGCGCTCATGCGACCGTTGTTCAAGTTCCTGCATCGGCTACCGGCGTACACCAAGCAGACTAAGACGTTATCGCCAGAAGCCATTCGGGTTCGCGAGTGCCTGTTCGGGGCTAAAGAGCCCGACCTCCTACTCTTCCGCGATCTTCCGGGCGTGTTTGGGCTTCCTCCCTTCGATCTGCGCTCGCGCGCGGACATGAACGCCACGGTCTTCCTGAAGTCCTGGCGGAGCACGCTCGTGGAACTCCAGCGTGCCTATGACGACCTGGTCGCCGAAATCCATAATCTGGTCCTGCGGGCCTTTAATATTTCCTCCGAAACCGGCCGAGTAGCCGTCCAGCGGCGCGCGTCCGCTGTATTCGAGAATTGCGTCGAGCCCCGGCTACGTGCCTTTGCGCACCATCTAGCCGAACCGGACGCCGTGGATGCCCAATGGGCCGAAGCGATAGCGACGATGCTTGTCGGCAAGGTTCCGAAAACCTGGATTGACAGCGACCGCGCACGCTTTGAAATCGCACTTAGTGAAATGGTGCGGAGCTTCCGCCACATCGAAGCCATTGTGTTCGAACGCAGCAAGCGCCCGGCATCCGCCGATGACCCGGCACGGCTGATTCGAGTGAGTGTAACCGACGAGTTCAGCGCCGAGCGTGAAATTGTAGCTACTGTAGAGAAACGGGACCGCGATTTGTTGGCAACCGGTATTCTGCATGTCCGGCAGGCCCTTGCAGATTTAGGGCTGGAGGAACGCCAGAACCTGGCGCTGGCAATTCTCGGGTCCGTGGTGCAGGAATACATCCCTGTTGAGAAGGCCGAGGATCACGAGAAGATCGAAAGGAGTTCGCTTGCCCGTTAAACCGGTACGGCACGTCCTTGGCATCTCAGGCGGAAAAGACAGCGCTGCGCTCGCCCTGTTCATGCGGGACAAGATTCCGCAGATGGAATACTTCTTTTGCGATACAGGGTACGAGCTTCAGGAGACGTATGAATATTTGGAGCGGTTGGAAGCTTTCCTCGGAAAGCCAGTCGTGCGCCTCAATCCAGAAAGAGACTTCGATCATTGGCTGAAGGTCTATGGAAACTATCTACCTTCCTCCCGGATGCGATGGTGTACCCGCAAACTGAAGCTTAAGCCTTTCGAGGACTATGTCGGTGACGATCAGACGATAAGTTATATCGCCATTCGCGCCGACGAGGACCGGGACGGCTATATCTCTTCCAAGCCCAACATCACGCCGAAGTACCCGTTTAAGGAACACGGGATCGCGAAGGCCGACGTCATGCGGATACTCGACGACAACGGGCTTGGCATGCCGGAGTATTACAAGTGGCGCACGCGTTCGGGCTGTTATTTCTGCTTCTTCCAGCGCAAATCGGAGTGGGTCGGCCTTAAAGAGCATCACCCCGAGCTTTTCGAGATGGCGAAGCAGTACGAAAAAATCGACGATGAAAAAGGCATTCGCTACACATGGAATCAAGCCGAGAGCCTTTCGGAACTTGAGCAGCCCGAGCGGGTTGCTGAAATCAAGAGAAAACAGGAAGAGGCAATGAGCGCGGCGGCAAAGCGGGCGCCGTCGGAGAAGCTGTTTCAGATCTTTGCGGATGCGCTCGACGAGGAAGACGATACAGAGCCCTGTATGGTCTGCAACTTGTAAGAGCGTTGCTTCGTTGGAAAACGCGTGTCGACACAACTTTTTCGGTTCAGTGAAATTGCGGGAGCACCAGATTCACCAGGCGTTTACGCCTGGTATTACCGGTTGGAGCTGACGGATAAGGACATAGCGGATTGCATCGAGAGCGTGGAGCTCGAACCGTCGGAAGAGGCGCGGTACGAAATTATCCGCTCCTTCCTCGACGTTCATCTCTTTCGGTATTACAAAGAGGTACCGTATTTTGTCTCCCTTTCCGGTAAGCTCAAGCCCAAATACCAGGGACTGCTTGCCCACCATGTGGAAATGTCTCTTTCGCTTATCAAGCGCCTGGCGGAGACGCCGTCAAACCTTTACGAAATCAAGCGGACGTTGCGTCTCGCGATTCCCCAGTTTTCCAGTCCTATTTACATCGGAGTCGCAACGTCTCTTCGCGTGCGCCTTAAACAGCACGTTCATCTAATCAACTCGCTTCAGCATTTACAGGCCGCAGGGGCGTTGACAGTAATGCCCGAGACTGACTCGGACAGCGAAGCCGACCGCGACCATAAGTTCGCCTACGAGGTCTCTCTCATCCGGGGATTTCGCCCTAGCTGCCTCATCGTTAATACCCTGGAGCTGCCTGTGAACGATTCTATTCGCTACGATTTGGAAAATATTTTGAACCGGATCAACTATCCGCTTTGCGGGAGAAATTAATGCCACCAATCCTAAACGTCGTTTCGGGCCTTGACCTTGAGATTCAGGGAGCACTGGGTACGTTCTCGGTCACACCCGCCGCGCCGGAATCGCCATCGATTCCCGTGAAGTACATTCAGACGCATATCAGCTTCGATCTCGATGGTGGGCACAAGGAGCGCTTGTTTGCAAACCTTCTCCCTGTGCGCGAGATTTTCCAGACGAAGGACATGGGATTCGACGATCTCATGCAACGCGACATCGACGATGGGCGAGTTTCGACTGAACTGATCCCGTATCTATTGGAGCCCGGCCAAGCGGTCAAGTTCTTTCCGCCGATCGTGGCTGTCGTTGTTCCAGTCGGACCACAGAAGCAGCTTCAAAACTCCTATCCGGCAATCACGGAAGAGGTTATCGAGGACACAGGCTTTTCGCGCCGTATTCAGCGGTCCGGTTCAAAGGGTAAGGAATCGTTTGAGTTTGAGCAGCTTGAAGCGAACGGCGACATTCTCGAATTCGACAACGCCCGCCTCCGCATAAACACCAACCGGTGCAAGATCGTCATCGTCGACGGGCAGCACCGCGCGATGGCGCTACTGGCGCTTTATCGCAATATCAAGGGCTGGCCCGACAACACCGCGGCTTTCACCCATTACTACACACGCTGGTCCAGTAAGCATCTTGGGCAGTTCGACCTGAAGAACGTTTCTCTCCCAATGGCGATCTGCACGTTTCCGACGCTCTCAGGTGACGCACCGCATTACCGCGTGACGGAGGCCTGCCGAGCGGTCTTTCTGGCGCTCAACAAGAACGCGCGGCCCGTCACCAAAGCCCGGAATATTCTGCTGAACGACAAGGACTTGGTTGCTTTCTTCGAGCGCGCCATCCTCGAAGAGGTCAAGTCGTATCAGATCGATTCGCCAAACCGGCTCCGGCTTTGGAATTTCGAGCTGGATGCGGAGAAGGATCGCAGCGTCCTCACCTCGGCAGTGGCGCTGTCAGGCGTCATGCATCTTCACCATCTGCTGGAGCGGGCCCTGATGCTCAATCAGAAGCCCAGTGGTTTCGCTGTTCATGGGACTTCAAATTACTGGCTCAGGAAGAACATCGATGATACGATCCTGCGCCGACTGGACGGCGCTAATCTCCTCGGGGCGGAAGTTGCCGCCTCAACTACACGCAGCAGCTTCACTAAGGAAACCCTTGAAGCTTTACTTGGCTCGTTCAATAAGCGATACCTCAAATACATCCTCAAGGGCTTCAAGGAATTTCATCCGTACGCCGCGTTGGCGGCCGCTTCCTCCGACATCGAGGTCGAGCTCAGGAATCAGACCGACAAACGCACGCACGCGATGCTATTTGAGGGGCAGGGGGTGCTGCGCGTTTTCCTCAAATACGTTGAAGATCTCTCGGACGAAGCGCATGAGCAGCGGGAATTGAAACGCCTCAAGCAAGCATCCGAACTCGACGCAATCCTGGTCGAACTGAAAAATCTTCAGACCAACATCGTCAAGTATGAAACGGAATTCCGGCACAAGCGTACGCAGAAGCTGCTGCCATCCATGGCGTCCGCGAAATGGCAGTATTTGTATTCCCACGTCGATACGCTCTATAAGGGCGATCTCACGACGGCAGCCTTCCAGATTGCGCTTTTCTCCACGTTCTTCTTCATGATGGAAGATTTCCACGGCCGCGACAACGGCGAGTTGCGGTTGACAGGGGACGAGGCCGAAATGGCGATGTTCGATGAATATATCGCCTGCCTGAATAAGTTCTTCGCTCCCACGGTGGATAGTGACGCCAAGCGCGTGCTTTCGACGTTCGTGGGTTCGGTGAGCGGCACCTTCGGGTCGCCGACGATGACAATAAGCCCAAGTGAGACGACGCTCAGGAGCATTGTAATCCCGACCGAGCTTAAGCCGGACGAGTGGCCGCGCTTCCGGTACATATTTCTTGAGCTTTGGCGGCCCCAGGATAAAGTTCTCGGGGATCTTATCCAGGGTTATCGGGATCAATGCAGGAAGGACGTTCTCAGCGCCTTCTTC
>Ga0209579_10001605_pt1 | contig 18371 bp, 14 predicted proteins | sample Coa_R1_2_FD_187152 | JGI IMG/M metagenome (GOLD analysis project Ga0209579, IMG submission 187152) | Surface soil microbial communities from Centralia Pennsylvania, which are recovering from an underground coalmine fire - Coalmine... | ecosystem: Environmental > Terrestrial > Soil >... | reverse complement strand
GCTGCCAATAGCTTCCCGGCGAAACGAATCGGGGACGACGCGATGCAAGCGTTGAAGCGCTATCCGTGGCCGGGTAACGTGCGTGAGCTGGAGAATGCGATTCAGCGGCTGGTGATCATGACGGACGGAGAAACCATTGAGCTAAAGGATCTTCCGATCGACATCGTGCAGGTGGTTAGGGGCGACCGGGGACGGGTTCGACTGTCGGGAAACGGGATCAATCTGGACAGGGAGATCGAGGCCTTCGAGCGACGGTGGGTGCAGGAAGCATTGGAACAAGCGAAACAGGTGAAGTCAGACGCGGCACGACTGCTGGGTGTCGACCGGAACCGACTAAACTACCTGTGCCGCAAGTACAGCCTGTGATCCGGGTGCGCTTGCTCAGGAGACTGGCAGCGGGGTTCCCATGGTGAAAAATTCATTGGCGTTGAGTAAATCAACACGGTAGAAATATTGCGGCAGAGGCAATCCGAGCATGAGAGTTTGATCAAACACATTCCACGAGACTTATCGGATGACAGGAGGGTCGGGGTAATTGGCAACTTGATTGCAACATAGAAGGCATCGCCCCAGAGGGGCAACTTGAGAGGGAGAACAAAGACATGGCAAAGAAAACCTTGAAGAAGTCCAAGAAGCTGGAATCGACCAAGCCGTTGATCAGCCGCGGATAATTTTTAAGTGCGTCCGAAATAGTGGCGCACTTTGCGGTGAAGGATTCTTGAAGTGAGAAGAGGCCGCTCTTGTAGCGGCCTTTTCCTCGTTAGGGCCAGAAGTCAGGGCGGGAAAATCCTGAAATATCGGCCCCTTGACCCTACGCCAAGCCGATCCGCTTTAAGGTGACAATTCCGCAGGAATAACCTGTAAGTGTCAGTATTTTAGTTATTTAGAAAACGGCACTTCTGTGGATTAAGCTGGTTGCGCGTGGACCAGCGGCAGATTAGACTTCTATCGTAGAATAAAGCTTACTTTTCATAACACGGTGCAAAAATGAAGTCCAAACCAAAGCCCAAAACCCTTAAGAAGTCGACAAAACTCGAACCCGTGAAGTCCCTCATCGTCCGCGCTCCGTGGGCCTCAAAGTAGCGACGGTTCCGCTAGCCTCAGCCCAGCCATCAGCCCCTTTTACGAGCCAAGTACATCGTTCGCAGACCCGTAGATACCCGTCGGGTGCTGGGGGGCGCTGCGAGATCGCTAAAGTCGAGAACGCGAACCAGTTCCAGTCCGGCCTGCCTGAGATGGCGGATTATATCCGCGTGGGGCCACTCGATTTCTTCCAACAGGTCATCGTGGCGCTCCCACATGCCCTTTCGACCGCGAATAAACCAGGTTAGTCGATTCCAGCCCTTACCCCGCTTGCGATCAAAGCCGCCGTGCTCGACGGCAAAGAAATTCGCTCCTTCGCCATAATTGGTTATAGACCAGTGGCGTTCGTAAAGGAGCCGCTGGTGCAAATCGAAGTAGAAATAGCCGCCGGGACGAAGCGCACGAGCAACGGCCCGGGCAACTTGAGCCAACTGGGAGCGGTTGGGCAGGTGGTTTATCACACCCCATTGCGAGCACACGAGATCGACTGGCTCGGGAAGCTTGAAGGTGCGCATGTCCGCCCTCCAGACACGTACGGGGAGGCTCGCCTCACGCACTTTGCCGCGCGTGACGCGGCACATTTCGGGGGATAAATCGAGGGCATAGACCTTGAGGCCCCGGCGGGCGAAATTAATGGCGGCCGTGCCGCTTCCGCAGCCAAGCTCACACACGCTTTTAACTCCGGGGAGAATCGAACGGAGCAATTTTTCGCGGTTGCGAACCCAAGACTTTTCATAGAGAGGCCAGATGTCGTCGTAAACGGGGCCTAGTTCGGCGTACGTGTTCGGTTTTGGCGCGATCTTTGTGGATTGGCGAGTCAACAGACCTCCCAAACGAGCGCCCTTTATATCAGGGGACCGTGATTTTGCCCACCGCTAAAGGGAGGCAGCGTTGAAATGTTGGATTATTCAACAGGATAAGCAAAATTCAACGCCAGCGGAGCTCGCAACGCATGGTCGCGGTGCGCCTTCGTGCCTAAGTGGTTTGATTTAAACCCAGAAAGCAAAGTCTATTTGGCGCGCCAATTGCATTCACTCCGAACGAGGCCCGAAAGGGACGAAACCAGTAAAAGGGACGGAATCATGAATCCAACCGCGAAACCAGTTAAGAAAAGCAAAAAGCTCGAGCCGGCAAAGAAACTCGAACGCAAGACGCCGCTCATGGCCGTACGCAGTCTTACGGTCAAGTGGTAGGGATTTAAGTCGTCCCGAGATTTTAACGATCTTCCGACCTTGCGCTCCGCTAGGCCGGGAGTTTGAAGTAGCAGCAACCCCGAAGGGCCGCCGTCCCAGGAACGGCGGCCCTTTCTTTCTGACCAGGCCCAATCCCCGCAATCACCACCAAACCTGAGAACGCAACCAATGCCAAGCGCTTCGAGTCATCTGCCAGGCTAACGGCCTGCTTTTGACTGTGATCTTGGCAACGCCCGTCATCCCGGCACTGAGTGAGCCGTCGGAGTTTGGAAAAACCATCACGACGGCGAAGCGATTGGTCAGTTCCTGGCCTAGCCGCGTTAGCTTTTGCGTATCAGAGATGGGCGCATCGGTGGCGGCGGCGGGGAGAATCTGCTCGACGTGGCCTGTATAGGTGCGAAAAGCGTAGGGCACAACCTTCACTTTTACGGGAGCGCCAGAACGAATATCATTCAGATCGCGATCAGAGACGAAAATGCGGGCCTTCATCGTTCGAGCGTCAGAGAGGCGGCAGAATTCTTCGCCAGCGGCGAGAAACTGGCCGACTCTCTGGCGAATTTCGGAGGTAGTGACGATGCCGTCAAAGGGGGCGCGAATTTGTAGCGCATCCAGATTTGAGGTGGCGACGGCGAGTTCTTTCTGAAGGCGGATGCGTTCGCGCGCGGACTGAGCAGACTTTCCGGATGCAGGTTGGTCCTGATTTTCTCGAAGGTTGCTACTAGCCAGGGTGAGTTCGATAGTGGTCTTTCTGGCCTCCGCTTCAATTTCCGGGTTCTGCAGAATGGCGAGGAGTTGACCAGCCTTAACCTCTTGTCCCTGGCGAACCAATACTTCTGAGATTGTTCCGGCAACCGAGGTGCGGATATGCGCGGCCTTACCGGGCTCGAGAAGGAGTTCGGAGGAGACACTGGTGGGGACAGGAGGAACGAATAAGAGCAAAGCGACTCCCAAGACGCCGAAAGTCTGAGCGCGCGTTAGTCTCCATGTCATGTAGGACTCCCTCTGTTTTCGAATCCATGCGCGGGCGACGGGCAGAGATGATTTGATCCCCTTTCGCGCGAAAAAATAAAGCACACCGGCAAACAAGAAATAGCCCCAGTCACCGAACTTTGAGACGAGCACGTTCTTCGCGAACAACAGGACCACGGCCAGCAGAGCGGCACTGTAGATGATCGCCGTGACGCCGAAAATAAAGAAGATTCGCCGTTGGCGGCGGCTGGAAGGAGGCAGATCAATATCCCGTCGCAAAATGTATTTGCGCGCCCAAACGCGCAGGAAAGCGAATGCGTCTTCGCGCAAGTTGTCGATATCGAGGAACTGCGAGAGGGCGTAATAACCATCGGCTTTGATGAGCGGATTCAGGTTTAAAACAGCGCCCTGTATGCCGCTGAGAAGCATCATCTTGTATGCCAGGTCGCTAACGATCGTGCCGGGTGCGGTGAAGTGCCAGATCACGGCTGAAGTGCTGCAAAGAAGAAGTTCCACCCAGATTCCGGCGAATATCACCCACTGGCGGCGCGATGTGCGATCGAAGAGAAGGATATCTGTGGTGTCGGTATAAAAGGCGGGCGTGAGGTAGATGAGCAAAAAACCCATTTGATGCACATCGCCGCCAAAGTGCTTGCAGGTGAGCCCGTGGCCGAATTCGTGGATTGCGCCGAGCAGTAGAAGCAGGATCCAAAAGGCCCACACATCGTAGGCGCTCTTGTCGGCGAAGGAGTAAAGCGACGATGTGTCGCGCTGCACCCGGCTCCAGTCACCGGCTACGAAATAGGCCGCGGTGACAAACAGGAGGATGCAGAAAAAAACGAACTGAGTGGTGTAAATCCAGCTGAGGTAAGGATCGAGCTTCGCGAGAGTTTTATTCGGGTCCCAGGCTTTGAAGCTGATGTACAGCATGCTCGACTGGTCGACGCGGCCCTTGCGTTCATCACGGATGCGCTCAAGAACGGCGAGGTTCCTTTCGCCGAGGGAGCGTTCCCACATAGCCGGCTCAATCGAGTCGAGAAATTCGAGAACGTCATGTTCTGCGATTGCGGAGTCAGGATCTTGTTCAGAAAGCGCTTCTGATATCTCGGCTGGGGTACGGGTGCCGTCGCAGAGCATGAGGAGCTGATACTCAAATTCGCCGTAACGATTGTAGGAATTCGTTTCGTGGTTCTTGATTACGTAGCTTTTTTCGCCGTTTACGGTTTGTTCGCTGATGCGCAGATCGGAGCGAAGCTTGGGGCGGCGCAGTCCTTTGGAAAGGACGCTTGAGACCTGAATGCTGGTGGGGCCAAAGCGCATGGGTCGCGGTGCCTACGGTTTCGCTTTTGCAGTGCCTGGCCAAATTACGTGCACAGCCATGCCTGGACGCAGGTCGGCGATTCCGGGTCCGATAAGCTGCGCGGTGACGTCGTAGCTGTCGCTTGCGGGATCGACGGTGGGGCTAACCTTTACAACGCGGGCGGAAAACGTGCGGCCGGAATTGTCGGCGAGCGAGAGATCGACAGGCGCACCGCGCTCAGGGCGCTTTGGGGAAGTTTCAGAAACCTGAAATTGGACTTGAAGGGGCGCAAGCTGGCTGATGCGAAAACATTTGTCATTCTTGGCCACGGTCTGACCTTCACGAACATAGCGCCGCACAACGACGCCGCTGAAGGGGGCGCGCAATCGAGTCTGGTCCAGTTGAATCTCGAGGCGATGAATTTCCGAATGGCTGCTTTCGACCAGAGCCTGCCAGCCATGCATGTCGTATTCGGCGCCTTTGGCTTCAAACTCGGCGGCTTCCAGGTCGGCTTCGCTGGAAAGTCCGTACTCACGCAACTGCTGTTGGCGCCTGAGAGCCGCGGCTTTGGCCTTAAGCTCCGCTTCTTTGAATTTCACATTGTTCTCGGCGACGGTGAGGTCATTGCGGGCCTTGCTGAGCTCCATCTGGAGGCTGCGGTCATCCAGTTGGCCAAGGATCTCGCCCGCTTTGACGGCGCTGCCTTCGTCTTTTGCGAGGGAGGTGACCACACCGTCGCGCTCGGCGGAGAGATCTACCTGGTGCTCCACAGAGAGCACACTGAGAATGTCACTAGTCTCAGGCGGCTTCACGGCGGCGGTGGGCCCCGCCGGTTGCGACGGTCGCGAGGGCACTGCCGAAGACGGAGGCGGAGCGGCTGAAGTGGAGTCTGGCGCGTGGGAAGAATCGCCGCAGCCCACCAACGCGAGCGCGAAAGCTGCAATTGAAAGATACGTTGAACGTCTCATCATATTTCTGCCCCTAGCTTATGGAAGCCAACTCCACACCTTCTGCCAAATCCAGCGAAACGGATCGCGAAATAGTGCGTAGCCCACCGGATACCACCCGCTGCCGAACCATCCGCCCGCCGCGCGGATGCGAACACGGCCAACCATTCCGTCGCGAGCACGTCCGGCGGAATTCGAGAAGAGAGCGCGAACCAAAAAGTATTGCTCGCCGGCGTCGGAATGAGTTTGAGCGCCAATGCGATCGACAGTCCCAAAGAATGTCGCCGTCGGGAAAGCATTCAGCTTAAGCGCGACATCTTTGCCGGGGCGAACCAAGGCTAAATCTGTTTCAGGCACGCTCATCTCGGCGGCCATTTGCTGCTGATCGACTATTTCGGCAAAGGGATCGCCTGCCTTGACCATCACGCCAGTTTTTTCTTCAATTTTCGGCGTTACTACCACGCCAGTGATCGGCGCACGCAGATCCGCCGCGGCGACGCGTTGTTGTTCGAGCTGCACTTCGGCAGCGTGAAGGTCGGCGCGCATTTTGGCTTGTCCTGCGGCCGATGGATCATTGCGAAATTCCGCTTCTGCAATTTCCCGGCGAGACTGCGCGAAAGCAGCTTCGGCCTGGGCAAGCTTGATGCGATCCTCGCTATCGTCAAGTTGGGCGAGAGATTGGCCCGGTTGAACGGTTTCACCTTCGTGAACGAAAACATGCCTCACGACTCCGCCTTCCACCGAGCTGACGATGCGGCGTTCAGCGGGGACGACAGTGGCATCGGTGCGCACACGCACAGGCCAGGGGACCAGAATCAGAACGGCGGCAACAATTGCGGCCCGTTCCGCATATAAGCGCCAGCGCTCCTTCGGCATCGCGGCGGCGAGACGCTTTTTCTGTTCGGCAAGGGGCTGAAAAATATTCGCGAGCGGAACCTGTTGGTAGAGCTGCGCATTGCGGATGGCAACAGTGGTCTGGTTGGCAAGAATCGAAACAGTTTCCTTGTTGGCGTCGGTGAGGAAGTCGGCGTCACTGCTGAGGAGAATCATTGCGCCGAGCACGCCCTGATCGTCACGCAGCGGCAAGGCATACGTGCCGTTGAGGTCGTAGGCTTCGAGATATGAAACGAGCTGTGCGCGGGCATCTTCGGGATCGGCGTGCCAGCCATCGTCGTATTTATCGACGGCAACGGGCCCTTCCTGCTGGGATACCCATTCCAGGCGGTCGCGCAGCTCGCTCATCTCACGCGTCTTGGGAACTTCCGCTTCGCCGGAGACGGCGCCCAGAACGAATTTGCGCCGGTCGAAAAAGCCGATTACCAATTTGTCGAAGGGAACCACGGAGGCGGCTTGCTGGGCGACCGTGGAGAGAACATGGTCGAGGTCCAGCGTGGATGTAATTTCCTGCGAAATTTTTAAAAGAGCGTCGAGGGCGTGAACCTTGCGTTCGGATTCGAGCAGATTGGCATTGTGCAAGGCGACCGCAGCCTGCTCGCTTATGCTTTCGAGGAAGAAAAGGTCTTCTTCATTAAAGGGCGTACCGTCTGTCTTGTTCACCAGCTCGACGATGCCCAGAACCTCATTTTCTTTGCGCAGCGGTGCCGCCATCCACGACTCGATCTCAAATTCACCGCCAGCCTTGATGCGCTCTTCGAGCCCAGGCTCTTCCGATGGCGTTTCAAGGAGTTTCGGATTTCCCGCCTGAGCAATTTCACCGAGCAGCCCTTCGCTCACGGAAACGCTCGCACCTTGCTCCACTGTGGGATCCAATCCCGCGGTGTTGGCCAACCGGAGTTCGTCTCCCGCTGCGAGCCAGAGATTGCACGCGCCAGCTCCGAGAATGTCTTTGATTTTGCCGGCGACGATGGGCAGCAGCTCTTCCAGTTCGAGCGTGGATGTGAACGTGCGGCCAAGGTCATAGAGTGCAGTGAGGCGTTCGAGAGTCGCCAGCTGAGCGTGGCGCTCGCCTTCTATAGCTTCCAGATTCGTGAGAGCCTGGCCAGCCAGCCGCGCCGCTTCCTCGAGAAAATGTGCATCCTGTTCCGTGAAGTTTCCGGCTCTCTTGTTCAGGACCTCGACCACTCCTTCGGGCCCTTCAACGCCGGGGAGAGAGGCAAACATCGCAGATTTCACGCGGACCCGGCTCGTCTCCTCCAGATGCTCGAGATCATCAAGCGATAGATCCTGGGCCGAAAGGCGGCTCGTGCTTGCCGATTCAAACACGATGGCGAGAGGACCTTCAGCAACCGGATCGCTGGAGGGCGCAATCCGCTCGCCGGTCTCGGTCCAGCGTGTTCGGCATACCAGGCCTTCCGATTCGGAATCGTGAATCCACACGAATACGGCGCGCGCTCCGAGCGTGGCGCCGACGCGGGCGGCAAACGTCTTCAAAAGCGTGTCCTGATCGCGACACGCTAGAGACACGCTCGCGAGTTCGAAGAGCGCCGAAGATGTTTCCATTGCTCTCCCTGGAGGGGCGTTCTCACACCCGCCCCCGCGCCGAGCCCGGAGACCGGGGGAAAGAGAACGCGCGGAGCCTAACAAATGGGGCTGTGGTGCGTCAAGGAACTGTCCCCTAATGATCCCGATAAACTGGACATACGAGAGTGCAAACCCTTGATTGCGGAGCGCAATTCAGTTAGCTTTGCAACTCGCTGTGAGGTACCTGTGAATATTGGTATTCGCAAAGCTGGACAGGCGACGATCCTGGACCTTGAAGGGCCGCTCAAACTGGGTGAGGCGGAAGAAGCGTTCCGCGGCCAGATTCAGCAGCTGATGGATGCGGGATCCACTCGCGTGGCGGTGAACCTGGCGGGTGTGACCGAGCTTGACAGCTCGGGAATCGGCGCTCTGGTTCGTTCTTTTACGATGCTGAAGCGGGCGGGCGGAAAATGCACATTTTTCGCGCCGAGTAAACGAGTGATGATGCTGCTGAAAATGGTCCGATTGGATTCGATATTGGATCTTTCAGATGATGAAGCCACGGCGCTAACGCGCATTTAGCTTTCGGCTTGTCATCCGCATAAGATTGAACGATTCGCGTTCCCTCCTGTTTGTCCTATAGTTTCAGGCCGAGATGCGCGCTTCCGAATGGGTCCAAATCGCCTTTGCAATTGGGATTGGTTTGCTGGCATGGATGCGGCCGCTGGAAACGCGGCGCCGATTGCGCATCGCACTGCTTGCAGCCATCGTGCCGGCCGCCATCTTGACGACGCGATTTGCGCTGAACGGTTTCGCGGGCTCCGTAGTGCGCGATTGGCTTCCGGCGGCGCTGCTGCTGATTCCCTACTGGCAAGCGGGGCAATTTTTTACCGGTCCCGACGCGCGAATTCAGAAATGGCTCGCGCAAACAGACGAGAAAGCCTTGTACGCACTTCGGTGGATACTTGGAAGCAGCGAGAATGGAGCATGGGCGAGATATTTCGAAACAGCCTACCTGATGTGCTACCCGCTCGTGCCGATCGGGCTGGCCGCTCTGTATCTAGGACATCACCGAGCAGCGGCCGACTTCTACTGGATTGTGGTCGTGCTCGCGAGTGACATTTGTTTCGCGGTCACGATATTTGTTCCAGCCATGCCGCCCAGATTGATTTCGGAGCAGGCTGCAGAATCCAGGGCCGCTGCCAATAGCGTCCGCAAACTAAATTTGGAAGTTCTGAATCGCGGCAGCATCCAGGCCATCACGTTTCCGAGCGCGCACGTGGCTTCCACAACGGCGGTAGCTTTGGTGCTGACACGATTGTTACCGCTGACGGGTGCGATTTTCCTGGTGGTCGCAGCAAGTATCGCCATAGGCGCATTTCTCGGCCGCTACCATTATTTCCTGGACATTGCGCTGGGAGCCCTGGAAGCAGCTGCCGTTTTTCTCGTTTGTCTGTTGGCGTTTCGGCAGTAGCGCTGCGCAACAGCGGCGCCGCTAGCGGCGGTCAAGAGCAGGGTGGCGGACGTCGCGGCCGGCGACAAAATAGATAACGTCCTCGGCGATGTTGGTGGCGTGATCGCCGATACGCTCGAGGTTCTTCGCGACAAGAATCAACTCGAAAGCGGCGAACACCACCGCGGAATTCTCCATCATGTAAGTAAGCAGCTCGCGAAAAAGCTGGTCCCGTAGACGATCCACCTGGTCGTCGCGCTGAAGCACACTGCGGGCAAGATCAATATCGCCGCGGACCAGCGCATTCAAGCTGTCGCGCACCATACCTTCGGCGAGTTCGCTCATGCGCGGAAGATCGACGTAAGGCTTTACCTGGGGATGGCGCAAAACGCGCATCGCGGACTGGGCAATGTTGACAGCCTGATCGCCGATTCGTTCGAGATCGCCATTGATTCGCGAAACCGCCAAAAGAAAACGGAGATCGGCCGCCATCGGTTGTTGCAATGCGAGTAGCCGCTGTACGCGCTCGTCAATTTCGATTTGCATTTCGTTGATAGCGTCTTCTTCGCTGAGCACAACTTCAGCCAGATGCTCTTCGGCGTCCAACACGGCGTGCACGGCCTGGTGCACCGCGCGTTCGGCGAGGCTTCCCATCCAGAGCAGGCGTTGCTTTAGTTCTTCGAGGTCACGTTCAAAATGGCGTTCCATGTAATCTCAGTCCCCTCATTCGAAAACCAGAACCCGGGCCCCCAGAGCTGCACGGAGAATCATCCGAAACGGCCGGTGATGTACGCTTCTGTGCGTGGGTCGGTTGGCGTTGTGAACAGCTTTGAAGTCTCGCTGTGCTCGATCAATTTGCCATCGAGCATGAACGCGGTGAAGTCGCTGGCGCGCGCTGCCTGCTGCATATTGTGCGTTACGATGGCCATGGTGCAGCTGTCTTTGAGCTGGAACATCAACTCTTCGATCTTGGCCGTGGTTACGGGATCGAGAGCGGAGCACGGTTCGTCGAGCAAAAGAACTTCAGGATCGACAGCGAGAGCACGCGCAATGCAAAGGCGCTGCTGCTGGCCGCCGGAAAGCGCAAATGCCGATTTCTTGAGGTAGTCTTTCACTTCTTCCCAGAGGGCAGCACGGCGCAAACTTTTCTCTACAAGATCGTCGAGGCGTCCTTTGAATCCATTCACTCGCAAGCCGTAGGCCACATTCTCGTAAATGGATTTGGGAAACGGATTCGGACGCTGAAACACCATCCCAACCCGGCGCCGCAAGCCCACCACATCTAGTCCGTGAATATCTTGCTGATCGAGCAGGATTTCACCTTGGACGCGCGTGTTACGAATTGTCTCGTTCATGCGGTTCAAAGTACGTAGGAATGTCGACTTCCCGCAGCCCGACGGACCGATAAGTGCGGTGATCTTGTTAGTAGGAATGTTCAGATTAAGACCGAAAACCGCTTGTTTGGGTCCATAGAAAACATCAAGGTTCGAAATCTTGAAACGCAACGGTGAGCTTTTTTCGGAACCCGCTGGTGTGGGCTCTGTCATCCGGACCTCCGTTGCAATCCGCGCGGGGGCGGGGTTCTTTCCTTGAGTTGCTGATGCCATGTCATACGCTCCGAACATTGCCACCACGATTCAAAACAAGACGGCAGCCAAGATTTGCGAGGAGCACGAGTCCCAAGAGGACCAGGCCAGCGGCCCAAGCTTGGCGATGCCAATCATCATATGGCGCAATCGCATAGGTGTAAATCATCACCGGAAGCGAAGCGATTGGCTGGGACCATCCCGGACTCCAATAGCGATTACTGAAAGCGGTGAACAGCAAAGGAGCCGTCTCTCCGGCTACGCGCGCCAAAGCCAGCAGCATACCGGTAAGAATTCCGCCACTCGCAGCGGGCAGCACAACGGTGGCGATTGTCTTCCACTTGCTGGCCCCCAGAGCCATTGCTCCTTCGCGCAGGGTTCCCGGAATCGCTCGCAGAAATTCTTCCGTGCTGCGGACCGTAATCGGGATCACCATCATCCCCAAAGCGAAACCGCCGGCAAGAGTTGAGAAGTGTTTCACCGGAAGCACAACCAGTGAGTACGCGAATATGCCGATCACGATAGACGGCACACCGTTCAGCAAGTCCGTGGTGTAGCGAATCACGAAAGAAAAAGTCTGGCCTCCGAATTCCGCCAGGTAGACGCCGGCCATTAAACCGACCGGCAAACCAATGACGGCAGCAAGCAGCAAGAGTTTCAAGCTACCCACAATGGCATTCGCCATGCCGCCGCCCGTCTCGCCGACCGGCTTTGGCAATTGCGTGAAGAAGTTCAAGCTGAGAGATGTGCCGCCGTGCCAGATTAGGTAGCCGAGGATCAGGAACAAGACGGAGACGACGGATAGGGCCGCCACGCCGGTAAGCGTAAGCATAACGATGTTGAGCGATTTCCGCCAAATTAGGAGCGCGCGGTTCATGCGGGGCGCCCTCCTCCGCGTTCAGTGGCGACGATCAAGATGCGGGCGAGACCGTTCAGGATGAAAGTCATGAGAAAAAGGACGAGGCCGAGCTCGATGAGCGCGCTCAAGTAAAGATCCCCGGTGGCTTCCGTAAATTCATTGGCGATAACGGCGGCGATCGTGTAACCAGGATGGAGGAGCGAGGCGCTGATTTTCGGGTCGTTGCCGATGACCATTGTGACGGCCATCGTTTCGCCAAGCGCGCGCGCTAAAGCGAGGAATATCGAACCCATAATTCCTGTCCGAGCCCACGGAACCACAACCTTCCACGTAGATTCCCAGCGGGTTGCACCCAAAGCAAGGGCCGCTTCCCGCTGCTCGCGAGGGACCGTGAGCAGCACTTCCCGCGAAACAGATATGATGAATGGCACCACCATGATGGCCAGCACTATTCCAGCTGTAAAAAAACCTACGCCGTAGTTGGGACCTGCAAATAACTTTCCTATTCCCGGGAGCCTTCCAAGGGTATTGATTAGAAGAGGCCCCAGCCACGAGCGCATCAGGGGAACGACCACGAAAATGCCGAGGAGGCCATAAATCACGCTGGGAACGGCCGCCAGCAAATCGATTAAGAACGAGACGGCATCGCTGATTTTTCGCGGCGCAAGCTCAGAAAGAAAAATGGCACTTGCCAGTCCGAGGGGAACGGCAATGACTAGCGCGACCACCGAAGTCACCAGAGTCCCATAGATAAAAGGCAGGGCGCCGAAGTTGTCGAAGATCGGATCCCAAGTCTGAGTCCAGAAAAAATGCCAGCCAAATTTTGTGCGTGAAAGATAGGAAGTCCGCCAGAGCTCCCAGACCAGCAACGACGTAATCAGAAGAATGCCGGCGGCAAAGGTCAGGGTGATCAGATGTGCGATTTCATCGCCGTGGCGAAGGCGCTGAACAAACGCACGTGGCCCCGAATAGGGAGGAGCCGCGTGCGGAATCGTGGTGGCTGTTGATGTCATGCTACTGGATGAGCGAAATGGCCTTCAGTTCCTTTTCAATTACCGGTTTGGGCAGGCGAGCGTAAGCGAGACCCTCATTGTAACCCTGTCCATCGGTCAACATCCACTTCAGGAAGCTTTTGATCGCATCGCGTTTCGTGGCATCCGAAATCTGCTCCGGGATCAGCAGCCAGGTGAAGCTCGATATGGGATACACGGTTGGGCCGGGCTCGTTCGTGATCGAAACGCGGAAATCGGCCGGCATGTCTTTCGCCGCCGCAGCTGCTGCGGCAGTGACGCCCGCCAAATCCGCCTTTAAGAACTTCCCGGAAGCGTTCTGAACCTTTCCGAAAGTGATGGCATTCTGAACGGCGTAGATAAGTTCCACATATCCGATCGAATTGGGCGTTTGCTTTACGAGGCCGGCTACGCCCTCGTTTCCCTTGCCGCCCAGCCCGACTGGCCACTGTACGGATGTGCCTTTACCGACTTTGTTCTTCCAATCGTCGCTTACCTTCGAAAGGAAATCCGTCCAGATGTACGACGTACCGCTGCCATCCGCGCGGTGCACAACGACAATATCGGTCGACGGCAAATTCACTCCCGAATTCGCCTTGGTGATTTCTGGGTCATTCCATTTTGTGATTGTCCCAAGATAGATACCTGCGAGTGCTTTCTGGGTAAAGTTCAATTCCCCGGCCACTCCTGAGATGTTGTAGATCGGAATTACCGCGCCAAGTACCGTGGGGAAATGCAAAATTTTGAATTTCGCTTCCTTGAGTTGATCGTCACTCATTGGCCCATCAGACGCGCCGAAATCCACTGTGCCGGCGAGAAGCTGGCGGATTCCACCGCCTGAGCCAATCGACTGATAATTGATCTGAACGTTAGGGTCTTTCTGGTGATACACATCAAACCATTTGGAGTAAATGGGATAGGGGAAGGTCGCGCCTGCGGCATTGAGCAATATCGTGCCTGCCGGTTGAGCGGCGACTGCAATCGCCAAAATCAACAGGATCGACACAAGTAGAGAAGTCTTCTTCATGGTGGCAGTACTCTCCTTGGGAGCGTATTTTTTGCCGGGATTGTTACAGCCGCGTTACATGCACAACAATTAGGAGTGAAATGGGCCAACAGCTCTTGAGGAAAATTGAGGAGGCGTGGCCCCGGGGGTTGTCCAGGCCGCGCCTCCTTGGTGGGCGCAGGTCGTAGACTGCGTTTTCTAGCGCAAAGTGCTGTTGCGCCAGAACTTGTCAGGCCGAACTCAGTGAGCCGCGCAACCGAATCATCCCAGCGGGCATCCGTCCGGCCAGAAAATGAATGGCGCAGCGTAGGCGTTCGTGTTCACTGCCGGATGACCGACACGTGAAAAAACTGTTACGAGGCTTTGGCGTCTTCCTGCGTGTCCGTGAGACGCGCTCGGCCATGCCGCACCTCAAGACCGCGGACCCAAAACAGGACATCCTCAGCAATATTCGTGGCGTGATCGGCAATTCGTTCCAAGTGTCGCGAGGCCAGAACGAAATGAAGGTTCGGCGCGGCAAGCGATGAGTCCTTTGTCATGCCGGCGAGAAGTGCTTCGAAGACCTGATCGCGATATTGATCCACGATGTCGTCGCTCTCAAGAACCTGCGTGGCCAGATCCACATTCTGATAAATAAGCGCTCCAAGACATTTCGAGACCATGGCGCGAACAGCCGTAGTCATTGGCTCGAGTTCGGGAGGCGTCTCGATCTTGCCCATTCCGGCCAGAGAAATAGCGCGCTCGCTTAAATTGACAGCCAGATCGCCCATTCGCTCGAGATCGTTGTTTATTTTGAGACTGGCTACGATCAAGCGGACGTCGGTTTCGAGAAGGTTCGGCTGGCGCAGCATGCGTATGGCGTGTTCGTCGATCAAAATCTCCATTTCGTTGATCCGCGGCTCGGTCAGGAACACTTCGCTGGCAAGCCGTTCGTTGCGCTCCATCAACGCCCACAGAGCGCGGTTGAGGGAAGACTCCACAGTCCGCGCCTGCGAGATCAAATAGTTCACCAGCACGTTCTGAAAAACTGCTTCCGAATTGGCCTTTGTTCCTGCCACGTTGCGTTCCTCCCAGGGGCCCTATGGATCTGCGGCCAGCCATACCTTTTTCCAGCAGCTACATGATTGGGAGCGGATGTTGCAAGTGGTTGAATCCAGCGTGAATGTTTCGAGACTGGCTAGCGGAAGTGAGTTAATTTGCCAGGGGAATCGAAAAGGAGAATCGCGAGCCTTCGCCGACGGTGCTTTCCACCCAAAGCCGTCCGTTGTGCGCGTCGATTATGTGTTTCGCGATAGATAGGCCCAAACCGGTGCCGCCTGCTTCCCGTGAACGGGCCGCGTCCACGCGGTAGAAGCGCTCGAAGATGCGCTCCTGGTCGATGAGTGGAATCCCGATTCCGGTGTCCGCAACTTCAATCACCATCTCATTGGAATTGACGCGGGCGCTTACCCGGATCCGGCCGCCAGGTGGCGTGTACTGAATCGCGTTATCAACCAGATTCTGCAGAACATCGCGCAGCAAGCTGGCATCGCCGCGCACAGGTGGAAGTGCCGGCGGGACTTCAATGTCGAGAGTTATCTGCTTACGGCTGGCCTTCATCAGCGCGGTTTCTGCGCAGCGTTCGATAAACTCGATCACACCAACTGGCGAGAATTCCAGTTCGAGCTTTCCTGCTTCGATGCGGGCGAGCTTCAAGAGATCGTCCGTCAATCGCGCCAGCCGATTGGCGTGATCGCGCATGATTTCAAGAAATCGCCGGTTGTTTTTTGGATCTTCGAGCGCGCCGCCCAGAAGCGTTTCCGCAAAACCCTGGATCGCCGTGAGCGGAGTCTTGAATTCGTGCGAGACGTTGGCCACAAAGTCTTGCCGCACCCGTTCGAGCCGCCGCAGTTCCGTGACGTCGTGAAGTACAACCACCGCGCCCGATGGTTTTTGTGCCGGAAACATTGTCGCAGACGGCTGGCCCGCATTAGGCATACCGGGTGCAGGTTCGAGCGCCTTCACAGGAGCAGCCGTCACGGAGAAACTCTGTTGTAAGACAATACCTGTTACGATGTCGCTCTGCAGGCCCTCCTCGCCGCCTAGAGCTTTGCGGATCAGGCCGGTCAATTCCGAGTTGCGAACCACCTCGATGAGCGGCCGGCCTTCGCTGCTTTTTGAATCTATGTTCAGAATTTCGGAAAACGCGCGATTGCAAAAAACGAGCCGCTCCTGAGCGTCAATCACCGCCACGCCTTCCACCATGCTTCGCAGGATCGCGCTCGAACGATTGCGTTCGCCGCTCAGCAGCCGGATCTCGGATTCAAGACGCCGGGCTGTTTCATTGAGCGACGCTCCCAGCTCCGCAAGCTCATCGCTTGAGTTGTCGCCTGACAGCGGCCGGAAATCTCCCTCTGCCACGCGCTTCGAGAATTCCGTCAGGCGCTCCACTCGGGCTGAAAACATTCGCGAAATCATGAGCGAAGCGATGAGTCCAATTAGAAATATCACCAGCGAAGCAAATAGTAGCCGTTGACGCAATTCGCTGAGCGCGACATCAAGGCTGGTTAATGGCTTCGCCACGCGAATCACCACGGGCAAGCCGCTCGGCGGCTGGTAACGGCCAGCTTGATAGACCATCTGACGCCCGGAAGTTGTGCTGAACCGAAGGGATTGCCCTTGCCCATTCGCGAAGGCCTGCTGAATCTCCGGCCTATCGGAATGGTCTTCCATTGTTTCGGGATCTTGAGCAGAATCGGCGAGCACCTTGCCGCTGCTGTCGATTACCGTCACGCGAGCCCCTGATTGCGACATCCACTCGACCCAGGAGCGAAGCTGCGAAAGATCGTCGACTGTGGGCGAACGCGTACGACCAAGATTTATAAGCGAACTCAGTTCTTCGTTGGTTTTGCGAATGTATTCGCGGCGCAGCACTTCCGCGGAATAGAAATCGACCGCCAGCAGGACGCCAACCAGGAGGGCCAGATACGTCAGCCCAATCTTCCAGAAAATCCTAGCTCGCACGGGTCTCGAATAAATACCCGGCGCCGCGAATCGTTTTCATATACGCCGGGTGTTGGGGATCGGCTTCGATTTTTTCCCGCAGGCGCCGTACGTAAACGTCCACGCTCCGCGGCGTAACAAATCGTTCCGTGCCCCACACGCCATCCAGCAATTGGTCTCGTGTGAAGACGCGATTGGGCCGGGCGGCGAGGAAGTAAAGCAGACGAAATTCCAAGGTGCTCATCGGAACCGGTTTTCCCGCGCGCGTAACGCGATAGGCGGCCGGATCGATCCGCAGAGGTCCAATTTCGAGCGCTTTCTCAGAGGGCGTTCCAGGATCAGCACGACGAAGGAGCGCTTTCACGCGCGCGGCTAGCTCACGCGGACTAAAAGGCTTCGTGACGTAATCGTCGGCACCCAATTCGAGGCCTACGACGCGGTCAGCCTCTTCGCCTTTAGCGGTCAAAATCAGGATCGGAAGGCGATTCAGGCTCACGTCCTTGCGAACCTCCTTGCAGATCTCAAGGCCTGATAGCTTCGGAAGCATCAGGTCTAGAATCAGAAGATCAGGCGGAGTCTTGCGGAGCTGAGCCAGCCCGGTGGCTCCATCGCCGGTCGCGCCCACCTGGTATCCGTCTTTTTCCAGGTTGTACCGAACTAGCTCAATAATGTCTTTATCGTCTTCAACAACCAGAATCCGCTTCATAGTCTTCTCTCTTTGGATGCCCTCAACATACGGGAAACACAGTCCCGGAAGCAAGCTGACGCTTGTAGCATCTTTTGATTAACGGATTGTTAAGAGCAGTTCCGCGGCGTCTGTTCCATTCTTGCCCAGCCGCCTTCAAGAAACATCCACGAGCCTTCCCATTTCGGTGCAGTTAGCCGAGACGATTTCGCCGTCTATTTCCGCCCTGCAAGATCCTTTCGCGAACGTGAAGAGCCACCCAAATCCCTCGAAGCAGTGCGATGCGGAGTCGCCAACCTGCCGATAACAGGTGCAGGGGAGGCGTTTATGAACGCTTGCGCTGGAAAGCGACTGGATCCGGGGCGGAAAAGCCCTGAGTCAATGGGGTTCGAGGGAGGGCTGCGGCGGAAGATTGTGGGGCAGGACGAAGCGGTGCAGGCCGTCGTAGACCTGTACCAGGTGTTTCGTGCCGGCCTGAATTCGCCGGGGCGGCCGGTGGGGAACCTTTTGTTCCTCGGGCCGACGGGAGCCGGCAAGACGCGCGTGGTGGAAGCCACCGCCGAAGTGCTGTTCGGCGATCCGCGAGCGGTAATCAAAGTGGATTGCGCCGAATTTCAGCACTCGCACGAAATCGCGAAATTGATTGGATCGCCTCCGGGATATTTGGGACACCGCGAGACGCATCCGCTGATCACGCAGGAAGCGCTCGCGCAATATCACACGGAAAAACTGAAGATTTCGTTTTTGCTATTCGACGAAATCGAGAAAGCGTCGGACGCGCTGTGGCAGCTGCTGCTGGGGATTTTGGACAAGGCTACGCTGACGCTGGGAGACAACCGGCGAGTGGATTTGTCGCAGACGATGATTTTCATGACGT
>Ga0209579_10001604_pt1 | contig 18379 bp, 20 predicted proteins | sample Coa_R1_2_FD_187152 | JGI IMG/M metagenome (GOLD analysis project Ga0209579, IMG submission 187152) | Surface soil microbial communities from Centralia Pennsylvania, which are recovering from an underground coalmine fire - Coalmine... | ecosystem: Environmental > Terrestrial > Soil >... | reverse complement strand
GGGGTTTTGTGTAGCCCTCCCAGGCGATGAGGTTCAACTGCCCCTCGCCCTTGCCGATCGACGTCGGCAGGCCGGTCCCCGAACCGGCGCTCGCCGCAGGCACGCACAGCGCCGCGGCAGCCGCCGCGATGAGCACGTGCACCCTCCTGATGCGAATCACGTTCCCTCCTTCACGATCTCGTACGTGTGCTCCGGCCGCCAGTGAAGCCGGACGGGCTTGCCTCTCGCCTCGAGCGCCTCCTGCGACGACGTCTCGAGGTTCTGCTGGATCACTGCCAACTCGCCGCCTGCCTCCAGGTCGACGATGTACCGGGTGACCATCCCGGCGTAGACCACCTCGCGAACGACGCCGGCCTCGCCGGGGCCGTCCTCGCTCATGTGGATCTTCTCGGGACGGATGGTGAAGCGCTTGCCGTCGCGCTCGAGCACGTTCGACACGCCGACGAAGCCGGCGACGAACTCCGTCTCCGGATGCTCGTACACGTCAGCGGGCGCGCCGATCTGCTCGATGCGCCCGTTGTTGAAGACGGCGAGGCGGTCGCTCATCGTGAGCGCCTCCTCCTGGTCGTGCGTGACGTAGACGAAGGTGATCTCCAGATCGCGCTGCAGCGCCTTGAGGAAGACCTGCATCTCCTGGCGCAGCTTCAGGTCGAGCGCGCCGAGCGGCTCGTCCAGGAGGAGGACGGACGGCGAGTTGACGATCGCGCGCGCGAGCGCGACGCGCTGGCGCTGGCCGCCCGAGAGCGCGGCAGGCCGCCGGTTGCCGACCTGGGGGAGGCGGACGCGCTCGAGGACGTCGATCGCCTTCTCGCGACGCTCGCGCCGGCCGACACCGCGGACGCGCAGGCCGTACTCGACGTTCTCGAGCACGGTCATGTGCGGGAAGAGCGCGTAGTCCTGGAAGACGGTGTTGACGTCGCGCTCGGACGGCGCGACCCGAGTGACGTCGATGCCGGAGAGCTCGACGTGGCCGGCGTCGGGCCGCTCGAAGCCGGCGATGACTCGGAGCGTCGTCGTCTTGCCCGACCCGGACGGCCCGAGCATGGTGAAGAACTCTCCCGCAGCGATCTCGAGGTCGACGCGGTCGACCGCGACCACGTCGCCGTAGACCCGCCGGATGCCGTCGAGGCGCACCGCGGGTGCGGCGGCCGGGGCGTCCGCCTCGGGCCTACTCGGCGCCGTCGCCGCCAAGCGCGTCCTCGAGGATGGCCAGTCCCTGGTCGAGCTCGGCGTCGGTCGCCGAGAGCGGCGGCAGCAGCCGGATGACGTTCCCGTCGAGCCCGCAGGACAGCAGGATCAACCCGGCCTCGCGCGCCTCGGCCAGCACGCGCTTCGCCTCCGCCGGGCTCCGCTCCGTCAGCTCGAGCGCGAGCATCGCGCCGAGGCCGCGGACCTCGCCGACGACCGGCCGCCGCGAGGCGATCTCGTCGAGCCGCGTGCGCAGGAGCCGCGCGATCTGCTCGGCTCGTTCGTGGAAGCCGGGGGCGGAGAGCTCGTCGAGCACCGCCGCCGCCGCCGCGCACGACACGGGGTTGCCGCCGAACGTCCCGCCGAGGCCGCCGGGGTGGACGGCGTCCATGAACTCGGCGTTGCCGGTGACGGCCGCGAGCGGGAGCCCGCCGCCCAGCGTCTTGCCGGAGACGAGCAGGTCGGGCTCGACGCCGAGGCGCTCGATCGCCCAGACGGTGCCGGTGCGCCCGCAGCCGGACTGCACCTCGTCGGCGACGTAGAGGATCCCGTGCTTCTCGCAGCGGGCTTTCAGCGCGCGGACGAAGTCCTCGGGCATCGGGATGAAGCCGCCCTCGCCCTGGACGGTCTCGAGCACGACGCACGCGACCTCCTTCGGGTCGACGTCCTGCTTGAAGAGGAGGTCGAGGCCCGCGAGCGCGTCCTCGGTCGAAACGCCGCGGTACGGATACGGCGCCGGCGCGCGATGGACGTCGGTCGCGAGCGGCCCGAAGCCCTGCTTGTAGACGAGCTTGGACGTCATCGCCATCGTCAGGTTGGTGCGGCCGTGGAAGGCGCGGTCGAACACGACGACGCCGTCACGGCCCGTCGCGGCGCGTGCGATCTTGACCGCGTTTTCGACCGCCTCTGCGCCCGAGTTGACGAGGATCGACTTCGTCGCCGCCTCGCCCGGCCACATGTCGTCGAGCTGGCGGCAGACCTCGACGTACGGCTCGTAGACGCCGACCATGAAGCACTGGTGCAGGAAGCGGTCGACCTGCTCGTGGACGGCGCGGACGACGGCGGCCGGCCCGTGGCCGAGGTTCTGGCAGGCGATCCCGCCGCCGAAATCGAGGTACTCGCGGCCGTCGGCGTCCCAGATCTTCGCGCCCCAGGCGCGGCCGACGACGAGGTCGGAGGCGGCGATCCCGCGCGGGACATAGCGCTCCCGGTCCACGAGCACGTCGTGGGCGGTCTTCTCCTCGACCCTCATGGAGCGAGCCTACCGCGTTATGTTCGACCGCGATGCTTCGCCGGGCCATCCTCGCCGCCGCCGACGACCCGAGGGTCAGGCGCTTCGTGGGGAAGCACGGGATGCGGCTCGGGGCGTCGAGATTCGTGGCCGGGGAGACGCTCGACGAGGCGATCGTCGTCCTGCGGCGGCTGAACGACCGCGGGCTGTGGGCGAACACGACGATCCTCGGCGAGGGGGTCGTGGACGAGGGCGAAGCGGACGCCGTGACCGCCGAATATCAGGTGGTCGTCTCCCGGCTCGTCGACGAGGGGCTGCGCGCGAACGTCGCCCTGAAGCTGACCCATCTGGGGCTCGAGCTGGGGGAGGAGGTCGCATACCGGAACGTCGAGCGGCTCGTCGCGCACGCGGAGAGCCTGGGGACGTTCTTGCGCATCGACATGGAGCAGTCGGCGTTCGTCGACGCGACGCTCCGAATCTACCAGCGGCTGCGCGGCGAGGGGCACGACGGCGTCGGCACCGTGCTCCAGGCGTACCTGTATCGCACGCCCGAGGACCTCGACGTGCTCTTGCCGCTGGATCCGAACCTCCGGATCGTGAAGGGCGCGTACCTCGAGCCGGACACGATCGCGATCCCGGACAAGGGCGACGTCGACAAGGCGTACGCGGATCTTGTCGAGACGTCGCTCGCGGGCGGCGGCTACACCGCGGTCGCCACGCACGACGAGCGGATGATCGAGCACGCGATCCGCTACGCGGAGGAGCACGCCATCCCGCGTGACCGATTCGAGTTCCAGATGCTCTACGGCGTGCGGCCGAAGCTGCAGCTCGAGCTCGCAGGGCGCGGCTACAAGGTGCTCGTCGCCACGCCCTATGGCCCGGAGTGGTATCCGTACCTGATGCGCCGGCTCGGCGAGCGGCCGGCGAATCTCCTGTTCTTCCTGAAGAACCTCGTGCGCGGCTAGGCGCCCCAGCCGAACGCGTCGCCGGTCTCGAGCTCGCGCCAGAACGAGATGACCGGCTCGCCGCTCGCGACCTCGTGCATCATCGGCTCGATCTCGGCGCGGTTGCTTTCGAAGAAGCGGTTGAAGCTCTCCGGGTCGGGCCACTCGTCGAGGACCATGATCTCGTCGTCGGAGCCGTAGAAGCGGTGCGCGATCGCGCCGTGCTCCTTCGCGCGCTCGGAAATGGCCGTGAGAGTGTCGGAGTTCTCGGCGGCGAGGCGCTCGAGCTTCTTCGCGTCGCCCTTGACGCGGAAGGTCATGATCACGGACATGGGTCGGTCTCCTTGCTCGGGGGTCGTGTCATGTTCGTGCACCGAGGCCGTCCGGTTCAAGGCTGGTACGGTGTGCCCTCGCGGGGCGTGGCGCAGCCTGGTTAGCGCGCCAGTCTGGGGGACTGGAGGTCCCGAGTTCGAATCTCGGCGCCCCGACTAAAGCGTGAGGGTCGTGTTCGTGGCCGGCCCGTCCGGGACGGGGAAGTCCTCGGCGCCCGCCGAGCTTTCTCGACGCAGCTACCGAACCGTCGACACCGACGACGACGGGTACGCCCCGGAGATCGGAGCGGAACAGCTGTGGCGGGAGGACCCCATCGAGACGCTTCTCGACGAGCGCACGGGCGGCGTGCTTGAGACCGTGATTCTCGACCGCATCACGACCCGGACGAACAATCCTTTCGGGAAGAGCGACGACGAGCGGGAGCGCATCCTCACCGACCTCGCGACCGTCGAGCCGCTCCTTCGTGCAGGCGCGACGGTTGAGATCGACGCACGTGCATCGCTCGACGAGGTGGTCGACGCGCTCGAGCGGATCGGCCGTCAGATCACGAGCTGAGCGCCGGGCTCGAGCCCGTCGGCCGCGCCGGCGGCGAGCTCGATCACGACCTTCGCGCCACGGGCAGAAGCTGTGCGCCACGGACGGAGGCCTCGCGCCACCTTGAGCACGACCAGGTCACGATCGCAGAACACGGCATCGATCGCAAAGCGCATGAAGAGCATGTGGATCGACCCGCTGCGCGTGAACAGCATTCCTTCGCCCGGCTCGAGCGACGACCGTCCGAGCAGTCCGCGCATGCGCGTGAACGGCGTGTCCGCAACCTCGCAGTGGGCGCAGACGACGGCGCCGTCGGCGGTCCGGAGCTCGGTCACGCGGCCGGTTTCTCCGGCTTGATCCCGAGCTGTTTGTTCCACCATTCCGCCTCGCCGGTCCACTCACCCTGGATCTGGCCGACGTACGCGGAGAGATGCGTCGCCTGCTTCTCCAGGCGCTTCTCCAGGTCGCGTCCGTCGCGCTCGCGTTCCTCGAGGCGCGCCTCGCGCACCTCGTGCTCCGCAAGGAGCTTCGCCTCCTTGCGCGTGAACTCATCCTCGCGCTCCGACAACTCGTGGAGACGAAGCGTGAGCAGCTCTTCACGCTCGTCGACCTGCTTCTCCTTGCCTTCGAGGCGACGGAGGGACGTCTCGGCGAGCTCCTGCAGCTGCGAGAGGCGAGTTTCGCGCTCGCCGATCTCACGCTCTCGCTGCACGAGGCGCTTCGCGGCGAGCTGGTCCACCGGCGGGGAGACCGGAGGCACGTTCTCACGGCGCAGCGCTGCTTCTCTCCGATCGAGCTCGGCCTCGCGCGCTGCGAAGTCCGCCTCGCGAGCGAGTACTTCCGACGTTCCATGCCGCCGCTCCTCACGGATCGCAATACCCTGGCGCTCGAGCTGGTCCCGACCCTCCTCGAGCACGGCCTGCGCGGCGGCAAGCTGCCGTTCGGTCTCGGTCACCATGCTTCGACGGCTGTCGAGCTCGCGTTCCGCGGCCTCGAGCGCCCGCTCGCGCTCGTACGCGTCGCGCTGAAGCTCGGCCGCCCGGGTCTCGAGCTCCTTGGCGAGCTCGATCGACTCCTCGTGCGCCCGCGCTACCGCCTGCTCACGCACCGCGATCGCCCGGAGCTGCTCGCCGAGGTCTGCGGCTGCCTTCGCATGGTCCGCATCCGCGTTCGCCAGCTCTTCGAGCTTCGCGGTGACCGACCGCTCGCGCTCGGACACACGCGTCGCGGTCTGGTTCAACTCTTCGCGCTCACGCTCGAGGGCGCCGTCGCGCCGGTCGAAGTCGGCGAGACGCTCGTCGAGAAGCTGCTCGCGTGCCCGGAGCTCGGTTTCGCGGAGATCAAGGGCGAGGGAGCGTTCGTCGAGGGCGAACGAGTTGCGCGGGCCTTCGGCGCGAATCGTCTCCGCGGCCGGCGCGACCTCGACCGGAGCCTCCGGCGCTTCGCGCTCGGAGCGCTTCGCCAGATGGGCGCGCAGTCCGGTGCCAAATCCCCGCTCTGGCGTCTCCGTGTGCTGTTCGGCCGCCGGCATCGTCAGAACCCGAAGAGCTTTCCGAGACTGAGCATCGCCGGCCCGAGGACGACGATGAACATCGCCGGGAAGATGAAGCCGACGGTGGGGAACAGCATCTTGATCGGCGCCTTCATTGCCTTCTCTTCCGCTGCGGCCTGACGCTTTAGGCGCGTATCGGTGGCCTGGACGCGCAGGATGCGGCCGAGGGATGTCCCGAGCTGGTCCGCCTGCACGATCGCGCGGACGAACCCGGCCACCTCCGGCGTGCCGACGCGCTTGCTGAGCTTCTTCAACGCGTCGACACGGCTTTCGCCAATGCGCATCTCGCCGAGTGCAAGCTCGAACTCATCCGTAAGCGGACCGCTCATGTGTTGCGCGAGCTTGGCGACGGCGGCATCAAAGCCGAGGCCTGCCTCGACGCTCACCGCGAGAAGGTCGAGGGCATCCGGCAGCTCCGCGTTGATCAACGCCTGGCGACGCCGGGCCCGGCCGGTGACGAGGATGCCCGGAAGGATGTAACCGATTGCGCCGAGGACACCGCCGAACGCAAACGCGAGGCCGGCCGACGACGCCGACCCGAGGAGGACCCCGATGAGCGCTCCGCCGACGCACGCCGCGGCCTTGGCCGCGAGGAACGCCTGCGGCGTCATGGTGCGCAGACCGGCAGAGATCAGCAACGTCGAAATCGCGTCGACGTTCTGACGGGGATTGAGGCGCAGCATTCCGCGCGCGAGCCAGGCGACCGACGGCCCGAGGACACGTTCGCGGAAGCGAACTCGCTCAGGAGTCGCATCGATACGGCTTCTGCCGTACGTCGCCGCGAGACGGATGCGTGCGTGCCGGGTACGTGCGGGAAGGCTGACGAGGTTCGCGACGGCGATGCCCGAACCGGCGAGACACATTGCTGCGAGGAAAAGGAGCATCACGTCACCCCCTGAACGCGACGATTTTGCGAAGGAGCACGCCGCCGATAGCCATCATCCCGAGCCCCATGAAGAGCATCAGATGCCCCGTGCTCGAGTGAAAGAGCGGATCGAGGTAGCTCCGATTCAGGAGCGAAATGGCGCCGACGATAAAGAACGGTAGACCGACGAGTGTGTAGGCGGACATGCGCCCCATCGCCGTGAGTGAGCGGATCTTCCGCGCAAACTGCTGGCGCTGCCGCACGGTGTCGGCGACCATGTCGAATAGGCTCGCAAGCGATCCGCCGACCTGGCGTTGGATGGTGACCGCGGTGATGGCAAACCGGAAGTTCTCCGAGTCGACGCGCTCGGACATATCGGCAAGGGCGGCGTCGAGCTGCCGCCCCAGTCCAGTCTCCGTGAGGACGCGCTTGAACTCGCCCGCCGCCGGTGGATGACCTTCGTCGACGATCGCCTGAATGCCCTGCTTGAACGAGTGACCCGCCTTCAGTGACGCGGCGATCGTGATCAGGAGATCGGGAAGCTGGTTCTCGAACGCATTCAGCCGCTGACGCATGCGATACCAGACGACGACGAACGGCACCGCGCCGCCGATGAGCATCGCCAGGATGATGACGGGGGCCGGCACACCCGCGACCGCGAACAGCAAGCCGATGGAGATACCCGCGCCGGCGGAGATGTAGATCAGCTCGGCCGTCTTCAGCGGCGTTTCGCCACGGTCGAGCATCGTCTGTAGGACCTTCCACTGCCGGATGTTCCCAAAGGCGTGCTCCGTCGCCCGCACGAGCACGGCGAATCCCACGTCGCGACGTTCCCGCCTGCGGTTCCGCGAGCTTGCAGCACCGCCGATATGGCGGTCGAGGCGGGTACGAAGCGCTGACCCGCGGCGGGACCCGATAAGAAGTAGTACCGCCGCAACGACGAGCAGGCCCGCAATGAGCCCGACGACGATCGCACCGCCGCCGCCGTAAGCAGCGGCAGGCACGAGGTTCCAAGGAGCTGGGCCGGACGCGACCGTGCCGACGCTCGTCGGGACGACAACGGACTCCGATGCCTCACCGGCGCCGGCAACGGAGGCCTTCAGATCGAGGCGGTCACCTGGCCTCGCGGCGGTCACATACGAGACCTCCCACGTCTTCGTCAATTGATTCGCGATCGACGCGTACATCGCTCTGAGCTGCGTTACGGCTGCGGTGCCGTGATACCGGCCGCCTGTCGACCGCGCGAGCTTCTGCAACGCCGTCGGATCAAACCCGGTTCCCTCGAGGCCGATCGGATAGATGGCGACGCCGGCCTTGCGGGCGGTCGTGATCGCCGCGGCGAGCGTCGACGCGCTGGAGACGTCGCGGCCGTCGGTGAGAACGATGAGGACGCGAGCGTGCAGCGGGCTTCCTGCCAGCTCCTGCGCAGAGAGCTCGACGGCGTCGTACAGCGCCGTCCCGGAGCGAGCGGCGACGCCGAGGTTCTGGAGCGCGCCATCGGCGTCGATGGTTGCGGTCGAGAGGTCACTGAGCAGGATCGCCTTCGGCCCGAACTCGACGATCGACACTGCGTCCGATGCCGGCTTCGCCGCCACGAACGAGCGGGCCGCTGCGATGGCGGACTGCAACGGCTTGCCGGCCATCGACTGCGACACGTCGACGGCGAGCACGACCGCCTTCGCGTGCCCCAGGTTGCTCTCGGAGAGTCCGACGACGGGTGCGCCGTTCTCGGTGACGCTGGGCACGATTGCGTTTCCGGCCGACGACTCGACGGTCGCCCGAATGGTCGGATACGAGCTCGTGTCCACGTGCGTTAGCCGGACCGATGCGGCCGCCGGCCCCGCGCCGACGAGCGCCGCCAGTGCGGCTCCCGACGCGACGACACGCCGCAGCGTCATGCCGCGCCTCCGAATTCGGCCTGGTGATTCGCATCCCGCGCTGCTGGACCCACTTCATCGTCCGGCGTGAAGAACGACGCGGGCAGGATGACGCCGTTCGTGGCGAGCTTGTCGAGGCACTGCGGCTTCAGCCCCGTGCACGTGAGCGATGAAAGCAGTCGAGCGCGTCCGCCGAACGATGGCGCCGATTCGTCCGGTGGCCGCGCGACGAAGATGTCCTGGAGCGTCACCACGTCCGACTCCATGCGAAGCACCTCCGTTACGTGCGTCACGCGCCGAGTTCCGTCGACGAGGCGGGTGATCTGGATGAGGAGGTCGAACGCGCTCGCGATCTGCTCCCGGATGGCGCGCAGTGGGAGGTCGACGCCTGCGGTGAGGACGAGCGTCTCGAGGCGGGCGAGCGCATCGCGAGGTGAGTTCGCGTGGATCGTCGTCAGCGACCCTTCGTGGCCCGTGTTCATCGCCTGCAGCATGTCGAGCGTCTCCGCGCCGCGAACCTCGCCGACGATGATCCGGTCGGGGCGCATGCGCAGCGCATTGCGCACGAGCTCGCGAATACGGACCTCACCCTGACCCTCGATGTTCGGCGGCCGCGACTCGAGCGTGATGACATGCTCCTGTTGCAATTGCAGCTCGGCTGCGTCCTCGATGGTGACGATGCGCTCGTCATCGGGGATGAAGGCCGACATGGCGTTGAGCGTCGTCGTCTTGCCGGTGCCGGTGCCGCCGGAAATGAGGATATTGAGCTTCCCGCGCACGCAGACGGCGAGGAACTGCGCCGCCTTGGCCGAGATCGACCCGAAGGAGATGAGGTCGTCCATGCGATACGGGTCTCGGGAGAACTTCCGGATCGTGAGCGTGGGCCCTTTGAGTGCGAGCGGCGGAATGATCGCGTTCACTCGCGAGCCGTCCGGCAGCCGCGCGTCCACCATCGGCGAGGCCTCGTCGACGCGGCGTCCGACCTGGGAGACGATCTTGTCGATGATGCGGAGAACGTGCGCGTCGTCGGCGAACGCCGCGGTGGTCCGCTCGAGCTTGCCGTGCCGCTCGCAGTAGATCCGATCGAACGCGTTGACCATGACCTCCGTGACCGATTCGTCGCGAAGCAGCGGCTCGATCGGCCCGTAGCCGAGGATGTCGTCGGTGATCTCGCTCACGATCTGCCGGCGCTCGTCCCGCGTCAACGGCGTCCGATCGAGGAGCAGCTGCTCCGTGACGGCGCGAAGCACGTGGTCCTGCAGGTCGTCGGTCTTGTCCTGCTTGAAGAGCTCGACGCCGACGGTTGCAACGACCGCGTGGTGGACGCGCGTCTTCAGCTCGGCATAGGGATCGACTATGCCGGCCGGCCGGCGAGGCTCGCGAACGGCGGTCGACGACGGCGCGACGGCGTCAGCAACCGCCGTCCCACCGTTCGTATCCCCTTTGTTGAGCCGATCGTGAAGACCCATCTCTATGCCTTCGCGGTCGCGCGGAACATGCGCCGCTTGGTCTGCTCTCCGGGCTTGACGAAGACGGCCTTCGCGATCTCGTCGATCGAGCGCGCGAACTCCGCCTTCCCGTCGGAGAGAACGACGGGGGTTCCCATGTTCACGCTCAGCGGGACCACCCGGTCCGACGGGATGCGGTACTGCACCTTCATCCCGAGGGCTTGCTCGACCTCGGCCTGCTTCATCCCGACCTTCGAGTCGGCCCGGTTCAGGACGACGCGGATGCGGTTGCTCGGGAAGGAGAGGAGGTCGAGTGTCTGCAGCGCCAGCTTCACGTTTTTCAGCGTCGGCACGTCGAGGGCGGTGAGCAGCAGAAGGACGTCGGTGCGGTCGAGCGTCGAGAGCATCGGCCCGTGGAAGAACGGCGACGTGTCGACGACGATGACGTCGAACGTCGACCGCGCCACCTCGAGCAGACGCGCGACCTTCGCTTCCGTGACGAGCTCGGCGTCCTCGGGGCGCAGCGGCGCCGGGAGCATGTCGAGCCCGCACGCGTGCCTCGTCGTGTAACCGAGGAGCTTCTCCGCGTCGAGCTCGCCTGGGGCAACAACGAGGTCGAAGATCGACTTCTCCGGCTCGACGCCCATCATGATCGCGGCGTCGCCGAACTGGAGATCGAGGTCGACGAGTAGCGTCTTCTTCTTGCCCTGCTTTGCGAGCATCGACGCGAGGTTCGTTGCGAGCACGGTCTTGCCAGTCCCGCCTTTGGGCGAGAATACGGTCACGATCGTCCCATCGTGCGCTCGTGCAGCGTCGGGCCGGCGGATCGTCTGCCCGGCCTTGCGCAGGGCGAAGACGACACTGTCGGGAAGCTGTGGGAGCAGGAGGACGTCGGAGACGTCCGAGGCCAATGCCTCTTCGAGCAGGCGGGACGCCTCGCCCGAGGCGAGCAGGACGAGCGCGGCGCTCGTGTGCTCCCGGATCGCGGCGATCTCGTCGGACGGAAGCACCGACGAGCGGGTCGCGTGCAGGACGACGCGCAGGTGTCCACCGACGAGGGCGGATGCCGCCTCGGTGATCGTCTCGCTGGAACCGACGAAGTCGATCTCCGGATGCGCCGCGAGCGCGGCTCTGATGGTCTCCGAGCCGTCACACGAGCCGGTCATGTAGACCCGGATGGCGGGACGCGCGGTCTGGTTCTCGGCGCTCATCACTGCACCCCCGAGGGGCCGGTCACGAGCCGGGCACGCTGTGCAGCGCTCAGACCGTCGAGGAGGACTGTGCCGATGTCGGCGACCGAGTCGGGGCTGTCGACCGAGTTCGTCACGGGACGGAGCGCAAGCGCCCAGCCGCCGTCAGGCGACCCGTTGGGATCAGCGTTCTTGATGACGAAGTACAACTTCGGCGCCTGGGCGTCTGTGACAGCCAGCGTGACCGAGTACTTCTGCGTCGACGAGTTGAGCGTTCCTGTCGTCGCCAGCGTCGGGGCTCTCAGGACGAGCAGGTTCCTTAGGACGACTCGGTCGAAGTGGACAGAGTTTCCGCTGTTGTTCTCGTCGACCTTCATGTTCCCGACGAGGTCGACGTGGTCTCCCGCCTTCAGCGTGCCGGCGAGAATCTGATTCGGATCCGCCGCGACTTGAATGGCGCGGAGATTCCCGGTGAGCTGGGCCCGGATGCCGAGTTCGCTCGCATTACCAAAGCGCCGGGTCGTCACCTGTTCGCCGGCCATGATCTCGTCGACAGTTGCGAGTCTGGCGATCTGGGCCGGGCTGGAGATCGCGCCCGGAACGAGCGCCGTCCTCGGCACCGATTCGGTCTTGAGCAGCTGACCGGAGATGATCGACGCGCCTGACGTTCCGGCCGGGATGTCGTTCCGGGCAACGAGCACGCTGACCGACTGCTGGCCATGCTGGACGTGCTTGCGGTAGTTCGTGACGTAGACGGTCGTGCAGATGACGGCGAGCAAGCCGAGCGCGACCGCGATCACGATGTTCTTGACTTGGTACGTCATCGCAACCCTCGTCTCGTTAGTGGATCAACTGGATGGAGTGCACGCCGAAGTCGGGCTGGGTCGGCGCCGTGGTCGCCTGGATTCCGTGTGCAATGAAGGTGGTGAAATAGCCCTGAAGCGAGGCGGTGTTGCCGTGCACCGAGAAGCTCTGCAGGTAGAAGCCGACCCAGCCGATGATGTTGTAAACGGCGTTTTGGCCCGATCCGGTAAGCGTGTTGAAAACCGGAAAGAGAAGGACGGTGTTCTCGCGCGCCTGGAGCGCGTTCTGGACATTCGCCGAGCTGAACTTGGCGCCCGGGTCGGACTTGTAGCTCCCGAGCGGGAGGTACTGGTTGTATCCGTTCAGGATCCAGTTTCCCTCCGTCGAGGCGCCGACTGTTCCGCTGCCGCCCGAGAGGTTGAGCATCCCGAATGCACCCGGCGCCCCCATCGGGTCGAAGTTGAGAGTCGTCTGCTGGTTGAAGCATGGGCAACCGGAGCCGGCCAGCAACGGATGCGTGTTGCGCACGACCATAGGAGCGACGTACAGCGCTTGTGCGGGCACCTCGCTGCGTGCGACGGCGCTTGCACCGACGGTGACGCTCTTGATGCCAAAAACGTTGCTGAAGAAGCCGGGTGCGCTGTTCGTGGCGTGCACCGAGATCGTGTCGTTCGCGGTGAGGCCGCTCGACACGATGACGTTGCCGGACGTCACGCCGCCGCCGTTCGAGGTGCCATACTGCACCGCGAGGGCGTTCGCCCCGGCGGGGTTGTTCGGCAGCGACTGCGCGCCGGCGAGCGCCGCGGCGTCCGCGGCCGTCTGCAGCTGCCGCTTGTCCCGGAACCACGACCCGACGTCGAGCACAAGCACGGCGCACCCGATCAGTGCCACCAGGAAGAGGATGGTCATAACGACCGCTTGTCCTTCTTCGCGGCGCGCGTTCACTCGACTCGTTCCGTCGTCTGGCTCTGAAGGTTTCCAGAGGCGATGACCCACCCGAGGAGATTGATCGAGTAGGGGTACGTCGCGGTGACCGTCACGTTGGACCCCGGAGCCCAGGTCGAGTTGACCGAGACCGAGAGATTCGACTGATTGAGATCCGACGCCGACGTCTGTACCGCCGTGGATGTCGCGCCGGCGGGATTCGAACTGTTGCGAGCGACCGCCCCCGCGCGTGCGCCCGCACGCGTGGCGTCGGTGAGCGTGAGGTAGTTGTTGAACACAATCCCGAACTGGATGACGCCGAACAGCAGGACGGCGAGAATCGGCAGAACCATGGCCAGTTCGACCATGGCTTGACCTCGTTCGCCGCCGACGTTGCGGCGGTGGCGGAGCGGGTGGGACGGGTATGCCCGCCGTCCCACCCGGTTCCGACCGTTCATGAGAGGAGCGCCTCCACGGCGCTCACGATCGTCGGGATGCGGTTTCCCAGATCGGCGAAGAGAAAGGCGGACGAAGCAACCACCACGGCGAGCACGACTGCGTACTCCGGCGCGGCCTGTCCTTCACTGCGGCAAGTGAGCTGTAGCGCTCTCTGGATGCTGCGGCCCATCCTTTCCCCCAATCCGGTCTGCGGTTCCGGTCCCTCTTGACGTGGCTGCCTACGGCAGGAGCCCCGTCACCTTGTTGATCGCGCTGGTGATCCCGCCGGAAAGCAGGGTGAAGGCGCCGACCGAGAGGACGGTGATGACGGCGAGAACGACGCCGTACTCCGCCATCGTCTGGCCCTCCTGCTTCCGCCAGTTCTGGCGCACGAAGTCGAACCACTCTGCGAAGGTCATGTGTGAGTCACCTCCTTTGCGGTTGACGGCCTGCCCGCGTGCGGGCCGGCGTTTGCCGTAAAAGCGGTGTAGGTGGTGCAGCCATCGAACCCGATGTCGCGATCCGCCACGCGCAAAGTGACCCCTTCTCTTGGCGACGTAGCCGCGACGCCTGATGAACGATTGGCCGAACTATCGGAGCCGTTGCACCAAGGCGAATCCCTCGCTTTAGTGATTCGCGCGCAACTTCACTTCATCGAGTGACCGCGACGTCACGCCGAGGCCGATATCGCCTTCACACCGAAATGCGACTGCGGCAGATCGGGAGGAATCGTTGGCCGCGTCGAGATCGGGAGCATGCGAAGCCGAAGTCGTCGTCGATGCGACGGACGAGCTGTACCGGCGATACGGGAAAAAGCTGTACGCGTACTGTCTCTACGAGCTTCGGTCGCGCGAAGAGGCAGAGGACGCTGTCCAGACGACGTTTCTCAACGCCTTCCGAGGGTTGCAGCGCGGCACGACGACTCGGTTCGAGCAGGCGTGGCTCTACAAGATCGCTCGGAACGTGTGCATCGCGCGGCGCTCCTCATCGGGTCGCCGCCAACGGCTCGAGGCGCCGAGCGACTTCGAGATGCTCGAGGAGACGATTCCCAGTGGGGCGTCCGCCGATTCTCTCGAGCTGATGGGGCTCGAAGACGCGCTCGTGCGCATGCCGGAAAACCAACGGTGGGCCATCCTGCTGCGCGAATGGCAGGGGCTGACCTACCGCGAGATCGCGAACGAGCTCGGCGTCACGCAGGGCGCGATCGAGATGCTCATCTTCCGTGCACGGCGAACGCTCGCCGCCGCACTGTCAGACGGAGGCTCGAACCACGTCGGCCGTGCAGCCGGCCACGAGCGCCGCAAGCGGATCGTCGACGCCGCGGAGCTGCCTATGTGAACCGTCGATCTCGATCGCGGGCCACACGTCGATCGCGAGCGAGCCCGCGCCCTCGTCGGAGCCGATCGCGAGGAGTGCGTCGACGGTGAACACGTCGCGGCGGCCCGACTGCCGTCGCGCGATCCCGTCGAGCTCGCGCAGCTCCTCGAGTGGGTCGATGCGCACGTTCGAGTCGGAGCCGATGCAGAGGCCGATGCCGCGATGGAGCAGGCGCTCGACCGGCAGGAAGCCGTCGCCGAGATTCGCCTCCGTGGTCGGGCACACGCACACGCGCGCACAGGCCTCGCCGAGCAGGTCGAGCTCGCGGCCCTCGGCGTGCGTCGCGTGGACGACGGTCGTGCGCGGTCCGAGGCAGCCGCAGTCGGCGAGCAGCTCGATCGGCCGCATGCCGTGCTCCGACAGGCACTCGGCGATCTCGCGCGGCTGCTCGTCGGCGTGCACGTGCAGCGGCAGCTCGTGCTCGCGTGCGTATCGCCCGAGCTCCTCCAACCAGTCTCGCGGGCACGCGCGCACGGAGTGGGGCGCCACTCCGACGCGCAGGCCTTCCGACCGGAGCTGCTCGAGGCCGTGCAGATAATCCGCCACCGACTCCTGCCGGAAGCGCTCGATGCCGCCGCGCGCGTAGGCGACGAGGAGGACGACGAGCTCGATCCCGATCTCCTCGGCCGCGACCGATGCCTCGCGGGCCTCGTCGAGGCCGAGGTAGTGGAACTCGCCGACCGCCGTGTACCCCGCATCCCGCATCTCGGCGAAGACCGCGAGCCAGTCGGTGCGCACGCCGGCCGCCAGCTCGAGCATCGCCTCGCGCCATGCCCAGAAGTCGCGGCCCTCGACCACGCCTCGCAGCGCCCGCTGGAAGGCATGGCTGTGCGCATTGACGAAGCCGGGGATCTGGAAATCGTCCACCGCGCGGGAGACAATACGCAGACACCATGCGTCGCCTCCTCGCGGGGGGGCTCGTAATTGCATACCTGGCGTTCCCCGGTCTCGCCCGGGCCGGAACGGTCGCCATCTTCTACTACCCGTGGTACGGGACGCCGCTGCATGACGGCACGTGGGAGCACTGGAACCAGAACGGCCACACGCCGCCGAGCAGTGTCTACTCGAGCTTCTTCCCCGCGAGCGGCCCGTACTCGAGCGACGACCCGCGGACGGTCACGCAGCAGATGCAGGAGATCGCCGGGGCCGGTGTCGACGAGATCATCGTCTCCTGGTGGGGGAGGGGATCTGCCGAGGATCTTCGGCTTCCGCTCGTCATGCGTGCGGCGCACGCGCAGCACCTGAAGGTGGCGATCCACCTCGAGCCGTATCCGGGCCGGTCGCCGGCGACGGTCGCGCAGGACCTCACGTACCTGGCCGCGCGGGGGATCCGCGACGTCTACGTGTACCACCCGCTCGACTTCGCGGCGGCCGACTGGCAGCCGGTCACCGCGCAGAAGCCTGCCGGGATGCGGCTCTTCGCGGCCACCGACCTGATCGGGTTCGCGGCCGACGCGGGCTTCAACGGGTTCTACACCTACGACTTCATCGACTACGGCGGCGCGAAGTTCATCCGGCTGTGCGAGGAGGCGCACGCGCGAGGGCTTCTCTGCGCGCCGAGCGTCGGGCCTGGGTACAACGGCGACCGCGCCGGAGAAATCTCGCTGACGCGTCCGCGCGACGACGGCGCCACCTACGACGAGCTGTGGAAGGCCGCCATCCGCGCGAAGCCGGACATGGTGACGATCACGAGCTTCAACGAGTGGGGCGAGGGGACCCAGATCGAGCCGGCCGTTGCCAGGGCGGGCTACCTCTCGTACAACGGCTCCTGGGGCTTGCACGGCACCGCCGCCGAGGACGCGTATCTGACGCGAACCGCCTACTGGGCGGCGCGCTTCCATGCCCTGAAGTAAGCGGGCCGTACACTTGCCCGGGATGGCTTCCCGCGCGATCCCGGCGCCGCTCGCTCAGCTCCCGAACGCGCTGACGCTCGGGCGGCTCGCGCTCATCCCGATCTTCGTCGCCCTCGTGGTCGCCGCGGGCGGCGGCCACAGCTGGCCGGCGGGCATCGTCTTCGGCGTCGCCGGCGTCACCGACCAGATCGACGGCTTCCTCGCGCGCCGCTGGCACGTCGAGTCGCGCTTCGGGAAGATCGCCGACCCTCTCGCCGACCGGCTCATGATCGACGCCGCGGTGGTCCTGCTCGTCGCGTACGGACGACTGTCGTGGGCAGGTCTCGCCGTCATCGCCGCACGCGACCTGCTGCTCCTGATCGGCTGGCGCATCCTCGCGCCGCGCGGCGTCGACCTCGACGTGAATCTCATCGGCAAGGCGGCGACGTGGCTCCTGTACGCGGGCATCGGGTTCCGGATCGTCACGCACGACGCGACGGAGTGGCCGCTGTGGCTCTTCTGGATCGGCGTGGCGGGCGCCGTTCTCGCCGCGATGTTCTACGTGCGCGACGCGCGGAAAGCACTCACCGCATGAAGGCCGTGGTCATGGCCGGCGGCGAGGGCACACGCCTGCGTCCGCTGACGTCGAATCAGCCGAAGCCGCTCGTGCCGATCGTCGGCAAGCCGTGCATGGAGCACATCCTCGAGCTGCTCAAGCGGCACGGGATGACGGACGTGATCGTCACCGTCGCGTTCCTGCCGCAGGCGATCCGCAGCTACTTCGGCACGGGCGAGACGGTCGGCATCGACCTCGCGTATTCCGTCGAGGAGGCGCCGGCTGGCACCGCCGGCTCGGTGCGTCTCGCCGCGGGCCGCCTCGACGACACGTTCCTCGTCATCTCCGGCGACGCGCTGTGCGACGTCGACCTCACGCGGCTCGTCGACTTCCACCGCGAGAAGCAGGCCTCCGTGACGATCGGGCTCAAGTCGGTGGACAACCCGCTCGAGTTCGGCATCGTCGTCACCGACGAGGAGGGCCGCGTCGAGCGGTTCCTCGAGAAGCCGTCCTGGGGCCAGGTGTTCTCGGACACGATCAACACCGGCATCTACGTCCTCGAGCCGGAGGTCCTGAAGCACATCCCCGCCGACCGGCCCTTCGACTTCTCGAAGGAGCTCTTCCCGCTGCTGCTCGAGATGGGGCGGCCGATCTACGGGCTCGTGCTCGACGGCTACTGGCAGGACATCGGCAACCTCGACCAGTACCGGCAGGCGAATTTCGACGCGCTCGACGAGAAGGTCCACCTCGAGATCGAGGGCATCAAGCTCCGCGGCAACGTGTGGCTCGGCGACGGGGTCGATATCCACGACCTCGACGCCATCGAGGGGCCGGCGTTCCTCGGCAACGACTGCCGCGTCGCGCCGGAGGCGACCGTCGGCCCGTACTCGGTCCTGTCGGGAAGCGTGACGCTGCGCGAACGCGCGCGCACGACCCGTTCGATCGTCGACGCGTCGACCTACCTCGGCACGAGCACGATCGTGGAGGGGGCGATCATCGGCCGGTCGTGCGACCTACGCGCGCACGTGCACGTGCACGAGGGCGTCGCCATCGGCGACGAGGTGACGATCGGCGCCGAGAGCGTGATCATGCCCGGCGTCCGGATCTACCCGTACAAGGAGGTCGAGACCGGCGCGCAGCTGTTCGAGAGCCTCATCTGGGAGTCGCGCGGAACCGCGCGCATCTTCGGCAAGGACGGCGTCTCGGGCCTCGTGAACGTCGACCTCACGCCCGACGTCGCGGTCAGGCTCGCGGCCGCGCTCGGCACGGCGTTGAAGCGCGACGCC
>Ga0209579_10001602_pt1 | contig 18397 bp, 15 predicted proteins | sample Coa_R1_2_FD_187152 | JGI IMG/M metagenome (GOLD analysis project Ga0209579, IMG submission 187152) | Surface soil microbial communities from Centralia Pennsylvania, which are recovering from an underground coalmine fire - Coalmine... | ecosystem: Environmental > Terrestrial > Soil >... | reverse complement strand
TGACGCGCCGATCGTGCAGGCAGGAGATTTTGCCGACTCCATGGCGAGAGACATGGCCGATGTGAAGAAGCTCGCGGACAAGAAGCGCAAGGAGGCGGAGACTCAGCTTGCGATGTTGCGGGACCGCAGTTTCAAACTTTCGTCCGACCCGGCAGAAACGCATGGCGTTCCGACACCGCTGAAGCCGGTACCGAAAATCGATTTCGCGCCGCTCGAAAAGGCGGTTGCGCGGCTGAAGGCCAGTGCACAGAAATGCGATGCGGCGGCAGCGGCACGCTTTGTACAATTGCCGCCAGCGAAGCGGGAGCGTGTTCACGCCCTGATCGACAATATCGACCAGACGCTCGCGCCGGAGGTGGGGCTGCCGGGGCGCAACTGGTACCGCAACCTGATCTGGGCACCTGGACGCAACACCGGTTACGGTGTGAAGACGCTGCCGGGCATTCGCGAAGGGATCGAGGACGAGCGCTTCGACGACGCGATCCGCTACATCGGCTTGACGGCGGATGCGCTGAACGCCTACAGCGCCCGCCTCGACGAAGCGACCCGCGTTTTGAACGGACAATGAACATGTACCCTTCGCCCGCGCCGCTCCGGATCAGATTCGGGCCGAACCGGATGAGTGGCATCCGCGGTGCGGACCCATGAAGCTTATGAATGGAAAATGGTCGAACTGGTCGCGCGGGGTGGAATGCCGGCCAAAGACGGTGGTCGCGCCCGGGAACGAAATCGATCTTGCGGGCGCCATCCGCTGCGCCGAACCTCCCGTGCGCGTGCCGGGCAGCGGACATTCGTTCACGCCCGTTTGCGCGACCGACGGCACGCTCCTCGACCTCTCGGCCTTCAGCGGCCTGAAAGCCGTTTCATTCGACCCGCCGACGGCAACCATCCATGCGGCAACGCCACTGTGGGCGGTAGGCCCTGCGCTTCATGCGAAGGGGCTGGCGCTCAAGAACATGGGCGACATCGACCGTCAGACGCTGGGTGGGGTCGTCGCCACCGGAACGCATGGCACCGGGCGCACGCTCGGAAGCTTTTCCTCGGAAGTCGCCGCCTTTCGCATCGTTCTTGCCAGCGGCGACGTGCTGAACTGCAGCGCGCAGGAAAATACCGAAATCTTTCTGGCCGGGCGCGTGGCACTTGGAATGCTGGGCGTCATGACCGAAATCACGATGTCCGTGCGCCCGTGCTATCGCCTTGTCGAAGACGATTTCTTTCTCGGCTCTAACGAGCTCTTCGAAAAGCTCGACGGGCTTGTCGCAAACAACCGGCATTTCGAATTCTTCTGGTTTCCGTGGTCTGATATCGCGGTCTGCAAGGCCCTGAACGAGACGGAGAAGCCGGCTCCGGCGCCGCGCAATGCGGAGGCGTTGCGCCGCCGCGGGCTCCACTACGACAGTGGCTCGCGCGTCTTCGCCGGAATCAACGAAGTGCTGCCGTACATGCCGTTTCTGCTGAAGCCGGCGCACGAACTCTTTTCGCGCTTTATGCCGACGCCGGCGAAAGCGCGCTGGAGCCACGAGACATTCCCGAGCCCCCGCCCCGTACGATTCAACGAGATGGAGTACGCGGTGCCGGTCGCGCGTGGCGCGGACTGTGTGCGCGATGTCGTGAATGAAATCCGCAGGAAGCGCATCAACACCGGATTTCCGATCGAATTCCGCACCGTAGCGGCCGACGACATCTGGCTTAGCCCGTTCTACCGGCGCGACAGCGCAACCATTGCGGTGCATCAGTATCACAAGGTTGATACCGGAAAGCTGTTCGATGCCTGCGAAGCCATTTTCAGAACGTATGAAGGTCGCCCGCATTGGGGCAAGCGCCACACGCGTTCGCGCGACGAGCTGGTTGCGCTTTATCCGGCTTTCGAGCGCTTCTGTTCCCTTCGTCGGGAAGTCGACCCGAACGGCAAATTTCTGAACAGTTATTTGCGCGCGCTGTTTGAATGAAGTGCACGCGGAGCCAAGCCGAAGAAGACCCTCACCCGAAATTTGCTTCGCGGCGAGCGGGTGAGGGTAGCTCCGCGTCTCCGCGTGAATCATTTTTTCTCCATCACCCACACAAGGCGGACAGAAAATATGTGCGCGGCGTGGAAGTCGAGAAGATTGAGCAGGCCCGCATTCCAGCGTCTGTACCAGGCCGTTGGAATCGCCTGATGTGGAAATGCGGCGAGCGGACGGAACAGCCCGGTTGCCTTCGCGATCTCGAGCTGCTCGCGCGGCGTGAAATAGGCTTCTGGGTGCTCGCCGCGGCGCGGATAGGCGCTGATGCAGATGAGCCGCCCGCCCGGTTCGAGCGCGTCATGGATTGCCCCCAGCGTCGACCGGACCACATCGCGGTCGCGCCAGATCAGCGGCAGCACATTCTGCGCGAGAACGTTTGCAAACAGCCGGCCCGTCTGGCCGCGGATGTCGACTGTTGCGTCGACAATTGCTGCGGGCACGCCGCGCGCCTCGATGGCATGCACGAGCGCGGGAGAATAATCGGACGCAACGACATCGTAGCCGCGGCTACCGAGAATCTCGGAGAGATGTCCGGTCGCAGCACCGATTTCGAGAATGGGGCCGGGCCGGAACCATCGCGCGAGCACGCGCAGGAATTGCTCGTCGCGCAAACGATGTCTATCGCCGATCTTCGCCCATTCACCGGCCGCCTGATCGGTGAAGTAGTGGCTCGCGGGAAGGGTCTTCACCGGATCGCCGATTGGGGCGCGCACCGATTGCTTGTATGCAGCGCGCCACGCAGGCGCCAGACCACTTCTTCTGTGACCCGCCGGACGGTCAGGCGCAGATTGGCAGCGGGATTGCATATCCATTGGCGGGGATGAACAAGGATGGAAACGGTGGCTGGCCTCTGTTCGAGCGCCCGCATCGGATCGTCGGGCTTCCACCATTGCGGCGGCGGACAATCGGTGAATCGCGCCGCCAGTCCCCCATGAATTCGGCTGTCGTAGGCGTCGGCAACGATTCCGAGTTCGTCCAGGAGCGCTTGGGTCAGAAGCTGCTGATTTGGTACGCCGATACGCCGATTGGCGAAATCGCCGTGTGACGCGACGGTGCGGAGCGGCACGCCGCAACGCTCGCGAAAGATCGCCACGTTTTTCCGGAACTCGTCACGAAACAGCTCAATCCGCGCTGTGATTTCCGATTCCGATCGCAGGCCAATCCGTTTGGCGACGGTTGCGATCTCTTCGAAGTGGTAGCCCACCTCGCCGCCGCTGGCGGCAATGCGGGCGGCGAGGGCAGGATCGAGCGTTGACAGACGAAAATAATAGGTGCCACGCGCGCCCGCGGCCCGGTCGCAATCGAACATGCGCGCCGCGCCGCCCGGATCGCTGTCCACATCGTTGCGCAGGAGACAGACAGGCGAGGCGGAGCGCTCGTTGGTCTCGGCGGCAAGGAATTCCGCCATCGTACAGAACCGGTAACCCAGCTGTTTGAGCCGCATGAGGAGCGCGGAATATCCGGCAAGCCGGCTGCCCATGAAGACATCCTGCCAGGCACGATAATAGACGGTCGAAGCCCAGCCCACGTCCGTCTATCCCGATTCTTCGCGCAGCCGCGCGAATGCCGAATCGAGATCGGCGATCAGATCGTCGGGATCTTCAAGGCCGGAATGGATGCGCAGCACCGGTCCTTCGGCGGGGAATTCCGTCGCTGTACGCCGAATGTGCGCAGGCACGATCAGGCTTTCGTAGCCGCCCCAGGAATAACCGCGACCGAACAATGCAAGTCCGTCGAAGAAGGCTGCGACCGCTTCGCGCGAAACAGGGTTGAGCACAACCCCGAACAACCCGCTTGCACCCCTGAAATCGCGTTTCCAGATCGCGTGTCCGGGATCGTCTTCGAGCGCGGGATACAGGACGCGCGCAACTTCCGGGCGTGCCTTCAGCCATCGGACAAGTTTGAGGGCCGTCTCCTGATGACGGTACAGGCGAACTGCCATGGTGCGGAGGCCGCGCAGGGCGAGGAAGCAGTCGTCGCCACTCGCGTAAAGTCCGAGATCGTGATGCGTATCGCGCAGACTTTTCGCGTGCGACTCGTTCGCGCTCACATAACCGATCATCACATCCGCGTGACCGCCGACATATTTCGTTGCCGCCTGGACCGACAGATCGGCCCCGTGCGCGAAGGCATTGAAGAACAGGGGCGTCGCCCACGTGTTGTCGAGCAGGACCGAGGCGCCTTTTGCGTGTGCGGCCGCGGCGATGGCCGGCATGTCCTGCACTTCGAAGGTGAGCGAGCCGGGGCTCTCGCAGAACACCGCGCGCGTGTTGGCCCGGAACAACTCGCCGATGCGCGCGCCGATCAGCGGATCGTAATACGTCGTCTCCACTCCCCAGCGACGCAGATATCGGTCGCAAAAAGTGCGCGTCGGATCGTAGCAGGTATCGGTGACCAGCAGATGATCGCCGGCTTTGCAGACCGCCAGAATGGCCGTTGTGATGGCGTTGATCCCGGAGGGGCAGACGACGGTGCGGGCTGCGCCTTCCAGCGCGTTGATCGCGTCCTCGAGGCTCTTCGATGTCGGCGTGCCGAGCCGGCCATAGATGAACGGCGCATCGGCGGCATCGAGCGCTTCGAAATTATCGTACAGAATCGTCGAGGCGCGATAGACGGGTGTGTTTACGGCCCCGAAATGCTCGCGGCTCATGCGCCCCGCATGCACCGCGACAGTGTCCTTCGCGATCGCGCGCTTCGCGTCGTTGTTGTCCGGCTTCATTCGCCGGCGTGCGGCTCCAGATGCGGCTCGGCCTGCGGTTCGGCCGTCACCACGACATCTCCCCCGGAGCGCGATTCGAGCACTGATCGCAGCGGCCTGTCGAACAGCCAGGTGACTGCGCCGGCGATGCCGCCGATGGCCGCGCACAGCAGGAAGAAATGCGTCTTGTCCATCAGGCTGAAAAAGCTGCCGATGTAACCCTGCAGAAGATTTCCGGTGAAGCTCGTGATGAACCAGAGGCCCATCATCATCGAGAGGATCTGCGGCGGCGCCACGCGCGCGACGAGCGCAAGACCGATCGGCGAGAGGTAGAGTTCGCCAAGCGTGATCAGGACGAAGAAGAACAGAAGCCACAGCCAGCTCGCATGGGCGCCGGCGCCGCTCACGTAAGCAGCCGCCGCCATGATGAGATACGACCCGCCGAGCATGAAATCGCCAAGCGCCATCTTGGTGACTGTCGACGGTTCTCTGCCGCGCTTCGCCTGCCGCGCCCACAGCGCGACCACGAAGGGCGTAAACGCAAAGATCATGAACGGATTGAAGGCCTGAAACCACGTCACCGGGATTTCAATGTTGACCAGTCCCGGAATGAGCCTTCGATCGGTGAAGTCCTGCGCCCAGAGGCTGATCGTGTTGCCCTGCTGTTCGTACACAGCCCAGAAGAGCGACGTCGGAATGCAGAGGAGTATCAGGGCGATGACCGCCTTCCAGTCCTGCGACGTCAGCTTCTTTTTCTCTTCCGTGCTTCCTTTCAGTCGCGCAATACGGTCGGGGGGCAGTGCCCGCAGCGTCGCGAGATAGATGAAGGTGCCGAGCACCATGCCGACACCGGCTGCAAAGAAGCCCCAGTGGTATCCGACGCTCTCGCCGAGAGTGCCGCAGATGAGAGGCGAGAAGAACGCACCCACATTGATGCCGACATAGAAAATCGAATAGGCCCGGTCGATGCGGCTGTCGCCTGATTTGTACAGATTGCCCACCTGCGTCGATATGTTCGGTTTGAAGAAGCCGTTGCCGATGATGAGCAGCAGAAGGCCGAGGAAGAACAGGGAAGGGACCGTGAGCGTGAATTCGGCGATCGCCATGAGAACACCGCCAATGATCACCGTGAACCGTTGGCCGAGCCATCGATCGGCGATGATGCCACCGAAGAACGGGGTGAGGTAGACGAAGGCGGTGTACGTTCCGTAGATCAGCGACGAAAACGGCTGCACGCCGAGCGTGCGCCCTGTCAGCATTTCGAAGAAACCCTTGAGGGCGTGATAGCCGACGACGTGCTCTGCCTGGCCGCTCAACAGCAGGAAGTTCGTGAGATACAGCACCAGGATGGCGCGCATCCCGTAATACGAAAAGCGCTCCCACATTTCCGTGGTGAAAAGGAAAGTGAGACCCCGGGGGTGCCCGAAGAGCTGGGGTTCCCGCGTTTCAATCGCCATGCTATCCGTCCGGCTCATACGCCCCGTACTCCCATTCCTGCGACGGCGGCGAGTGTGCAGGGTTGGACGAAGAATGCAAATGCTGCGCGCGGGACGGCCGCTTCAAAGAAGCTCGATGAACCGGTCCTCGCGGCTGTAAGGCACAAAACCCAATCTTTGATAGAGGGGCAGCGCCCGCGGGTGGTCGAGCGTGCAGGTATTGACCATGAGCTTGGAGATGGGTTTTGCCCAGGCGTTCATCGCCGTGTGATACAGGAAGAAGTAGCCGAGCCGGCGGCCGACAAAGTCGGGAATAAGGCCGAAATAGGAGATGTTGGCCGACGTCGCGTCCCGGAAATCGAGTTCCGCCATGCCGGCCGGACACCCCTCGGCGTAGAGCACGTAGAGTTCGTTCCGCTCCTCCGCGAGGATGGTTTTGAGTTGGGCATCGCTCAATTTCTTGCGATCCACCCAATGATACTCCCGCCCGACCGCGTCATAGAGATATCGGTAGAAATGCACCGGCGGATTCACCGCGCGCAGCAGCGCGATCTTGCCTTTCGGCTGCGGCGGCGGAATCGCCGCGGGCCGGCTCTTCATTTCGAGAAAGGTGACGACGGTCGGCAACCGGCGCGTCATCAGGATTCAACCGGCGCGGCCGGATTTGCACCCCATTCGGCCCAGGAGCCATCGTACAACGCAGTGTCCCGCGCGCCTGCGACCTGCAATGCCAGCAATCCGATGGCCGCGGTTATGCCGGATCCGCAGCTGGTCACCACCGGCTGCATAAGATCGACTCCATGGCGGGAAAACACGCGAAGAAGCTCCTCACGGGATTTCAGCGTGCCGTCCTCGCTCGACAATTCAGAATAAGGGACATTGAGGCTTCCCGGAATGTGGCCGGGCCGCACACCCGGGCGCGGCTCGGCTTCCTTGCCGGCAAAGCGTGGTGCGCTCCGCTGATCGACAACCTGTTCGCGCCGGCTGGAAAGATTCTGCATCACCTGATCGAAGCGGCGCAGAAGTGCGTTGTTCGGCTTCGGCGTAAAGTGTCTCGGATGCGGCTGCGGGATCAGATCCTCGATTGGACGGCCTTCGCGCTTCCATCTCGGGAAACCGCCATCGAGGACCGCGACCTCCTCGTGCCCCATCGCCCGTAACATCCACCACGCACGCGGCGCCGAATACATTCCGGCGCCGTCATAGACCACGATGAGATTTCCGTCGCCGAGGCCCAGTCTCCGCATACGGCTGGCGAATTTGGGCGCCAGCGGCAGCATATGGGGAAGGGGACTCGTTTCGTCGGAAAGCTCTTCGATGTCGAAGAACACCGCACCGGGAATATGCGCGGCCTCGTATTCTGCTTTCGCGTCCCGTCCCGTCTGCGCCAGATACCAGGAGGCATCCGCGACACGCACATCCGGGGCAGAGAGATGCTCGGCAAGCCATTCGGTCGAAACGAGCGGAGACGAGAGTTTCATGGCACGAAGGGAAGCTCGCGCGGTTCGCTCGCATGCGCAAGCCAGGGCGGCACGGGAAGGTCATGCGCGCGCAGAAAATCGGGATTGAACAGTTTCGCCCGGTAGCGCGTGCCGTAATCGCAGAGCATGGTGACGATCACATGTCCGGGTCCGAGATCGCGGGCAAGGCGGATTGCACCGGCGATATTGATGCCGCTCGAGCCGCCGAGGCAAAGGCCTTCCTGGGTCACAAGATCGAAAATGACCGGCAGCGCCTCCGCGTCCGGAATCCGATATGCGTCATCGACAGGGGCGCCTTCCAGATTGGCGGTCACGCGGCCCTGTCCGATGCCTTCGGTTATCGAGGAGCCTTCGGATGAAAGCACGCCGGTCTTGACCCAGCTGTAAATCGCGGCCCCCAGCGGATCGGCCGCTGCGATTCGAACATCCGGATTGCGGGCCTTGAGCGCCATGGCGACGCCCGCGAGCGTTCCACCCGTGCCGACGGCACAAACGAACCCATCCACCTTGCCTTCCGTTTGCCGCCAGATCTCCGGCCCCGTGGTTTCGATATGGGCGCGGCGGTTTGCGGTGTTGTCGAACTGATTGGCCCAGATCGCGCCCGCGGGCTCTTCGCGCGCGATCCGCTCGGCCAGGCGACCGGAGAACTTCACGTAGTTGTTCGGGTTTTTGTACGGCACCGCGGGAACTTCGATCACTTCCGCCGCGAGCAGACGCAGGGCGTCCTTCTTTTCCTCGCTTTGCGTGTCCGGAATCACGATGACGGTGCGGAAGCCCATCGCGTTGGCCACGACGGCAAGGCCGATGCCGGTATTGCCGGCGGTTCCTTCGACGATCACGCCGCCGGGCCTGAGCGCACCTCTCTCGATCGCATCCCTGATGATATAGAGCGCCGCGCGATCCTTGACCGACTGTCCCGGATTCATGAACTCCGCCTTGCCGAGAATTTCGCAGCCAGTCTGTTCGGACGCGCGCCGGAGCCGGATCAGTGGCGTGTTTCCAATCGCGGCGATGGCGTCGGCTTCTACGTGCATAAGACGATGCGGGTTCGGGGCGGGCGAACCTAGTCGGCTCGCCCTGAAGGTTCAAGCGCGACCAAACTGCTGCCGGAGTTCCGTTTTCGCGCGTTCGAGCACGCGTTTGCGGCTTTGCGGGAGGTTCTTTCCGCCGCGATTGAGGTAGAAGGTCAGCATCGACATCGCCGAGCGGTAGGGATCGGTCTTGCGCCGCTTGCTGTGCTCGGCGGAACGCTTGAGCGACGCTGCGATCCGCTTCGGGTCGGACCACGTGAAGACGCCGTTGTCCAGGTCGAGCGCATTGCTCTCGCGCGTCACGCGGCCGGACCAATAGCGCGTACCGGCTTTTCGAGTGCTCCCTGCGTGTGTTCGAGTGCCCTTCCTTTGTGAAGGGGCTCTCGATTTCTTCCTCTTGCCGGCTTTCGCCTGCGCCATTGTCGATCTCCCGGCCTGCGGCTCTTTCGATAACGCCGCATGCCAGAGTTCGCTTCACCCTTCGACTAGCCCAGCGTGAGGCATCCATTTTATCCTCGGCTGAACCTGTCGAAGCATGAGGAGCCCGTGAAACGCATTGTCCTTTGCGCGGACGACTACGGGTATTCGCCCGGCGTGAGTGGCGGCATCCGCGAACTCCTCGATCGCGAACGGCTGTCTGCAACCAGTTGCATGGTCGTATTCCCGGAATTCGAAACCGATGGGCCGCTGCTGAAGCCGTTTCTCGGGCGGGCAGACATCGGGCTGCATTTCACGCTCACGAGTGAGCGCACGATCGGGAGCGTTGCCTGGGAGGCACACATCCACCCTCCACCGTTGGCACGGATCGTTGCGGAGCTGGAGAAACAGGTTTCGACATTCCGCAACGTTATCGGCCGGCCGCCGGATTACATCGACGGCCATCAGCATGTACACGTTCTTCCCGTTGTTCGCGACGCGGTGGTACAGGTGGCGAAGCGGCTCGGCGCTTATGTCCGCAACACCATGGACCCGATCGGCGCGGCGATGTGCCGTCGACCGGGGGCGCTCGAGTCCATTTATCTCGCGTGCGCCTCCCGCAAACTCTCGATGCTGGCGCAGGCCGCGGGCGTTCCGACCAACCACGGTTTTCGCGGTGTCCGTACTTTCCGCGAGAAAGAGTCGTTCCGGACACTGTTCCGTCGCATGATCAGGAACGCCGGCGATGGATGCCTGGTCATGTGCCATCCCGGCTATGCCGATCCGCTGCTCGCAGCACGCGATCCCGTACAGAATGCCCGCGCGGACGAGCTCCGCTATCTCGCCGGGCCGGACTTCCCCCGCGACCTTGCTGAAGAAGGTGTTGTTCTCAGCCGGCTGGTGGATGCTCTCCGCGCGGCGGCCTGATTTTCTTCTTTCACGCCCGTACGATCGGCCGACAATTGTGGAGCACACCAGGGTATCGCAAGGGGGATCAGCCTGGCGGCGGCTTGGCATGAGGTGCCGCCATTCCTCAGGTGCAGGCCAGGTCTTTGTCCGCCCTGACTTTCTGGCGAGGATCAACTTGCCGCTCGGCCTGAAAATGGCTCCCCGGGCCGGACTCGAACCAGCGACCCAGCGGTTAACAGCCGCTTGCTCTACCGACTGAGCTACCGGGGAACAGGGCACGGCCTTTAACGCATTCGTTTGGCCAAGGCTACTCCGAATCGGCAGCCCTCCCGCGCAAATTCAAAGAAAAGAGGGCCGGGTGGGAGCCCGGCCCAAGCGTTGGGTAATGGTGGGGTGTCTTCAAGGGAAGACGGTGGGAGGGTCGCACGTTAAGGTTAACAAAACATTAAGCCGCGAAATGATATTAGCGATCGCGAAAGATTTGGAGGCCACGCCCGGAATTGAACCGGGGTACGCGGTTTTGCAGACCGCTGCGTCACCACTCCGCCACGTGGCCCCAAATGTTTGGCCTACATAACTTTCTGCGCAGAGGCAATTCAACGCGGCCAAAGGTTCACGAGTGGACCACGTTGTCACGGACAGGCACACCGAATATAAGCCGCCGCTTCCTCTATCCGATTTTCCCGAGTCACGATCATGCCGGATTACGCCACGCTGCGCGCCAACATGGTTGCCACGCAAATTCTTGCGAACGGTGTGACGGAAGAGCGCATTCTCGAGGCCTTTCGCGCAGTACCGCGCGAGGCATTCGTGCCCGCTGCGAGACGCGCGATCGCCTATGCCGAAGCACCCGTCGAGATCGTGCCCGGACGCTTCCTCCTGTCGGCGCGCTGTCTCGCGAAGCTTGTCGAACTCGCTGACATCCGCCCCGAGGACACGGTTCTCGATATTGGCTGTGCCACCGGCTACTCCGCGCATGTCGTCGCGCAACTCGCCAAACGGGTGACCGGATTGGAAGAAGACGCGGCGCTCGTGCGCGTCGCGTCCGACATGCAGCATTCCCGGCAGGTAGCAAACGTGACGATCGTGCAGGGCGCGCTCGCGCAGGGCTACCGCGGCGGAGCGCCCTACGACGTGATTCTCATCGAGGGCGGGGTGGAAGTCGTTCCCGAGTCACTGCTCGCGCAATTGACCCAGGGTGGCAGGCTGGTCGCAATGTACCGGCGCGATGCACAGGCGCAGGCCGTCATATTTCTCAACGAGGATGGCCGCATCGGCCGCCGCCTGGATTTTGACGACGCTGCTCCGCTTCTGCCGGGATTCCGTCAGCCCGCTGGTTTCGTCTTCTGAGACGCGGCGCGCGTCTGTAATTCCTAAGACCTGTTAACGCCGTCTTTTCTTATTTCCCCGATTATCTTAGGGTTCCTGTAAACATCAGGTGGGGCGCATCCGGAGCGGAAATATGGCCAATTCACAACATGAGCCGACCATGGAGGAGATACTCGCCTCCATCCGGAAGATCATCGCCGAAGATCCTCCCGGCAGCGACAGCGCGAACGCTTCAGCCGCGACGCCCGAGGAACCGGAGGTGCTGGAGCTGACGCAGGAAGTCCACGAGGAGAGCGCCACAACCGCTGCTGCCGAGCCCGCGGCGGCGCAGCCCGAGCCGGCGGCTGCCACACCGGTAGCAGAACCCACAGCGACCACAGCCAACGGCAGCGCTCCGGCAGCACCGCCGTCCGGCGAAGGAATTTTCTCCGAGAAGACGCGCAAGGCGTTGAGCGACGCGTTCGCCGGCCTCGATGCGGCGTCGTCGGAAACCGAAAGCCAGCAGGTACCTTCCATGAGCGGACTCCCGATTGAAGCCTTGTTCGAGAAAGCCGTGCGCGAAGCATTCGAGCCGGTGCTGCGCAAGTGGCTGGACGACAACGCCGGCGCACTCATGGAGCGCGCCAAACCCGCCATCAGCGATTGGCTGGACAAACATTTTCCGGCGATGCTGGAAGACGCGGTCCGCAATGAAGTCGCGCGCGCCGTGATGGCGCGCCGTCGCTAGCAGTTCGGTTTCCGCCTGATTGCGACGGGTCTGTCACGTACAAGCCGCCTGCGACAGACTTCAGTCCCTTTGACTACGACGCGAAGACGGCCTTGACCTTCTGGCCGGCTTCGAGGCGCTCGGCGCCGCGAACGATGACGCGCTCTCCGGGCGATACCGGGCCCCTCACTTCCACATACGGCCCATCTTCGGCCCCGGTTTCGACCGCGACGCGTTCGGCAACGCCCTTGCCGTTCACCTTGAACACATAGGTGTTGTCCTCCCGCAGGACCAGCGCGTCGCGCGGCACGGCCACGACCTCCCGTGCTGCCGCCGAGGGCATGAAGACCTTGGCGGCGTCGCCCACAAACCCGCTTCCCGGCGGAATTGTGAGGCGCACTTCGATGGTGCGACTTGCTACATCGCCGACAGGAACAATGGCGCGGATTTTTGCCGTGGTACGTTTGCCCTCGATTTCGACGGTCACGTCCATGGCTTCGTGCAGATAGGCTGATGTCTCGATCGGAATCTGCACGCTGATTTCCGTCGCGGCGATATCGACAAGGCGCACGATCGGTTTTCCTGCCGTCGCGTATTCGCCAGGATTGATCAGGCGCGCCACGACGCGGCCCGGGAACGGCGCGCGGATATCGCTGTGGTCGAATTGGTATTGGCTCTTCTTGAACGCGGCCTCGGCGGCGGCAAGCGCGGCCGCATCCATATCGCGCGTCGATACGGCTTGGTCGCGCGTGCTCTTGGCGATCGCGTTTTGTGCGAAGAGGCTGTCCATGCGCTGGGCCTGGTCCCGGTCGAACCGGACCTGGGCTTCGAGACGGGCGACGCTGGCCTTGTCCGATGCCAGCTGCATCGCGGCGAGACTGTTGTCGACGCGCGCGACAATGCCGCCTTTCGGTACAATGGTTCCCACCTCGGCGACGGAGGCGATGCGTCCTTCCACTTCGGAGGCGAGCTGGGAATCGTTTCGTGAAACCACCGTGCCGGGTTGCACCGACTTCGGCGCCATTTTCACCATCCGCGCCTGAACGACACCGACCGATGGGGGTTGGGCCTTGGGCTGCTGCTGTGCGAACGCGGCGGACGAAACCAGCGCACCGACTATAACGGGCATGACGGATGTTCTCAGTCTCATGCGGCTTGCCTCGCAGGAGTCATGGGCGCCTGACGCAATGCGATTGGCTGTTCGCCGAGTCGGAGCATCGCCGGCATCAGGACAAGCGTGAACACGTGGCTGAAAAGACAGCCGCCGACGATGACCGCGCCAAGGCCGCGATAAATTTCCGCACCGGGACCGGGCACGAGCACGAGCGGCAGCATGCCGAAAATGGCAGTGAGCGTGCTGGAGAAGATCGGCCGCAATCGCGTCTCGAGGCTCGAGCGTACGGCATCGACGCGCGACATGCCTTCGGCTTCCGCCTGGCGCGTGCGGGCAACGAGCAGGATCGTGTTGTTGACCACGAGCCCGAGCACGATGATGAAACCGATCATGGTTAGAAGGTCGAGCGGCTGGAACACGAACAACCCGAGCAGCCGAAGTGCGGCCATGCCGCCCACGGTGCCCAGGGGCAGGGCGATCGTGGCGATGGCCGCGTCCCAGACCGACTTGAACAATGCCGCCATGATGAGGAAGAGCAGCAGAATCGCGAGCAGGAAGTTCTTGCCCATGTTCCACAACGCATTGTTCAAATGATTGGCGGCAGCGCCGTAGCTGATTGTTCCGTCGGCCGGCAGCAGCTTCTTGATCTGGGGCTCGATATCCTTGCGAATGGCGCGCATGGCATCGCCGAGCGCCATGGCACGCGGGGGCTGGAAATTGATCTCAAATGTCCGCCGGCGATCCAGACGGAAGATGCCGCTCGGCGCCAGCGTTCGTTGTACGTGCACGAGGTGGCTGAACGGGACGACAGAGTTCGTGGGTGTTGCAACCGGCGTGTCCATCAGGGTTTGCGGCGAACCGATCGTCTGCGCCTTCATGATCAGAAACAGTCTTTCTTCGCCGTCATATCGCTGTCCGACATAGTCGCCTTCGCCCAACATTTGCGTTAACGCGGCGACGTCGGGACGCGTCCAGCCCACTTCGGCTATGGCGCGATCGTCCGGTATGAGCTTGAGCTGCGGCTGATCGTATTCGAGCGAAGGATTGGTCTGGATCACCGCGTCGGGGAACTCCTTCGTGAGCAACGCGAATCCCTTGCGTGCGGCGGCGCGCATGGCTTCGGAGTCGTTCGACTGGATGTTGATCGAGACGCCGCCCCCTTCGTCGAAACCGCCAAACAGACTTCCCATCTGCGCCGAGGCAATCGAATCGGGAAGGTCCTTGATGACCTCCGTACGGACAATGTTTTCCAGCTTGGGAAAGTCCCTGTCGTTCGGTACGCGCACACCGATTCCCATCGCGCCGGGGCCGTAGGTCTGGACGTAATAGTTGAGCAGCTGCGGCTGCTTCTTTCCCGTCATGTAAGGCTGCAGCCGCTCGATCATGGGCCGCGCGATTTCCTTGTCTGCAAAGTCGATCGTCGCGCCTGCCGGGTACTGGATGAAGCCATCGATGGCGGCGCGTTTGACATAAGGCAGATACTGCAGGCTGGGGATGAGCAGGTATGTCCCGGCGATCGAGCCGAGGATCAGTCCCCCAATCCAGAGCTGCCGCTTTCGCGCCGTGTCGGTCATATTCATGATGACATCGGTGATCCGCCGCCATACGCCGGCCAGATCGGCGACTTTCGGCCGTGTCTTGAGAAACAGCATGGACGCGACCGGTACGACGGTGATCGCCGTGATCAGCGAAACGAACACCGCAAAGGCGATGGTGAGCGAGAGGTCGGCGAAAAGCTGCCCCTCGACGTCCTTCAGAAAGATGACGGGCACGAAGATCGCGACGTTGGTCGCGGTGGACGCAAGGAGCGCACCCCACACCTGGCTGGTTCCGGTCTGTGCGGCTTCGGCCGCCGGCATGCCGCGCTCGCGCAGGCGCAAAATGTTCTCGAAACAGACGATGGCAGCGTCGAGCACAATCCCCGTCGCAAAAGCGAGCCCCGCCAGCGACACGACATTGAGTGTACGTCCGGCCAGGTTGAGAAGCACCACCACGCTGCACAGGCAGATGGGAATGACGGAGGAAATAATGATGGTCCCGCGCCACTCGCGCATGAAGAACCACAGCACGCCGACCGCGAGCAGAATGCCGAGGAACAGGTCGGACGTGACCATTCCCATGGCCTGGTCGATGAAGTGCGAAGGATCGAAGGAGTATTGAAGGATGATGCCTTTGTCCTTCGCCGGACCTTCGTTGATCCGCTGCATTTCGGCCTTTACCGCATTGACGGTCGCCAGCACGTTGGCTCCCGTGGCGCGGAACACCTGCAGCATGAGCGCGGGGTTTCCGTCCTGATAGGCGAACCCCTGGCGCTTGCCCCGGCCGACGCGCACATCGGCAATGTCGCCGAGATAAATCGGCTTGCCGTCGCGCCACTCAAGCACGAGGTTTTTCAGGTCGGCGATGGAATACCGTCCGCGGAACGACAGCCCCCATTGCCGCCTTCCGTCGTCGATTGTCCCGCCGGAAATGTCGTCGGAGCTGCTGATGATGTTGGCCGTCTTGGGCAGCTGAATTCCAAGCTGTGCGGCCCGAACCGGGTTGAACACGATCTGCAGCTCTTCGGACGCGCCCAGTCCCTGCAGCTGTGCACTGCCAACGCCAGGGATGGCCTCCATCCTCGGCACGACCACATCGCGCAGAAACCGCTCGTAGTCGTTTACGTCGTGTTTGTTGCCCGGCAGCTTTTGCATGAAAATGAAGAGCAGCGTCGCGTTGGAATCCTGCGTATTGGCAAGCTGGACGAACGGTCTTTGCGCATCCGCGGGCAGGGGCGGCAGGCGGTTGAGGCGCCCGATGACATCCACCAGCGTGCTCTTCATGTCGGTGCCGAGCGCGAAGGTAAGCGCTACATAGCCGCCGCCCTCGTTCGCATAGCCGTTCATCTCCTGGAGACCGGGAATGCCCTGCAGCACATCCTCCTCCGGCTCCACGAGCTGCGCTTCCACCTCTCGCGGCGCTTCCGCGCGCCAATCGGTTTCGATGCCGATCTGCGGCCGCTCGATGTCGGGAAAAAGCTGGATCGGAAGGCTGTAGAGCGCAAAGGCGCCAAACAGGATGGCAACCGCAACGCCGACCGCGACCGCGGCCGGGCTTCTCAAACTAGCCGATGTCAGACCGCGCATCGCTCCCTCTGGCGGTTCGGGCGAACGATTCGAAACTCGCGATTCCGATATAAGATGGAACGGCCTTGGACCTGCCATGCGCAATTGCGTGATCTCAAAAGCACGCGCTGCAGATGTGCCAAACTAGTGGACACGACAGTGAGTGATTGCGCCTTGTTCCCGGAGATGGAAATTCGCAACAGTTTCAGCACCTTGTGCCATCAATTGCAAAATTTGATGCAAATTCTCCGAACATCGGTTCCCAATAACGGCTGAGACGTGACAAAGATTTCACGCGTGGATCACGCGTCCCTTTTTTGCGGAGCGGCTGAAAACGCCAGTCGGGCGCGCAGGACGACGATGTGTTAACATCGGGTGGCCCGCTGGAGGGGCGACGATGACCATCCATCTGAACGTGAATGGCGCGATGCACGACCTCGATGTCGAGCCGGATGCGCCGCTACTCTGGGTCATTCGCGACGAGTTGGGGTTGACCGGCACGAAATTCGGCTGCGGTGTCGCACAATGCGGCGCGTGTACGGTCCATATCAATGGCGAGGCGCTTCGCAGCTGCGTGATCCCCGTCGCCACCGTCGAAAACGCGCAGATTGTTACGATCGAAGGCTTGGGCGCCAACGGCCCGACGGCCGTACAAGAGGCGTGGATTGCGCATCAGGTGCCCCAATGCGGCTACTGTCAGTCCGGCATGATCATGGCGGTGAGCGCGCTGCTCGCGAAGAATCCCAAACCGAACGACGATGACCTGAAGAACGCAGTCACCAACATTTGCCGCTGCGGCACCTATCCGCGCATTCGCGCCGCCGTGCGCGGCCTCGCGCGCGGGTGAGGAGGCGACCATGGCAACGACAAGGCGGATGGTGGTGCTGGGTGGCCTGGGCGCGGCGGGCGCGCTCGTCGTCGGTTATGCGCTGTGGCCGAGCACGCGCATTGCGCGTGCGAACGCGATGGCGGCAAAGGCCGGCGAACGTTTCCTCTCGAGCTGGATCAAGATCGGTGGGGATAACGTCATCACGGTCGTTATCCCCCACGCCGACATGGGCACGGGCATCTATACGGCGCTCGCCCAAATGGCGGCGGAGGAACTTGATGCCGACTGGAGCCGGGTACGCACCGAAACGGCGCCGTCGGACCCCTTGTTCGCAAATGGCGCGCTGGCGGAGGGATTCATTCTCTCGGGGCGCGATATTTATCCGAACAACATCCCGGCCTTCCTGCGCGGGACGGTTGCCAACTCCTTCCGAACGATTGCCGAATACATGGACCTGCAGGTCACCGGCGGCTCTTCTGCAATCCGCGCAACGGGAGTGTACGGAATTCGCATCTCTGCGGCCGCGGCGCGCGAGATGCTGGTGAAAGCTGCGGCGGCGCGCTGGAATGTCCCTGCGGAAGAATGCAGCACGGCGATGAGCAGGGTCGTGCACAAGGCAAGCGGGCGAAATCTCGGCTTTGGCGAACTGGCAGGCGACGCGGCGAATTACGATCCGTCATCGCATCCGGTGCTCAAGCCCGAAAGCGAATACCGGATCGTCGGCCGATCGCCGCCGCGTTTCGACATTCCGCACAAGGTGGACGGCACGACCCGTTACGGCGTGGATGTGCGCGAGCCCGACATGCTGTACGCGGCGATCCGGATATCGCCGGTGTTCAAGGCGAAGCTTTTGTCGGTGAACTCGAACGGCGCGGAGCATCGCCGCGGCGTTCAGAAAATCGTTCAGCTTGACGATGCGGTCGTGGTGGTTGCCGATCGCTTCTGGCGGGCGCGGGATGCGGTTGCTCTGCTGCAGCCGGCATTCGAGGTGACGGCGGACGGGATTGTCACATCGGACGGGATCGCGCAGCGTCGAAGCGCCGCGCTGAACGCCAATGTGAAATCGGACCTGACCCTGGGCGCCGGCATCGACGCGCTGAAAGGGGCGCAGGTCATCGAGGCAACCTATCAGGTGCCCTATCTTGCGCATGCGACGATGGAGCCGATGAACGCGACGGCGCTGTACAGGAGCGGCACGCTGGAGGTCTGGAGCGGCACGCAGGACGGGCTTGGCGCGCGCGCGGCCTGCGCCAAATCCGCGAAGCTGCCCCTTGAAAAAGTCACTTGCCACCTGCTGCCGATGGGCGGCGGCTTCGGCCGGCGTCTGCCGGGTTTTTTCA
>Ga0209579_10001601_pt1 | contig 18420 bp, 19 predicted proteins | sample Coa_R1_2_FD_187152 | JGI IMG/M metagenome (GOLD analysis project Ga0209579, IMG submission 187152) | Surface soil microbial communities from Centralia Pennsylvania, which are recovering from an underground coalmine fire - Coalmine... | ecosystem: Environmental > Terrestrial > Soil >... | reverse complement strand
TAAAGTGTTCGAACAGGCCAACGGCGACAAAGCGCTGGCCGGACGCATGCTGGGAATCAGTCGCGCTACTCTGTATCGGAAACTGAAGCGCTACAACATTTCGATGCGCACTGCCGAGGCGTCCACGGCCGTTTCTCATTGAAGACAACAGGCGTGACGGGCTTCGGTGAGACAAAAACCGTTTCAGGCTGAGACGCGTGAGGCGGGGTGGTACCGGCGGAAATCTCTAAGCCATTTATTTTGAGGCTGTTCACCGCTTTTCTCTTTGCTGTTCTTTTGGCTCCCCGCTTGCATGGTTCTTCTCTGCTCTGTGTGTGCCCGCATCTGTCAGTGCGTCTATATGAGGCAAGTCACAGAGAAGAGGTCGGTGGACGACCGGTGCAACCCATGGCAGAAACAACGCCCCTGAGCACTGAATCTGGCGCTGCAGCCAACCTGGCCCGCTTTTTCCCGGAGCTCGAGCGCGTTCACACTCAGGCCTTTTTAACGACGGGCGCGGGGCACTTGCGGGAAGCAGTGTTGGTGGAATTCGCCGCGGCCAGCAAGGCGATTTTCAGCTCGGGGATCTCCGTGGAATTCGGCGACAGAATCTATCTGGCAAACGAAGCGGGCAACCAGGTTAAGGCCAAAGTGATTGCTGTGCAGTTTCAGGACGGGAGGACAGCGGTGGCGGCACAAGTCTTGGACGGACAGTTTTCCTGGGTGAGCAGGCCGTGAACGATACTTCGACAACTCTGAAGGCGCCGCTGACCGCCATGGGCGAACTGGCGCGGCAGGAACAGTGGCAGGAATTGCGCTGCGTGTTTCCCATTTACCTCGCGCTGGCCAAGTCCCTCGAAATCGAAATTCCTTTCAGCGCCGAGCGCCGAGCGCTTCCGGCCAAAGCCGATCCGGAGCTGTTCAGCAGCGTCCAGACGTGGGTCAATTCGATGGACCAGCGCGTTCTGGTTCATCAGCTCCGACACCTGCTGCAGATGACCACCCTGAACGCCAGTGAAAGCGGATTGCGCGCGCTCATTCTTCGCCATCTCCGAAAAACCGCCAAGAACAACACGGACCGCGACAAAATCGACTTTCTTCTTGTGCAATACTTCGCGCTTTGCGCGCCACCCAAGATTTATCACAAACACATTGATCTGACGGATGCCGCGCAGGTGATGCGCCCGGTTCTAGGGGAAACGGATGCGACTCCGCTTGCCTGGTGTGAACCACTGGAAAAGATGATCGAGTCGTTGCGCGGTTTCCGCAGCCTGCGCGATATCCTGAAGACCAATTTCATCGAACAGGGCCGCCGGGTGAAAGAATCGGCGGGCGGCATGTTCTATGATCCGTCCGCGCTGCTGGCGTTTATCCGCTTCAACTTTCTATTGCGCCGCACGCTGATCGAATTGATGCACGCTGACTTAATTGCGATCCGCACGGGCCTCTCGCAACTTGAAGTGGCCGGCATTCGCTTCCTGGATTGCCAGCAGGCCGGCTTCTCCTCGAACGAATCCGTTACGCGCATCCGTCAGGCGGCCGAGGAATGGAAGCAGCCTTTTCAAAAAGAATATACGGAACGCACGGTCAACCAGGCGTTCGACAAACTCCTGGGGTTGCGCAGTGATGTCGAGCGCGCCCTAGAAAAGTTGACTGCCCGCCAGAACCAAGACCGGGCTATATCCAATCTTGACGCCGTACCGGCACGTCCGGCTTCGCCGGGGAAATCGCCCTCGAATGAATCCCTTCGCGGCGCGACAAAGCCGGAAGCTCCTGCCGCTCTTGATTTCGAAGGCTGCATGGAACAAATCTGGGAGCAGCTGATTGCCGCACCTCCCACCCGCGGACGCTCCATGACCACCATCCGCCTCGGAACCGCGCGCATTCTGCTCTCTTCCTGGGAGGTAGGCGCCTTTGTCAGCGAAGACAGCGCCTCGGCCGAAGATTTGCGTCGCGCGGTGGTCGCTCGTGCTTTAGTAACCGCCGCGACCGAGTCTGCAAAAGAAACCGGCAATGCCACCGTCCTCGACCGTTCCCTGACCGTTGCCCGCGTTGAAGTTACGCGGCTGCTGGAGCGAGTGGACGTGGCGAAACAAGCCAAAGACACGGAAGCCGCCGTAAACCTCGGTATCAGCGCCAAGCGGCTGGTATCTGCGATTGACGAAGCGGAGCGGCTGTAGTCTCGGCTGAAGCAACTCGAGATTGGATACGAATTTCGGAGCGCGAATCCTTGAAAACCGCCAGCGTCCTGATTCTCACTGACGACAGCGAATTCGCGCGTCTGCTTAGCTCCTGCTGGCGAACCGAACGTCGCCCGCCGGCGATCACCGTCCTCGACCTGCAGATTTGGCAAGCACAGGATGCTGGCGTTTACGACCTCACGGTGATTGGCCCGGCTGCTGAAGAGAACCTGTCCGCGATGTTGTCCCGTCTCAACCCAAGTGCGGCTACTATCCTGTGCAACGCGTCCGGCGCTCCCGAGATTCAGCAATTGCGAACCCGCTATCCGCGCCTGCTGCACATTCCGCTGCGCGAAGATTGGGCACAAACTCTCTTGCTGGTCGCCGGCGAATCGCTGCGCCGCGTGGAAGCCGGCCGCATCGCGCGACAAGCACTTTCGCAGGCGGCGCGCAGCGAACGCGACGCCGTTCTCGGCCGCTACATGTTGGAAATGAAGCACAGCGTCAACAACGCTCTCACTTCCATACTCGGAAACGCCGAGTTGCTGCTGCTTGAGCCCGGCCAGCTCAGCGCACAGTCTCTGCAGCAGATCAAGACCGTCCATCACATGAGCTTGCGCCTCAACGAAATCATGCAGCGTTTCTCATCCCTGGCCAGCGAGATTCGCGACGCTGAGACGCCTTCTCAGCCTGAGACGGAAGAGCAGCCATCCGCGGTGCCAGTGCGCCGTTAGCTGGCTTGCGGCTTGCCGCTAACTCTCTGATTTCACGGCATTTTCTCCCTTTCGACACACATCCGGCAGAACCGGCAAACATGGCCGCCGACGTGCACCTCTCGACTGCGGACTACTCTGGAGAAATGGCGCGTGCTGAAAAAAGTCCTGATCGTTGACGACTCCCCGGCTCAAGTGAAGCTGATGCAGGGCTTCCTGGAGCACGAAGGTTATCAACCGGTGGGTCTTAACGACCCGCGTCGCGTCGAGGAAACCATTACCAGCGTGCGCCCCAGCGTAATCCTGTTGGATGTGGTCATGCCCGAACGCAACGGATTTCAAGTCTGCCGCGAGCTCAAGGGCAGCTCGGAGTTCCGGGGCATTCCGGTAATCCTGGTGACCTCGAAGGATTCGGCCAGCGACAAGTATTGGGGCGAACAGCAGGGCGCTGACGCCTACGTTACAAAACCTTTTACCAAGGATGAGCTTTTGCGCGCGATTCGCCGGTTCGTTTAGACACTCATGACCGAAGACTTCCAACTCGTACCGCTGCCGCCCGACGCCGACACCGCAGAAATGCTGGAAGCCATCGGCCCGCTGGAGGAGCGCCCCGCGGAATCGCAATACTGCGTGTTCCGCAGCGGCCGCGAACGCTTCTGTCTGCCCGTGCTGGACGTTGAGGAAGTTCTTGAGTGGCCGATTGTTACCAGGCTGCCGCTGGCCCCCGGCTACATGATGGGAATTTTTAATCTGCGCGGCGCGATTGTTCCTCTGATTGACATCGCCATCACCGAAGGCCGCCGGCCCGGCCTGCATCCCAAGCACGTTGTGGTCGCGTCTCTGCGCGGCGATGGCCACCACGAAGACATTCGCATCGGCATCGCTTCAGACGAAGTGGTCGGCACCTATTCCGTCACCTCCGAAGACATGCTGCGCCAGGCGCCGGAAAACGTGCCGCATTGCATCGGCATGCTGCGCCATGATGACCGGCTCGCTCTTGTTTTGGATTTACCGCGGCTTCTGGAGAATTTCCCGGGGCCGTCGATTTGATGTTGCGAGGCGACGCCGGCTAACCCCGCGGCGCCCGCTTGTGAGTTTTGGAGGCAGCGATGAAATCGCGATTGAGTTCCACTATCTGGACCCTGGTCTTCCTTAACGGACTAGCGTTCTTCGTCGTCATCGGGTTGGCGTTCCACGCCGGCCGCGAATCGAACGGCAATTCCCTGCTCGACTTCGGCTCACTGCCGAGCGCCGCCAGCGGCCCGGTGGTAGGCGCGTTCGTGCTCGGACTCGCGGTCGCGGCTTTCGTGGCCTGGCGTCTGGGCAGCGCGGTCATCACGCCGGTGCAGCAGCTCGCCGAATTCTCTGAGCGCATCGCCGCCGGAGATCCCCGCGCGCGCGCCGACGTGCAGTCCAACGACGACCTCGGCTACATCGCGGAAAACCTCAATCGGGCGGTGGCCAAAGTCTCCAAGGCCAACAGCAACCAGGAAGCCAGCGAATCGCTGCAGCGCAGCATCACCGAGTTGCTCGCCGTCATCAACCAGGTGGCCCGCGGTGAACTCGCGCTGCGCGGCAAGGTCACCAACGACGCGCTCGGCAACGTCACCGACTCCATCAACTACATGCTCGACAACTTCACCAAGGTGCTCGAGCGGGTCCGCAAGGCAGCCATGGAAGTTACCGCCTGCTCCAACAACATTCTAGTGGCCGCCGACGAAATGCAGGCCGGCGCCACCCAGCAGGACCAGGAAATCACCAACACCTCCAGCGCCGTGGAAGAACTCACCGTCTCCATGAAGCAGGTGTCCAACAACGCCGAGGCCAGCGCCGAAGCCGCGCGCCGCGCGCTCGACGCCGCCGAACAGGGTAACCGCGCAGTGCGCGACACGCTCGAAGGCATGCAGCGCATCCGTTCTTCCGTGCAGGCCACCGCCAAGAAAATCAAGTCGCTCGGCGATCGCTCTCTGGAAATCTCGGAAATCATCAACGTCATCAACGACATCACGGAACAGACCAACTTGCTGGCCCTCAACGCCGCCATCGAAGCGGCTCGCGCCGGCGAAGCCGGGCGCGGGTTCGCCGTCGTGGCCGACGAAGTCCGCAAGCTCGCCGAACACTCCCGCAGCGCCACCAAGGACATCGCAGCCCTCATCAAAGCCATTCAGGCTGAGACGAACGAAGCCGTCGTGGTCATGGAAGAAGGCACCAAGGAAGTGGAATCGGGCGCCACCCTCGCCGATCAGGCTGGCCGTGCGCTTGATGCGATTTCCAGCGTCGTCCGCCAGTCCGCCGAACTGGTCCAGGAAATTTCTCTGGCTTCCAAGCAGCAGGTGCGCGGCACGGAAGGTGTCGCCCATGCCATGCAGATCATTTCCAACATCACCCGCCAGACCTCACAAGGTACTCGCGGCACCGTAGCCACGGTCAGCCAGCTGGTCAAACTTTCCGATCAGCTCAACGAAGCGCTCTCGCAATTCCGAGCCGCCCAGAAATCTTCCGCTCCAGTTGCCGAACAACAGCACGATGAGCGGCAGGCCCCGGTCGCCGCTCTTCGCTAGTTTTTTTCTTTACGTGGTCGGGGCTTCAATCCCGACGGAAGTAGAGCCAACAAATGGGGCTTTAAGCCCCTGAAGAAACTACGGCAAGGGCGACCCAGTGAGTTTGACCGAACACGAATTGAGTGAAATCCGCATGCTGATCGAGGAGCGAACGAGCATCCGGTTCGACGAATCGCGCCAGCGGTTCTTCTCCACGCGTGTGCATGAGCACATGGGCCGTAAGGGCCATGCCCGCGGCACCGATCTACTGCGCGCCATCCGCAAATCCAACTTTGACTTTCAGGAGCTGCTCGAGTCCCTGCTCACTCAGGAAACTTCCTTTTTCCGTTACCCAGGCGTTTTCGAAGCCTTCGAAAAACGCATTCTCCCCGAGCTCCATATCAAAAAGTTCTGGAAGAATCCGCGTTCTCTGCGGATCTGGAGCGCCGGCTGCTCCACCGGCGAAGAGCCGTACTCCATCGCCATCACGGTAGCCGACACGCTCTCGTTCTCCGACGCCTGGAACGTCGAAATTCTGGCTACCGACATCGGACGTCACGCCCTGGCCATCGCCGAACGCGGCATCTACTCCGGCCGCAGCATCGCCAGCGTGAACGAACGGCAGCTGGCCGCGCATTTCCAGGCCGCGGATTCCGGCAGCGAGATCCGCCCGCGCCTCCGCAAGATGGTCAACTTCGTGCACATGAATCTCAACAGCGCCGTGTACGTCGGCAAGATGGACGTCATCTTCTGCATGAACGTGCTCATCTATTTTTCCGAAGAACGCCGCCGCGAACTCGTCCAGCACTTCTACAGCGTCCTTGAACCGGGCGGCTACCTATTCCTCGGCCACTCCGAATCCATTTCCAAAATGCCCGTAAAATTTCAGGCCATCGTTCTCAACGACTGCATTCTCTATCGCAAGCCCACCGCGGAAGAGGCTCAGAAAGCCGAGCTCGTGACGGAGGGCAAGGCGTGAGCCAGCCGCTCGACCGCGAAGCCGTCGAGGTCTTCCTTCAGGAAGCTTCCGAGCACCTGCAATATCTGCGGGAATACATCGGCGTGCTTCAGGAAATCGCGCCGCGCCACGAAGATCTTGAGCGCCTTTACATCTCCGCCCATACGCTCAGCGGCACTTCGGCCAGCTACGGCTTTCCGCGCTTTTCAGAAATTGCCGCCAAGCTCGCGCATGTTTTTCAGTACGCCACCCAGGCCTCACTCGGCGAGGATCTCCACGGCCCACTCACCGAATTCCTGTCCGACGGCATCTCGCTGCTCGAAACCAATCTTCTGGAAATCAGCGATACCGGCAAGGAAGTGGTGGACGACATCGCAGCCTTCAAGGAACGCTACCGTTTCGCGTTTCCGGCCGATCCCGCGCCGCTCAACTACGCGCCACCGAGCGATCACGCTGATCCGGCCCCGGCGGAAGATCAGCAGTCTCTGGTCCCCACCGGTTCCTACTTCGATTCGCTGCCCGAGGACGACGACGTCCCCGCCGAAATTCTTGAATTTTTCCAGCCCGAGGCCGAAGAGCACCTGCAGATCGTCAGCGATTGCCTGCTCTCGCTCGAGGCCAATCACAGCCCCGAAGAAATCAATAAGCTTTTCCGGGCCATCCACACCGTGAAGGGTTCCGCCGCACAAGTTGGCCTAAAACGCCTTGGCGGCATCGCCCATCGCGTCGAAGATCTTATCGGCCGCCTCCGTGACGGCGAACTCGAACCGAGCCCGTTAGTCATCGATCTCTGTCTCGAATCCGTGGACGTCCTCAAAAAGACGCTCCACAAACAGTGGCAGGACGAAACCCAGATGCGCACCGGCGTCGATTCGCTGCTGAATCGCATCGCCGAGCTCGCGCCCGCCGAACTGGAAGAGGCCGCCGTTTCCGGCCCGGTTTCGCAACAGGACGGCGAATCGGACGCTGTCGCGCTGCAACGCGTTGGCGCAGCCGCCGGCGCAAAACCGGGCAAAGCCAGCGCCGCTGCCGCCAAGTCCGTTCGCATCGCGCTCTCGCGTCTCGACCGCATGATGAATACGGTCGGTGAGCTGGTCATCAACCGCACGGTCATGGTCGGCCGCGTGGCTGAACTCGTCCGTCTGCGCGACACCCTCAGCTTTTCCAAAGAACGCCTGCAGGGCAAAGTCACCGAATTCCAGGAAAAGTACGAATTCAACCGGGTCAGCTCCACGCGCGGCCCGCTTTCGCAAAACACGTCTCCGACTCCGCAAATGCTGGCCAGCGCCGCCGCGGGTGACACTTCGTTCTGGTCCGAGTTCAGCGAACTCGAAATGGACCGCTACGACGATGTCAACATCCTGTCGCGCTCCATGACCGAAATCTCGGCGGACGTCAACGAAGTCCTCTCGCAGCTGGGCGGCTTCATTGGCCGCGTCGAAGGCGACATCGACGAATTCACTAAACTCGCCCATCACTTGCAGGACGAAATCACCGCGGCTCGCATGGTGCCCATCGGCACTCTCTACTCGCGCCTCTCGCGCGCGGTGCGTGACGCCGCCAAGTCTACCGGCAAGCTGGTGGAGCTTGATCTTTTCGGCAGCGAAACCGAACTGGACAACAACATCATTCAGCAGATTTCCGATCCGCTCGTTCATCTGGTGCGCAACTCCGTCGCCCACGGCATCGAGCTTCCTGATGGCCGCTCGCTGGCCGGCAAGCCCGAACTGGGCCGCGTCACCCTGCGCGCCTATCACCGCGGCAATCACATTTACATCGAAGTGGAAGACGACGGGCGCGGCATTGACTATGAACGCGTCAAGCAGGCCGCCGTGGATCGCGGCATCGTCTCCCAGGAAACCGCTGACCGCCTCACCGAGCGCGAGCTTCGCGAAATGCTCTTCCATCCCGGCTTTTCGACCGCAGCGGCCAAGACCGAGCTGGCTGGCCGCGGCGTGGGCCTCGATGTGGTGCGCTCCAATCTCAACCAGCTCAACGGCGAAATCGAAATTCAGAGCACCGCTGGCGTCGGCACCAAGTTCATTCTCCGCGTGCCTCTCACGCTGATCATCTCGCCCGCGCTCTTCGTGCGCTGCGGCACCACGCACTTCGCCCTGCCCTTGCCCGTTGTCGAAGAAATTCGCCGCCTGCGCGCCGACGAAATCGAGGACATCGGCGGAAAACTCATCACCAAGGTTCGCGACGTCGTCACTGAAGTCATTCGCCTCGACGGGTATCTCGGACTTCCCCCGCTTGAGCCGATCAACGGCTACTTCCACATGGTGGTCGCCAACGTGGACAATCGCCAGATCGGCCTGGTCGTTGAAGAAGTCCTCGGCAAGGACGAAATCGTCATCAAGTCTCTCGGCGAATATCTGCGCCGCGTCAAACTTTTTCCAGGAACCACCATCGCGCCCGACGGCAGCCTGATTCTGCTGCTTGATCTCAACCGCATGGTCGCTGCCGAACCCAACGAGCGCAGAACCCTTCAGGCCAGCGCCAGCGCCGCGCGCATCTTCGCTCCAGGCTCCGCCGCTGTCGCCAAAGGCACTATTCCTTCCGACGCCATTGATCGCGTGCATCACGAACGCGTTGTAATCGTCGCGGACGACTCCATCAGCGTCCGCAAATTCGTGGGACGTATGCTTGAGAAGAATGGATACCGCGTGATGCTCGCTTCAGACGGCCTCGAAGCCGCGGAGCTCGTGGCCCAGCATGGCTGCCATCTGGTCATCACCGACCTCGAAATGCCCCGCATGACCGGCTACGAACTCATGGCGCAGCTCCGTCAGAGCCCATCCACGCGCCGCATCCCGGTCATGGTCGTCACTTCGCGCGCGGGCGCCAAGCATCGCGATCGCGCCATTAAAGAAGGCGCAGTCGCTTTCCTCACCAAGCCGGTTCAGGAAGATCAGCTCACCGAAGCCGTCGAGCAGCTTATTGGAATGGAGGCGGCTCATCAGCCGGTTGCCTAGCCGCCATGGCTCCCACTTCCAACAAAACGCGGGTGCTCATCGTGGACGACTCGGCTTTCATGCGCAAAGTCCTGGAAACCATTTTCAACGCCGATCCGCAACTGCAAGTTGCCGGCCACGCAAAGGATGGCCGCGAAGCCGTCGCGCTTGCCGAATCCTTGAAACCCGATGTAATCACCATGGACATCAACATGCCTCACATGGATGGTCTGCAAGCGACCGCGCAGATCATGACCACCAACCCCCGCCCCATCGTCATCGTCAGTTCCGAGTCGCGCGAAGGTGCTTCCAGCACCTTGAAAGCTCTCGAGCTCGGCGCCATCGAATTCGTCGCCAAGCCTTCGGGCGCCATCGATCTCGATATGCAAAGCGTCCGCGAAGAGCTGCTTCGCAAGGTCAAAATGGCTGCCAAGGTTCGCGTCGTGCGTACTGCTTCGCGCCTCGCCGCGACACTGCAGTCCGCATCCTCCGCGCCCGCCCACGCGCCGATTTCGCGCACTACGCCTTCTGTGCAAAGTGCGTCCGCCAGCTTGGATCAGCGCTTCCCGGTCGTCGTCCTCGCCGCCTCCACCGGCGGTCCCGCCACCGTCATGCGTCTCGCGCCCGGCTTCACCAAGGAATTTCCCGCTGCCGTCATCCTGGTGCAGCATATGCCCGCGGCCTTCACCACCCAGTACGCGGCGCAACTCGCCGAATTCACCGAAATCCGTGTTAAGGAAGCCGACCACGGCGAAACTCTATTGCCTGGCAACTTCTACATCTGCCCGGGCGGCCAGCATCTCAAGGTCAATCCGCTCGGCCGCATTCTTCTCGATGGCGCTTCCGGCCGCATCAACGGCTACCTGCCCAACATTGACGTCACCATGGAATCCGTCGCCACTTTCGCTGGCGCGCTCTCTATCGGCGCCGTCCTGACTGGCATGGGTGCCGACGGCGCACAAGGCGCCAAAGCCATCAAGAAGGCTGGCGGTTTGGTCATCGCGCAGGACGAAGCGACCTCGGTCATCTTCGGCATGCCCGCCGAAGCTATCAAGCTCAACGTCGTGGACCACGTCCTCGGCATTGACGACATTTACGCTGCACTCGAAAAGCGCGTTTTGGCTCTCACTCGCGCCACGCCCGTGGGGGTGCGCTGATGAACGCACCTTCCTATGCCCACGCGCATCAGCCACGCACCGAACAGATCATTCTGTTTCGTGTCAGCGGCCAGACTTTTGCCATCTCTTCCGCGTCCGTCCAGGAAGTGCGCAGCGTGGACAACATCGCGGGTATGGCCCAGGATCTCCCTGAAAGCACCATCCGCAAAGTCCGCCACAGCATTCGCCGTGGCGATCGCACCCTCTACATCGTCAACGCCGCTCTGCATTTTGGTTTGTCGCCGCAGCCCGCCTCTCTGGTTTTCTTTCTTCGCCGCACGCGCACCGCGCTCCTGATCGACGGCATCGAGAAAATGACCACCATGAGCCGCCTGCAGGCACTCTCCCTCACCTTTCAGGGCGACGAGCGCAATTGGTATCGCGGCCTCACCGCGCTGGACCAGACTGTCATTCCGGTGGTGAAGCCCGAAGGCTTCTTATCCCTCGAGGAATTGACGCTGCTCGAAGCCGCGCAGCTCGCCGCTGATACGCGCCTGATTTCCGCTGACACCGGAGCCCACGTCCAATGACCCCTGCTCCGGCCCCTGCTTCGACCGCCGCTCCGGAAACCACGCAATCCTTTGTGCTGCTGCGTCTGGGCGAACGTCGCTTTGCCATTCCCGCGTCACAAATCGCCGAACTGGTAGCGCCCAGCCGCGTTTTCCGTTTCCCTCACAAGTCGCCGGACGTCGAGGGTGTCGTTCTTCGCCGCGGCCGCATGATTCCGCTCTGCGATATCGCCGATCGCCTCAACGGCAAGAAACTCACTACGCGCCGCTTCTTCCTGCTCGCCACCCGCCGATTCGGCGCCCAACTCGACTGGATCGCCATTCCCGTCAGCGGCGAATGCGAACTCATCACCACCGATATGATGGAAGCTGGTGCCAACGATTCGCCGCACGTCGCCGGTTGGCTCTCTCACGGCGGCGAAGTCATCGAAGTTCTTCGGCTCTCGGTACTCACTCCCGGCCCGGCGGACCAAACCTCAGCAGCGTCTCTGCACCCATCGTCTCTGGTGGAGGTGCACTGATGATACTTGCCGGACGCCCCGCTAAGATTCTGCTGATAGACACCAACGTGTATTTTTCCAAGCGCCTCAGCGACGCTTTGAAGCGTGAAGGCTTTGAAGTCACCTGCAGCACGCAACCGGCCTTTGCCCTCACCACGCTCGAATATGACGCTCCTGGCGCCATCGTGTGCTCCACCAACATGCGTGAAATGGGCGCGCTTGATATCGCCCGCCTGGTCCGCGCCGATGCCAAGAATTCCGCCATGCCCATCATCGCGCTCGGCGACGGCGGCCAGCGCGCTCTCATGGAAGCATTTCAGGCCGGTTGCGACGACTATATTGACCGCACCCGTCCGCCGGCGGTTATCGCCACCCACGTCCGCAACATCATTGTCAGCAAAACCGATGGGTTTCAGCCCACGCAGATGCTTGCTCAGTCTGATACCAGCCTCAGCGGAAGTCTCACCCATCACGATCTTCCCGGCGTCATGCAGATGCTCGGCCATGCCCACCAGACAGGTGCGCTGCACATCAACTCCGGCGACACCGACGCCCTTCTCTTTTTCGACGCTGGCGAAATTTCCCACGCCGAATGCGCTTCGCTTTTTGGCGATGAGGCGGTCATTCACATCCTGAAAAGCTGCATGCGCAACAATTCCGGCGTGTACAAATTTGTTTACGGCTCCGCTTCTCCGCAACGCACCGTCCTGCGCTCCGCCACCGACCTCATGCTCGACGCCATGCGCGAACTTGACGAGTCCGCTCACTCCGCCAGTGAAGTCCAGCCGTCCGATATTTCCACGCCGGCTCCCGAGCAGGCCGCTCCGCCGCTCGCGCCGTCGCCGCAACCGGATGAGATCGCCCCAGCGTTCGCCCCCTCAGAGATTCCAACCGACACCGTTTCCCCGGAAGATCGCACCGTGGAAGATTTCACAGCCGAGGACGACAACGCCGCTATCGCCGCCATCCTTGACAATTTTGCCGCAAAGACCTCCGACCATTCGAACCAGAGTTTCGGCAGCACAGACTTCAATCTTTGCGGCAACGAGCCGGAAACAGGACAACTGGAAGCGCAACCGGAAAACGCAAACATCTCAACCGAACCCGAGCCCGCGCGGCCCGAAGAAGTTCCGCAGCCCCTGCCGCCGAGCGCTCAGCAAAACGAAAGCCAGATTCCCTCCGAACCATCGCAGCCCGCCGAAGAAGCGCCGCTCGCATCGAATCCCGAAGCCCCGGAAACGCAGCTCAGTTCTGAACTTTCGCCGTTCGCCAACTATTCCCTCATTCCTTATGCCGGAGACGACAACGAGGACATCTCATGAGCGAAACCATCTCTTTTCCGCCCATCGCTGAGGCCAGCAACAATACCAAGCGCACGCCCACCGTCTATTTCATCGACGACAGCGCCACCATGCGCGAAGTCATCAAAATCGCTTTCCGCAAGGAAAACATTTCCGTGGTTACCTGCGGCGATGCCGCGTCGGCCATCGCCCAGTTCGATCGGAATCCTCCGGACGCGGTCATCACCGACGTCATCATGCCCGATCAGGACGGCTACTCCGTGTGCAGCCAGATCAAGCAGCACGAACGCTTTAGCCGCACCCCGGTAATTCTGATGTCCGGCGTGGTCAACAAAAGCGTCGCCGACAAAGCTGTTTCTGTGGGCGCCGACGAACTCATTCGCAAGCCGTTCCAGCCGCAGGACCTGATCGCTCGCGTAAAAGCGTTCCTGGAACCAAAGTCCGCGCAGCCGGCTACGCCGGTGATTCCGGCGCCACGCGTTCCAGCTCCGTCGCCGCTGAGCAGCCTCTTCGCTCCGCAACCTCCCGTACCGGTTCAGCCGCCCAAGCCTGCCGCGCCGATTCCGGTCGCCGAGGCGCGTCCAAATTCCCCTTGGCCCGGCGCGCTGGCCGACGCGTTCGTGCCTTCGCCTCATTCGCCACATGTTCCGGCGGCCCAGCAGGCGGCCGCTCCGCCATCCTTTGCCCCGGCGGGTGTGCGCCCCCCTGCCAGCGCTAGCGACATCCAAAAGCTAAAGACAGAAATCTCGCGCCTGGAAATCCTGGTCAAAAAATTGCAAACCGAACTCCAGATCGAGCGCCAGTACAACCAGGCCCTCGAAATGCACGTGAAGTCGCTGACGGCCATCGAGTAGAGGCAAAGGGGCCTGCCGCCAAGAAAACAGATTTCTGGCTTCGCTCGGAATGACAGTAGTGCCAGGCTTACGCGCTGGCGGATTTACTCGCGGGATTCTGCAGCTCGGTCAGCCTTGTCGCGGTTTCCACTCCGAAGACCGGCAGCGATTCGTCCTTCAGCAAACCGATCTGCTTCAGCACCGAGGCCTGATCCCAATAAATATGTTCATGTTCCAGCTTGCCGTCGCGGAATTTAACGATGGCCACCAGGGCAATTTCGACGCGCTTACCGGTGGGAGCCACTCCCGGCAACATCCATGGCATTTCCTGCGTGTGGGTGAAGGAAAAGATCATTTCATCCACGAGTTGGTCCTGGCCGACGGTGCGGGAAACCGGAGTCAGCGCGGTGTCCGGCGGCATGCTGGGAATAAAATCCCGCGAGTAGAAGGTGCGCAGCGCTGGCTTCCCCACCCCTCCGGTCAGCACCGGAACGTGGTTCACGTAGGCATCCTCCACCATGGTGTCCAGCGTCGCGTTCACGTCGCGAGTGGCAAACTCATGCTTGCAGTGCTCTTCCCACAACTGGTTGAAGTTAATGTCCGTCACGTTTGTCCTCGTAGAGGTTCCAGAAGAGCTTTACGGTTCCCGGGCCATTCCCCGCGTAATGATTGTTGGCATAAGCATACACCTGCAGGTTGCGGCGGCGGAGGTCGCGGAACAGCTCGACCCAGTGCAGCAAGTCGTCGCGGCGATCTACCACCGTCTGGTCCCAGCGGGTGGTGATTTCCTCGATGCCTTTGCGGTCGCCGAGCCAGCGCACGTAAGCGAAATCGGCGGTAATCAAGTCCAAATCCTTTTTCAACTCCCACGGACGGGGCATGAAGGAATGGTCCGTCAGCGCCAGCGCCACCTTGTGTTCGCGCAGTGTATCCAGCAAAGGCCGGTCCAGCCAGGTCCTATTGCGGATCTCGACGACCAGGCGATGCGGCCGCGCGCAAAATTCCGGCAGCCTTTTCAGGAACGAGGCAAGCCGCGCCAGAAACTGCGCGCCGTTCTTCAGCACGCTGGAGGCGAAATAGCCGAACTGCAGCAGCAGCGGCCCAAGTTTTTCGCCGAGCAGTTCCATGGTCTGAAGAAATTCGGCAAGCTCGGCGTCGCAATCCGTCAGAATCTTTTCGTGCGTGATGACCTGCGGCACTTTTGCGGCAAACACAAAGTCCGGTGGCGTTTTGTCGTACCAGCTCCGTACACGCTCCGCCTTTGGCGTGCCGTAAAACGTGCTGTCAACTTCCACGGTCCGAAACCGCGTGGCATAGTGGCGTAGGTAATCCGCCGGCTTCATCCCCGCGGGATAAAAGGTGCCTTCCCACCCCGCCGCGGTAAAGGCGGAGGTGCCGACCAGGATTCGCGGGTCGTTTTCATCGCGGATGGGCGATGGCACTGGCGGTGGAGGCACGGGTGCCGGTGCCCGCGCAGTATCAAAGAGCGTAAGGTTCACGGGTACTGACGCAGCCGAATTGTCGCGCTTGGGTTTCACCATGGGCGATCCCGAAAAAACGAACCAGCATTGTAACCCCTGGCCCCCGGCAGCGTGGACCTTGGTACGTTGACGACAAAGGGCGGCGGGAATTTGGTAGCATCGCGGGAACGATCCGCCTGTACAGGTCGTAATACGTCTTCGCAACGTGCGGATGCTTGGACGAGTTCCGGAGGGATGCCATGACAACTTCCAATGCTTTTGATGTGGTCACGGTGGGTGGCGGCATGGGCGCCGCGGCGCTGGCAATTGCCATGGCGCGCGGCGGAGCACGCGTTCTGGTGCTGGAAAAAGAAACCAAATTTCGCGATCGCGTGCGGGGCGAAGGGCTTGTGCCCTGGGGAGTGGCCGAGGCGCGGGAGTTGGGCATCGCCGATCTGCTGCTCCAGACCTGCGCGAAGGAAGTGCCATGGATGGAGATGGGATTTGGTCCGCGCAATCTGGTAGAGACAACACCGCAGCAGGCGCCGATGCTGACGTACTGCCATCCGGAGATGCAGGAAGTGCTGCTGGCGGAGGCGGAACGGGCGGGAGCGGAAGTGCGCCGCGGCGTGACGGTGGAAAGCGTCGAGCTGCGCGCCGGTGGTGAGAGGCAGGCGACGGTGACGGCGCGAAATGGCAAATCGGAACGCATTCCAGCGCGCTTGGTAGTCGGCGTCGATGGCAGAGGTTCGGCGGTTCGCAAATGGGCCGGATTTGCCGTCGAGAAGCTGCCGCTGCCATTTCAGTTTGCCGGCGTGCAGATGACGGGCGTTCGCAGCCGCGAGGACCTGTCCATGTTCCTCTTCAATCCGGAGTTCGGAATGCTTGTCGCATTGGTGCCGCAGACCAAAGGCAGGTGGCGGACGTACTTAGGCTATCCGACCGGTGGCGTGGCATTGCAAGGCAGCGAGAAAATGGGCACCTATGTGGCCGAGTCGGTGCGGGCCGTGCCGATGATGGCCGAGGTGTATGCGGACGTACAGAGCATCGGCCCCCTCGCAACATTTGATGTCAGCGAATCCTGGGTGCGCCATCCGTATCGCGAGGGAGTGGCGGTGCTGGGCGATGCTGCCGCCACCAGCGATCCCACTTTTGGACAAGGAATGGCCACCGCGCTGCGCAGCGCGCGGGTGCTGCGCGACCTGCTGCTGAGCAACGTGGATTGGGACCAGGCGGGCGACGAATACGCGCGGGAGCATGACCGGTATTTTCAAAATTGTCACAAGGTGTGTGGATGGCTGCGCACACTGTTTCAGGATCCCAGCGCTGAGGCGTCGGCGCTGCGCCAAAGGGCGATGCCGAAAATTGCCGAAGATGTGATGCGTGTGCCGGATCATCTGTTCAGCGGGCCGGATTCACCCGCGGATGAAGCGGTGCGGGCGCGTTTATTTGGCGAGGCGTGAAGAAACCGAAGGGAGAGCGAGAAATGTTCCGCGTGCGTCAGGAAAACTTGCCGTTTGTGGGGAGTTCGCACGAATTTGTTGGCGCCGAGCACGGCGATGTGAACGTTTCAGTGTTCTTGCTCAGCGCGTTGCCTGGCAAAGGCCCGGGGCCGCATCGCCATCCCTACGATGAAATCCAGTTTGTGCGCGAAGGCCGGGGAATCTGGACAGTGAACGGGCAAACCTTTGAAGGCAGCGCCGGCGACATCTTCGTCATCAAGGCCGGCGAGATTCACGAATTCAAAGCCATCGGAGACGCCCCGCTGGTGCAGGTGGACGTTCATCTGAGCCCGCGGTTTATTCAGGAAAACCTGGCATAAAACGCATTTCCCTTAGGGCTCGCTTGCGCCGCCAAAAATCATTGCTGTCCGTGCCGCTCGTCGGCGGCAAAGCGCACTGGTGGCGTTGGGGCGCAACGGTGCCACGACACAACCACAGCGTGCTAACCTGCTCGCGGTATTCCACGCCTGGGAGCTGCCATGCTTGCCAACCGTTCCGTGCCACCGTGTACCGTCATCCCCGAGCTTTACTATCCCGATGTCACCGCAGCGGCAGACTGGCTGTGCAAGGCCTTCGGGTTCGCGGTCCGGCTGCGCATCGGCGACCATCGCATCCAGATGAAGTTTGCCGACGGGTGCCTGATTATCGCGGAGGCGACGCCCGACAGAGGTCAGACCGCTGACGGCGGTTTCGCGGCCGGCCGCGCGCACAGCGTGATGATCCGCGTAGCCGACGCGGACAGTCTGTGCGAACGCGCCCGGCAAGCCGGCGCCCGCATCCTCAAGCCCCCCACCGACTATCCGTACGGCGAAAGGCAATGCAATCTCGAAGACCCCTTCGGCCATCGCTGGACGTTCACGCAGTCCATCGCCGATGTGGCGCCGGAGGAGTGGGGCGGCACGACGGTCGATTTGTGAGCGTCGAGGGACCAGAGGCGATCGAGTACAAGCCAAAGTGAAACTCTGGGCCGGGCCCCCGCGTATATGCTATATAGCTCTTCGCCTGATTGCCGTCCCCTATGGTTCCGGAGGACCCGTCCTATGGCTTATTCGCCTCTGCTCCTCGTACACATGGCCGGCGGTGTTGTCGGCATGTTGTCCGGCACCGCCGCGCTGATTTTCCGCAAAGGGTCGCCACGCCATGTGCTGGCCGGCAAAGTGTTTGTCGCCTCGATGCTGGTCATGGCGGCGGGCGCGGTGTACCTGGCCGTTGTGAAGCACCAGACCAACAACATCGGCGGCGGGCTGCTGACTTTCTATTTGATTCTTACCGCGTGGCTTACCGCCCGGCGTCGCGATGACCAAACCAGCCGATACGACTGGCTGGCCATGCTGGTTCCGCTGACCCTCGGACTGCTGACCTGGGTCAATGGCATCCGGCTGGTGCGCATGGGCGCCAGTTCCGAAGACGGCGTGCCGGTCGGGATGAGCTTCTTCATGGGGACAGTGATGCTGCTGGCCGCGGCGGGAGACGTTCGCATGCTGCTGAGTGGAGGCGTTTCCGGCGCTAAGCGTATCGTGCGTCATCTGTGGCGGATGTGCTTTGGGCTGTTCATCGCGGCCGGGTCGTTTTTCATGGGACCCAATAACCGCCCGCTGCGGCTGATATCGGCGATTGGCATGGGGCAGCATCTGTCGCCAGCCATTTTCAGCATGGGCTTGTATCTGGTGCTAACCATACTGCCGCTGATTTTGCTGGTGTTCTGGGTGTTCCGCGTTTGGCTGTCGAAAGCGTATCGCGGAAAGATTGTGAGCAGCCCGTCGTCCACCGGCGATTGAGCTGGCGGAGGCCCGGCACTACATAGGGAAGAATGACCGAGGGGGAAAAACATGCG
>Ga0209579_10001599_pt1 | contig 18433 bp, 13 predicted proteins | sample Coa_R1_2_FD_187152 | JGI IMG/M metagenome (GOLD analysis project Ga0209579, IMG submission 187152) | Surface soil microbial communities from Centralia Pennsylvania, which are recovering from an underground coalmine fire - Coalmine... | ecosystem: Environmental > Terrestrial > Soil >... | reverse complement strand
GCTTTGAAAATGTATCGGGATCTGAGAAATCGCCCGACATGTAGGACATGGTTGCGGCGAGCCTGCTCCAGGCCTCCTCGTCGATGGAGGACGCTTCGAATTCGCCGCCGCCCTGGTTGACGACGCTCTCGAGGAAGTCGTGCAGACCCTTCCGCCAGCCGTTGGCATCACATGGATTGTGGTCGACGCCGATCAGCGCGAACGGCTGCGGCAGAAGTCCGGATTTGGTTAAATTGTACAGCGCGGGGATGACGAGACGCTTGGTCAGGTCGCCGCCCGCGCCGAAGATCACCATCGCGCAGGGGCCCGGAGCGGTCCGGCTCACGGCTTCTTTTCCGTGTTCGCCGTCTTTTCCAGCTGCCCCTCGATGTGTCCCCCGAACTGGGCGCGCAGCGCCGAAAGGAGTTTCTCGCCGAAACCATGATCGATGCGTGAACGGAAGCGCGCGTACAGCGCGGCGGAAAGGACATTCGCCGGCACCGCTTCTTCGATTGCGGCATTGATCGTCCAGCGGCCTTCGCCGGAATCGTCGACGAAACCGGAGAATTCGGACAGTTCGGGATTGTCGGCGAGCGCGATGGCCGCAAGATCGAGCAGCCAGGACGAGATCACGCTGCCGCGCCGCCAGACCTCGGCGATATCGGCCATGTCGAGCCTGTACCGTTCCGCCTCGGGGAGGAAATCGCCGGCTTTGCCGCGCAGGATCGCGAAGCCCTCCGCATAGGCTTCCATCAAGCCGTACTCGATGCCGTTGTGGATCATCTTGACGAAATGTCCGGCGCCTACCGGCCCGGCGTACAGATAGCCCTGCTCCGGCCGGGGATCGCGGCCCTCGCGTTTCGGCGTCCGCTCGATGGTGCCAATTCCCGGCGCGAGCGCCGAGAAGATCGGGTCAAGGCGATCGACGACCGCCTTGTCGCCACCGATCATCATGCAGTAGCCGCGCTCGTAACCCCAGACGCCGCCGGATGTGCCGACATCGACGTAGTGAATTCCTTTTGGCGCAATCGCCTGCGCGCGACGGATGTCGTCGCGATAGAAGGTGTTGCCGCCGTCGATGATGGTGTCGTCGCGCGCGAACAGCTCCGCGAGCTCGGTGACCGTCGCGTCGGTCGGCTTGCCCGCCGGCAGCATAACCCAGGCGGTGCGCGGCGGCGTAAGCAGTCGCGCCACGTCTTCGAGCGAGCGTGCGCCTTTGGCGTTCGCGAGTTTCCTGACGGCGTCTGAATCGCGGTCGTAGGCGACAACCTCATGACCGTGTTCCATCAGACGGCGCGCGATGTTGCCGCCCATCCGCCCCAATCCGATAATCGCAATCTGCATGCGCGCGCCTCAGGTCTCGAGAAGGTGTTGCGTATGGCCGTAACGGATCACGCGGAGGCGCGGAGGCGCGGAAAGCACTCCTCCGCGTGTCCGCGTCTCCGCGTGTACATTTTCGCGTATGACGGGCATCAGCTGAGCGCCTGTTCGAAGGCGTTTGCGAGCACGCCGAGGCCGCGGCGGAGGTCGTGCAGATGCACGCGCATCGCGCGGCGACCACGTTCGGTCAGCACGTCGAAATCGCCCTGCGCCTGCGCAAGTTCGACGGCGCCGAAACTGAGCTTGCGGTTCTCGAGCGGCACGTCGTCCGCGTGATCGCAGGTGAGCGTGAGGAATACGCCGCTGTTCGGGCCGCCCTTGTACGCCTGGCCGGTGGAATGCAGATAGCGGGGCCCAAATCCGAGGCACGTCGCCACGCGCTTCGTATCGCGCACGCGCAACCGCAGCCGTTCGAGCGCGGTCTCGTGTTCGCCGTTCCGCTGCATATAGGCAAGAAGCGCGAAGTAATCGTTGGCTGCGAGGCGATTCAGGTGCAGGCGCAGGCAGTCGGCGAGCGAGCGTGCTTCCGCGCAGCCCTTCTTGATCGCCGCGTCCGCGAAGACGGACACGCCGTCATGTACGAAATCCGGCCGTTGGCGTGGCGGCGAATTGCCGTGCTCGATGCTGTCGGTCAACGCCCGCGTCTTCTGCTTCGCGGCTTCGACATCCGGTTGGTTGAACGGGTTGATGCCGATCACGGCGCCGGCAACGCCGATCGCCATCTCCCACATAAAAAATATCTGCGCGACCTGGTATTTGTCGCTGATGGCGAGCCGGATCACCGGATGGCCGCGGCTCGCGAGGGCGGCGAGTGTCGCGTCGTGTGCGTCGCTGTCGCCGAAGCGAAGATGCACGAACACGCGGTCGTTGCCGTACGCCTCCGGAGCGCCGAGCGTCTCCTTGTCGACGGGGATGAGGCCTTTGCCCTGCTTGCCGGTCGATTCCGCAATCAGCTGTTCGAGCCACGCGCCTACGGTTGCGATCTCCGGCGAAGCGACGATCGTGATCTTGTCGCGCTTCAAATCGCGCGCGAGCACGCCCAGCGCGATCCCGAGCGGTACACCCGGATTGGCCGAGGGCGGCACCAGGTCGGCGCAACTCTCCCGCATGCACTCCGCCTCTTTCAGCAGCCGGCCGATATCGACTCCCGCGGCGGCCGCAGGCACGAGCCCGAATTTCGACAGCACGGAGAAACGGCCGCCGATCGCCGGGTCGCCGAGAAAGGTGCTGCGGAAACCGTCGCGCTTTGCCTCCTGCTCGAGCGTGCTGCCGGGATCGGTCACCGCCGCAAATCGTGCGCCGGCTTTTCCGTTTCCTCCCGCCTCGCGCGTCACGTGCAGAAAATGGTCGCGCAGGATGTTGGGTTCGAGGGTGCTGCCCGACTTGGAGCTGACGATGTACAGCGTGGTTGCCGGCGTCGTGGCGCGTTCGACCGAGAGAATCTGCTCGGGGTCGGTGGAATCGAGCACGTGAAGTTTGGGCCAGCCGTCCCGGCCCAGGGTGTCGCCAAGCACTTCGGCGCCGAGGCTCGATCCGCCCATGCCGAGCAGGACCATATCCTTCGTTCCTTCACCGCGAACGTCGCGCGCGAACGATTCGAGCGCGCCGGCGTCCGCCAGTTCGCGCTGCGAGATATCGAGCCAGCCGAGCCAGCGATTCTCATCGGCGCCGGTCCAGAGCGATTTGTCTTTCGCCCACAGCCGGCGGACGTTGCCGGCGTTCGTCCACACGCCGATTTCGTTGTCGACTTTCGCGCCGGCATCGCCGAGCGCGAAGTCGGCCGCAAGAAGCTTCCTGCCCAGCATCTTTGCCCGCTTCGCCGCGAGCGCAGCGTACAGCTGATCCGCGGCTTCGGCGAATTTCTCGACGCCTTCGCTGACGAGTTCGTCGGTAATACGGTCGAGAGAGATACCGAGCTTCTCGAGCTGCGCGAGCTGGTTCCTCGCCGTGTCCATGTCGCTGTCGAGCGTCGCTGCAGGATGCCCGTGGTCGCGGAATGCGTCCAGCGTCTCTGGCGGAATGGTGTTCACGGTGTCGCGCCCGATCAGCGCGTCGACGTACAGCGTATCGGGATAGGCCTTGTTCTTGGTGCTGGTCGAGGCCCAGAGCAGCCGCTGCGGCCGCGCGCCTTTCGCCGCGAGCTTCTTCCAGCGATCGCTCGCCGACACGTCCTTGTAGTGCTGATAGGCGAGCTTCGCATTGGCAATCGCAATTTTGCCTTTGAGTGACTCCAGGGCCTTCCTCGTATCGCCATCGGCCTGCGCCATGCGTTTGTCGAGTTCCGCGTCGACCTTGGAATCGATACGGCTGACGAAGAAGCTCGCGACGCTCGCCACGGAATCGATCCTGCCTTTTTGCGAGAGCGTTTCGAGCGCGGCGAGATAGGCTTCCAGCACATCTTCGTAGGCCGAGCGCGCGAAGAGCAGCGTGATGTTGATGTTGATGCCTTCGCTCAGGCATTGGCGGATGGCAGGCACGCCTTCGCGCGTGCCCGGAATCTTCACCATCAGGTTCGGCCGGCCGACCTCTTTCCAGAGGGCGCGCGCTTCGGCGATCGAAGCGTCGGTGTCGAAACCGATATAGGGCGACACCTCGATGCTGACGAAACCGTCCGCACCCTGTCTGGCGTCGTAGACAGGACGAAGCCCGTCGCAGGCGTTCTGGATGTCGGCGACGCTCAGGCGGCGGAAAATGGTGCCGACGCTCAAACCTTGATCCGTCAGTCTCCGGACGTCGTCGTCATACGCGGTGCCGTGGCTGAATGCCTTTTCGAAGATTGACGGATTGGAGGTCATCCCCTTCAACCCATCTTCGTCGATCATGCGCTTCAGGTCGCCGGATTTGAGGAATTCGCGGCTGACGAAATCGAGCCACACCGACTGGCCGAAGGTTTCGAGCTCTTTGAGTTTGTTCACGCGCTCCTCCCTTTGCGGGCGAGCTGGTCGCGCACGGCCTTCTCCACGGCTTCCGCCGTGATCCCGAAATGTTTGTACAGATCGTCGGCCGGCGCCGAGGCGCCGAAATTGTGCATACCGATCATCGCTCCGCCGCGACCGACATAGCGTTCCCATCCGATGGTGCTGCCCGCCTCGATGGAAACGCGCGCATTGACGTCCGGTAGCAATACGCTGTCCCTGTAACTCTCCGGCTGCGCATCGAACAGTTCCCAGCTTGGCATCGACACCACGCGCACGCGGATGCCGTCGCGGGCGAGCGTCTCGCGCGCCTTCAGCGCCTGCTGCACCTCGCTTCCCGTCGCGATTACGATCGCCTGCGGCTTGCCGCCTTCCGCATCCGCAAGCACATAGGCGCCCTTCGCCGTGCCCTTTGCCGAGCCGTACTTCGTGCGGTCGAGAATGGGCAGTTTCTGCCGCGACAGCGCGAGACACACGGGATGATCTTTCATGGCCATGATCACCCGCCACGCCTCCGCCGTCTCGTTGGCGTCGCACGGCCGGATCACGCGCATGTGCGGGATGGCGCGCAGGCTGACGAGCTGCTCGATCGACTGGTGTGTCGGCCCGTCTTCGCCCAGTCCGATGGAATCATGCGTGAAGATGAAGATGCTCGGGATCTGCATCAGCGCCGAAAGGCGGATCGCCGGGCGCATGTAATCGCTGAAGATGAGGAACGTCGCGCCGTAAGCTCTGATGCCCGAAAGCGTCATGCCGTTCACGACTGTGCCCATGACATGTTCGCGTATGCCGAAATGCATGTTGCGGCCGGTGAAGTTGTCGGGCTCGATGCTGTCGGCACCCTTGATCAGCGTTTTCGTCGATGGCGCGAGGTCGGCCGCGCCGCCGATGAGCCACGGCACGTGCGGCGCGATCGCGTTCATGACTTTGCCGCCCGAATCGCGCGTCGCTTCGCCTTTCGGATCGGGCGGAAATTCCTTGATGTCGGCGTCCCAGCCGTCGGGCAGCGTGCGCGTGCGCATGTGCTCCATTTCGCGCGCGAGATCGGCGTGTTCGTCGCGATAGCGGCCTGCGAGATCCTGCCACGCCGCGTACAGTTTTGCGCCGCGTGCGCCGATCCCTTCGGCGAAGCGCTCTTTCACGCCGTCCGGCACATAGAAGGTCTTGTCGTCCGGCCAGCCATAGGCGCGCTTCGCCGCCGCCACTTCGCTTTCGCCGAGCGCCTCGCCATGGGCTTCCCTGGTGTCCTGCCGGTGGGGGGCGCCGTAGCCGATATGACTGCGCACGATGATCAGCGTCGGCGTACCTTTGGCAGCGGCGGCGACGGAAAGCGCTTCATCGACCGCGGCAGTGTCGTTCACGTCCGGCACGTGAAGCACACCCCAGCCATAGCCCTCGAAGCGGGTCGCCACGTCTTCGGTGAAGGCGATATTGGTCGCACCTTCGATCGAGATGTGGTTCTGGTCGTACATCCAGACGAGGTTGTCGAGGCGGAGATGTCCCGCGAGCGACGCGGCCTCGCTGGAAATGCCTTCCATCAGATCGCCGTCGCTGCAGATCGTCCAGATGCGGTAGTCGAACAGCGGGAAGTCCGGCCGGTTGAAATGGGCGGCGCGCCATTTCTGCGCGATCGCGAGACCGACGCTCATGCCGATACCCTGCCCGAGCGGGCCGGTGGTCGCCTCGACGCCAGTCGTATGGCCGTATTCGGGATGGCCGGGCGTCTTGCTGCCGAGCTGGCGGAAGCGCTCGATCTCTTCGAGCGAAACGGCTGGCTGGTCGGTCGGATTGCCGTTCTTGTCGAGTTGCCGGACGCCTGCGAGGAAAAGCGTCGAATAGAGCAGCATCGACGCGTGGCCGGCGGAAAGCACGAAACGGTCGCGGCCCGGCCACAACGGATTGGCCGGATCGTAACGCAAATGGTTCTGCCACAACGTGTAGATGAGCGGCGCGAGCGCCATCGGCGTTCCAGGATGCCCAGAATTGGCCTTCTGCACCGCGTCCATCGACAGCGTTCGGATGGTGTCGATTGCGAGTTTGTCGAGGTGATCCGACATGTGGCGAACCCAGCCTGAAACGGCTCGCCTCGCGGAGGGCCGAAAAAATTGGAACGCCGCGAAGTTGCTCCGGTTCCGGTCGGGCGGCAAGACGGCTTCCGACCAAAGCGGGGGGCGGGGCCGGAGAGCCGGCGCGACCCTTCGGCGCAACCACCGCGGGTGATGAATTGAACCGCCAAGACGCGAAGGCGCCAAGGGAATTGAAAATCCACGGATACATGAGGAGCGGGGGGCGGGGTTTCGCGCACCTTCGACGCGCAACTCAACTTCACCGTGGTCTCCCTGCCTTAGTGGCGAATTTCGATCTCTTGGCGCCTTGGCGCCTTGGCGGTCGACGCCTTCGATGGCCGCGTCGCCGCACCGAGCGTAATGATGCACCGGCGCACCAGCGGGGGGATTTTCGCCCAAAGGCTGCTTCAAAAGCGCGTGTTCGCCGTTTCGTTGTGGCGGCCGGGTGACAGAAATTGCCCGGATTTCATTGAGGGGAAACATCTTTTCTGCTACATTTTTGATCTGGGAACGTGGGGCGGAAAGGCCTTCCCGTTCGAAACCCGGGGGATCCGTGGGCGTACGCGTTTTCATGGCAGTGGCTGTCGCTGCCGCCCTCCTCGAGGGCGGCATGGACGCGCGTGCCGTCGAAGCAGCGAACCCGGCCTGGTTTTATACGCAACCCGATGCGACCTTTACGAACAGCGCGGCCGGCGACAATACGCTCGCGTCGATCCGGTCGCTGTCGCATCTCGCCGACATCGACAACACCGGCCTTTCGCTCGCGATCGCAAATCCGTCGCTGCTTCGTGGCCGGGATTTCGAAGCCGCGATGCCGCTCGCGCGCAATCTGGTGGTCGAATTGGGATCGCGTTCCGGCAATGCCTTTGATTTTGCGCCGGACGGCCTCTTCACCAATCCGGCGGAATGGGAACCGTTTTCGGAAACAGGCCGCGAGATGCACGCTGAGGCCGCTGTGGCGCTCGGCAATGGCCTCGCGCTGAATTTCGGCGAATCTCTCGGCGAGAGCGACTCGCTTCTGCCGTCGTTCGGACCCGCCTGGATGCAGACGCCGCTCGCCGGCGCCGATCGCTCGAGCGGATTCGCGGAGAGCGGTTTCGCCGGCTTGAGCTGGAACGCCACGCCCTGGGCGAGCCTCGGCATCATGGCGCGACAGGAAAGCGCGCAGGCACCCATTGTACAATCCGCCTTTTCGCCGGCCCGGGTTTCGGCGCAGGCGCTCGGCGTGTCGGCAAAGGTTGCGCTCGGCAAGGGCTGGGTGACGAGCTTTTCGTACAACCAGGGCGTGACCCAGCTCGACCTCCGCCCCGCCGGCAACCTTCTGACGGCGGACAACGCCCAGCAGAGCCGCTCCTATGGCGTGGCGATCGCGCGGCATGGACTGTTCGATGACGACGACGCGCTCGGCCTCGAAGTCTCGCGGCCCGCGCTCAACGCGCTTGACGGCGTGGATCTTACTCCCTCCGCAGCCGTCGATCCCTTCGACGGATTCATTTCCTCCGCCACGCGGCCGATCCTGAGTGGCAGCACCACGCAGGAAACCGACCTGCAGCTCGGCTATGTGACGACGTTCCTCGACGGCGCACTCGCCCTCCAGGCCAATGCCGGCTACCAGATGAATTCCGCCGGCCAGCCCGGCAACAACGGCGTGGCGGTCCTCTCGCGCGCGAAGATCAACTTCTGATCCGACATCAAGTTCGGTTTGTACGATACGCAACTCGCAGGGGCATCCCATATTCAACGGGGTCCCGCAGGTGCGATGATGACGACAAAGCTGCCTTCCCAGCGGGTTGCGTAGCTGTTGCTGCGAATGAAGTTGCGCGTCGTTCCCGCGTAGCCGCTCAGTCCCGGCCGGATTTCGATCGTCACCAGACCGCCCGTCGTCGCCTTAATGACACCGGACTGCGCCGCAGCTGTACAGATGGAGCTCGCATCGGTAAACGGGCCGCTGCCGGTCAGGAGACTCTCGAGCGGCTTTCCTGGCGGGCAGCGGAAGCGATAGCGTGATCCGTTCATTCCGCGCAGGTCTAGATCGAGCGGTGACGTGCGCCAGTCGATGCTGACCGGCGGCCTGGCTAACGCCGCCTGCGTCGGCGCAAGCGCACAGGCGACGCTCGCCAGGAGCGCGGCCCAGCCGCAAATGCGAGCCGCCTTCATCGCGCGTTTCGCTCGCGTCAGCGGGCGGGCTTCACGTGCCAAGCGCTGCACAGGACATGAAGGATGCATTGCCGCCGAGACGGTACACTTTGTTGAAAGGACTAGTGGAACGCATGCGACGTCCCCCTTCCTGAATGGCTGTATTGTTGCCGCGGCGCCGTGGGCAGGTTTGCGGCGCCGCCGGTCATCACGAGGCGCGTAAGGTCAGACTGCCGCTGTACGCCGCTCTTCTCGAACACGGCGCGCAACTGGTTGCGGACCGTGTGCGGCGACACGCCGAATTCGCGCGCGGCGTCGCTCAGGCGGCCGCCGCTCGCGAGGTATTGCATGAGGCGCTGCTCCGCCGGAGTCAGCCCGAAAAACTCTGCGAGTCGCTGGACGCTTGTCGTTGAGAGTGCGTCTGCCGCATCGGCAAACGTTACGAGCACGCGGGGGGCCACTGAACCTTCGGGGGGCAAACCGGAAACGGCAACCACCAGGGGGATCTGCGCGCTGCGCAAACGCTGAAGAACGAAGATCTCGTTCGCATTTTCAGCGGCGCCGCTGACGGACGTGATTCGCGCGAGCGTGCGTCGGAATGTCCTGTCCACGTCGCCGTCGGCAAAGCGCAAATGCCCTCGTGCTGTTTTGGCAACGACGCCAGCCGAGCCGAACAGCTCCAGGGCGTGGGCGTTGGCGAAAAGAACCGAACCGGCCGCATCCATTACGGCTATGCCAAGCTGCAGCCGGTTGAGCACTGTCAGGCTCAACCAGGCATCGTGTGAGGCGTCGCAGGAAATCTGCATCACGGTCACGGCGCGTCCCTCGAATGGCGCAATTCGCTGCGCCGGAGGCAAAACTCGGTTAGGCTGACCGTCGGTGTCGCTGCCGTTTTTCTGGTATTTTTCTGGAAAAATTCCAGCCGTTGCGGGAAATGCGCCAAGCCCATGATCGCGCAGGAAAATCCGGTCTATCGCTTCGGCGGCTTTGAACTGCAGCCGGCAGAAAGACGCCTTTCGCGCGACGGCGAACCCGTCGCGCTGACACCCAAGGCACTCGACACACTGCTTCTTCTCGTCGTGCGCGCGGGTCACGTGGTCAGCAAGGACGAATTGATGACCGCGCTCTGGCCTGGCCGATTCGTCACCGAGGCCAACCTCACCAAGCACATCTGGACGCTGCGCAAGGCGCTCGGCGAGAGCGAGGAGGGTGGGCGCTACATCGAGACCGTTTCGAAAACGGGCTATCGGTTTGTATCACGGGTCACGCGGGTCGAGGGCGTGCCGAATGATTCTGCCAGTGCGCCGGCCGCGACCCTGCTCAAATTCGAGTCCGACATGTCCGAACCCGCTAGAGGAACGGGCACTATACCGACAGATACAGATAAAGACCGGCGGCCGCCGCGCGCTGCGGCGGCAATGGTCGTCTTGCTTCTGGCAGCCGGCGCCGTTGTCGGGTGGTTGCAGTGGCGCGGCACGGGATTGCCCGACGCGTCGCCTCGTGAACCCGGAACGGCGGTCGCGATCGTCGATTTCAACAACCTCTCGCGGAACCCCAAGGATGTCTGGATCGGGCCGGCCTTCGGAGAAATGCTCGGAACCGATATCTCCCTTGCCGGTCGCTTGCACACAACGCCGGACGAATTGGTGCACCCCGCTCGCTCCGATTTGCCCATGCCGGGCGCCGGTGGCTACGCGGCGGCGAGCCTAGCCCTTCTGCGCCAGCGTCTCGGCATCGATTATGTGCTGAGCGGGAGCTACCTGGTGTTCGGAAGTGGGGACAACCCGCCGCTTCGCCTCGATCTGTCGCTCCAGGACGCACGCAGCGGTGCAACGGTTGCCACACTGTCGCGCACCGGAACGGTAGCGGATTTGCCGTCGCTAATTACCGTCGTCGGCGCCGAACTCCGAAAGAAAATGGGTGCAGGCGCACAAACGGAAGGAGAACTGAGGCTGGCTGTCAACGCCCAGCCGCCGAATGCCGAGGTCATGCGACGAATGGGTTTCGCGCTGGATGCGCTTCGCCGCTACGATCCCGCCCGCGCGCGCGACGAGCTGCTGCAGGCCGTCGCGCAGGCGCCTGGTTATGCGCCGGCTTACGCTTTGCTCGCCAAGGCATGGTCGAGTCTTGGGTACATGACAAAGGCGCGCGCGGCGGCCGAACAGGCCGCTGCACATTCCGGCAATTTGCCGACGCCCTTGCGTCTGCAGATTGAAATCCAGCGAGACGAGGCACGATTTGACTGGCCGCATGCCATTGCTGGTCTGCGTCAGTTGGTGCTCGTCCAGCGCGACGACCCGGAGGTCAAGCTTGACCTGATCGACGCGCTGCTCAGCGCCGGAAAGCCGGCCGAGGCGGCCAAAGCGCTCGCGAACCTGCAAGGCTTCGGAGGCGCCGTCCGTGGCGATCCCCGAATCGAGCTCGTGGCCGCGCGCATCGCGGCCGCCCAGGACAACTCGAAAGCACAAATCGCTCATGCGTCGCGGGCGTTGGAACTCGCAAAGACGCGTGATGCACCGGGACTGATCGCGGACGCAGAGCGTCAACTGGGGATTGCGGGATCGTACAACAAGGACCGCAAACCGTCGGAAGTGTTGCTCAGGCGCGCGCTGGCGGATTATCGCCGCGTCGGCAACCCGAGTGGTGAGGCCGCCGTCCATCGCGATATCGGCAACCTCTATCTTGAGAGCCAGGCGCCGCGCGCGCGTGAGGAATATCAGCGCTCGCTGGCTCTGTATCAAAGCATCGGAGACCAGGGCGGTATTGCATCGGTCTATTCCGATCTGGCCATTTTGTTGTGGACGGCCGGCGACGCCGACGGCGCTAAAACGGCAGTGCGGGACACCCTGCTAATCCGGCGCACAACCGGGGATATTGCCGGACAAGCCTGGGCACTGGCCGCGCTCGCGATCCAGGAGAGCGACGATTCCGCGAGCGATGCGGTAATCGCAGGTTTTCGTCAGGCCGCTGCCCTCGACGCCGACATCGGTGCTCATTCTCATCGGGGTTTCAGCCTTGCCGCGCTTAGCGATATTCTCCGCCTGCGCGGCGCCCTTTCGGATGCACAGGCAACATGTGCCGAAGCGCAAGCCGAATATGCAAAGCTGAACGACCCGACGCTCAGGTTCGGCGCCGAGTTCGAATGTGCACTGATCGCCCGCGATCGCGGCGACGTACGAGCGGCGGAGTCCGGCCTTCGTCGGGCACGCGAGGCAGCTTTGCAACAGGGCGACACCATGGGTCTTGGAAACGCCGATGTGGAATTGGCACAGATCGGAATCGGCAGGGCTGAGTGGCGGGTTGCTGCAGCATATGTGGCCTCAGCCGACCGGGAATACACGCAAGGCGATATGACGACCGGCGAAACGGTCACCCTCGGCCTCGCCGCGCTCTGCGACACGGCGCTCGGCAAGGCGAAGGAGCGCGACGCCGCCATTGCGCGTGCGCGCCAGCTCCGAAGCCGCATTACCGAACGGCAGGAAGTGATTGCAGCCGATATTGCGCTCGCCGAAGTGCGCGGCGAAACCGGCGAGAAGGAGCAGGCCGTGTCACAACTGCGCGACATCGCCGATGACGCCCGCAAGCGCCAATGGGAAGCCCCGGCGCTCGATGCCGATCTGGCGGCCGTGCGCGTGCTCGTGCACAGCGGCGATGTTGTACACGCAAATGCGTTGCGCGCGAGCATTGCGGCAAGGGCGCGCAACTTGGGTTTCGGCTGGGTGCTACAAAGGTTGCAGAACTAGAGCGTGATCCAAACGGGCATCGGGTCGGAGTGGCGCCGTGAGAGAAGCAGGCAACGACGTGCGCTCCAGGGGATGACGGTATGACGCATTCGCGTCATGCGCTGTGCGTTTTGGGCGTGTTTGCGTGTTTCCGTCTCTGGCGGATTTTCGGGAATGTCGCTTGCCACTGTGGTGCGCGTTCGAAGACTTTCGCGCAGCTACTACGTCTGGGTTTCCCTGGGCGCGATCATGCTCCTCTTCGCGGGTTTCGCGCGGACGTACTATCTGCACGAACTGTTCGGGCAGCCGGCACTGCCGCTGCTACTACACGTTCACGGCGCGGTGATGACGTCATGGTTCGCGCTGCTCGCGGTGCAAAGCGGTTTGATCGCGAACGGCCAGCGACAGCTGCATCGCACACTCGGCTGGGCCGGCGTCGGCCTCGCGGTGCTGATCGTGCCGCTCGGCACGTTCGTTGCTGTACATGCCGCGATGCGCGACCTGCCTCATCCGGAATTGGGTAGTATTTTTTTTTTTTGGTGCTGACGGCGCGATGCTGCTCCTCTTTGCCGGATTCTTCGCCGCGGCCGTCCTTCTGAGAAAGCGAAGCGATTTGCACAGACGCCTTGTCCTGCTTGCGACGCTCTGCATCCTTCCGGCCGCCGTCGGGCGATTGCCCGGCCTCCATTCGAACGAGGGTGCGGTGCTGGGCACAGGCTTTGCGGCTGTGGTCTTCATCGGTGTGGACACATGGCGCTCCCGCAGGCTGCATCCGGTGTTTGGCTGGGGCGCACCGGTGGCGCTTGCCGCGCTTTACTTCGCGTTCAAGGCAGCGCAGTCGCAGGTCTGGACCGATTTCGCGACGCGGCTGCTTTCCTCGTAGTAACAGTCAACATTGTACAGGAGACCCGTCCACACGGCCTTGAACCCCTCTCCTGCAAGGGAGAGGGGTTCGCAGTCGTCAAGGTCGGCGTCCTGAGAGATTACTTCTTGTGGGGTTTTTCAATCTCCGAAACGACGTACCAGTTCATTGTCCATGCCCCGTCCGCGCGCCGGGACCAGCCGGAGACGAAGTTCACCTTCTGCGTGACCGGAACGTTCGATTGGGTGCCGTCCTGATTGTACACCGAGCGATACACCGCCATATCGCCTGCCCCGCCCACATCCACTGCTTCCTCGACGAGACTGACCCTCCAGGTCGGATCGGAAGCGAAAGCCTGCTTGAATCCGGACGCGTCGGCCGCCACGCCGGTAGTATTGGCCTGGTTCGTCTCCATGGTGATGATGTTTGGTGCGTCATGAGAGGTCGCGAGGTCGGCGTTCTGCGTGTTGATGCCGGTCACGATGTCGCGAACCCGCGCCTTGATCGCGGCGTCGATGGCGTTGCGACCGGAAACCGACGCAGCGCACACCGATCCGCTCAGGAGTACAAGGACTGCAATGCCGCCGGTTACGCGGCAGATGGTCGGGGTCATCCCAAACCTCCCTCTTGATTTCCGGGCAAAACGTGCCCCGCGAGAGGAGGTGCGTCATGACGCAAACGCGTCATGACGCACGGTTGGCCGCAGATGAGATTCGCAGGCAATGGGGCGCAGCGTCGGACCGCGCAAGGATGATACCAATGAGACTGAAGACCCTGAACCTGCGAAAATCAGCCGCTCTCATGGCAGCTGTCCTCGGCGGCGCCTTGGCGCTTGCAGTCTCCCCTGCGGAGGCAAGAAGTGCCCTCCAGATCATTCACAGTTTCGCGGGCGGCAGCAGCGACGGCGCCGGGCCGTTTGGAGGCGTAACACCGGCAGAGGGTTCCGATGGGTGTGGTACAGCGTATCAGTATTTCCCAGTTTCCGGCGCGTATCAGCAACTCGCGGCCTTCCATTGCGACCCCGATGCAGCCTTTCCGTTCGCCGGACTTGCAGCATCGAGCTTCTACGGGGTTCTGTTCGGTATTTCCTATAATGGCGGCAGCGGCGACGACGGCGAGCTCTTCGATATCTATCCCGACGGCAGCGTGAGGAACGACTGCTCGATCGGTCAGAACATCGGCAATCACCCCTTCGCCGCCGTGACGCTTGTGGGCGACGGCGTGTACATTCAAACCACGACCGGGGGCGCCCACAATGTGGGTACGCTTAGCCTATTGGAGCCGAGCTGCAACGGGGAAGTTCTTCATGATTTCGCCGGCGGGGACGATGGCGCTGCTCCGTACGGAACTCTCGTGCAATATGGCGACTATCTCTACGGCACGACGTCAAGCGGAGGCACCGGCACGAATCTCGGCACAGTTTTCCGGGTCGGACTCGAGGGTGGCGGCTACCAGGTCATGCATGTGTTTCAGGGAATCTGCTGCGGCAGCGACGGAAGTTTTCCGCATGCTGGCCTCGCCTTCAACAAGAAAGACGGCATGCTGTACGGAACCACAATCAACGGAGGCAATTCGAGCGACAACGGCACCGTCTACAAGATAGACCCAAACACCGGCGCCGAAACGGTCGTCTATTCGTTCAGCGGCGGCGACGGCGCCCATCCGTATGGCGACCTGTACATCAAGGGAAGCTGGATCTACGGCACGACCCTCCAGGGTGGCGCAAACGACCTCGGCGAGGTGTTCAAGCTGAAAATGTGACGGGGAATAGCGCATTTGCGTCATGCGCGCCTGATCCTTCCGCTTCAAACTGCTTCCATGGATGGAAGCCGCGCGCCCAGCGCGACCGCAGGAGGCTCTCGATGAATTCCAAATGTTTGCGAACGGCACTGCTCGGAATGGTCGCCGTTTTGACCATTTCACTCGAAAGCGCAGAAGCCAGGGTATTCAAAGTCCTTCATAGCTTTGCGGGGGGCAGCGGCGATGGTGCGAACCCGTACGGTGGCGTTGCCCCGGACCCGAGCGGCAACTTCTACGTCGCCACGGATGCGGGCGGCCAGATCAACAAAGGCACTCTGACATTCGTCTCGGCAGATGGCGCCGCCAAGGTCGTTCACAGTTTCGACAATGGCGATGGTGAGAACGCGGATGGCGCGCCGGCCATCACGAGCGGCTATGTGATAGGAACGACGCGGTACGGCGGTACATATGGATGCGGCACGGCCTACACTTACACCATAAGTACCGGTGGCTACAGCAACGCCTCGTTCGGCTGTTATGGTTCGCCGCCCAACGACCTTGCTTTCCCGTTCTCGGGTCCCACGATCGATCCCTACACAGCGTCGCCCATCGGCACGGCCCCCCTTGGGGGGCAGTCGAACAATGGTGGCTGGTACTACTACGATTTTCAGGGCGGAGCGATTTATCCCCAGTTCGATTTCAGCGGAAGCGACGGAGCGCAACCGACGGGGGGGATGATTCGGGTGGAATTTACCGGGGGCGACATTGCGACCTACATCGCCCCGCTGTCGGGCGGGTCATCCAACCTGGGGACTGTCACCGTGATCGACAGCAGCGGATCGCGTGTTCTTCACACTTTCACCGGCGGCAGCGACGGCGCCAGTCCGTATGGAAGGTTGCTGTACAATAACGACTTCTTCCTCTACGGAACGACGCGCAATGGCGGCGCCGGCACGAATCTCGGCACGGTTTTCCGCGTCGACATCTCCGGAGGCAACTACGCCGTGCTGCACGTCTTTCAGGGCATCTGCTGCGGCAATTCCGACGGCAGCTTTCCCGTCTCGGCACTGACGCCAAATCCGAAAGACGGCCTGTACTACGGTGTCACGACCAACGGCGGCGGGCCGAGCGACGACGGCACGGTCTTCAAAATCGATCCGGATACCGGTGTCGAAACGGTGGTCCACGCCTTTACTGGCGGCAAGCGGGATGGCGCACATCCCTATGGCGACCTGTACATCAATGACGAGGGTCAGATTTTTGGCACCACGTTCCAGGGCGGCAAACACAATCTCGGTGTGGTGTTCCGGCTCAAGACGTAAGCCCGATCAAGTCCGAAACCACAGCAAACGGACCACAATCCCACCCGAAAGGACCGCCATGAAATCGAGACTTTCCGTGACTGGCCTTGTTTGCTGCAGCATCGCGCTTGCGACGCCGGCGCTGGCGCTGGACCCGGCCTGTCAGTCTCTGATGCAGAGTCAGAGGAGCATGGCGAACATTCCGGTGCATATCACCCTGACCGAAACCGAGACCTGGTCGAACAGGCTGTCCAAAGCGGCGGCCAGCATGGGCGTGGAAGGCACGAAAAAGTCGGAGGAAATTTCAACCGGCAAGGATGTCTACGTCATGCACGACGGCAAATGGATCGACATGCAGACCAGTTTCGCCGGGATGGCGAGCCCCGGCGATCTGGACAACGATCCCGACATCAAAAAGGCACGCGAGGCGGAGCGGTGCACGGTGCTGCCCGACGAGACCGTCGCCGGCCAAACCGCCGCAGTTTACCAGGCGCACAATCGGCAATCCGGCATTGACACGAAAATCTGGATTTCAAAGAGCACGCATCTGCCGCTCAAGTCCGTGATTACGAACAGGGCGGGTGGCCCCGCGATGTCGAGCTTCACCGTGTCGACCTACGACTACAGCAACGTGCGCGCGCCGGTCGGTGCGATCTCGATGAAGCAGATGGTGGACGAGCGGCGGCGCTGAATGAGCGGGCGCGAGGGCGGTGCAGGCTTTTGCATGCACGTCACGCGGGTGAAAAACGCAAGCTGAAGAAGATTGAGCCGCCCAGCCGCGATCATGCCGCTGCGAGCGCGTCCCGCTGTCAACAATCTCGCCTCGATTATTGCAGAATTAACAAGGCGATAGCCGTCTTGAGTCTGGCGTCGTTGCACTCCGCGCAGTGCCCCGCTACAACCCGCCGCTTTCCGACACTCTAGAAAGGTTCGCCCGCGATGGCCGGTCCGCAATACGTGTTTGTTATGAAAGGTCTTTCGAAAACCTGGCCCGGCGGGCGACAGGTCTTGAAGGACATCTGGCTCTCCTTCTATCCCGGCGCGAAGATCGGCGTCATCGGCCTGAACGGCGCGGGCAAATCGACGCTTCTGCGCATCATGGCGCTGCAGGACAAGGAGTTCACCGGCGAAGCCTGGGCGGCGGACGGTGTGCGCGTTGGGTTCCTGCAGCAGGAGCCGGAGCTTGATCCATCCACCGACGTCCTCGGCAATGTGATGCAGGGTGTGGCGCCGAAGAAGGCGCTGCTCGACCGCTACAACGAGATCGCCGCGAATTATTCCGACGAGACGGCCGACGAAATGGCGTCGCTGCAGGACCAGATCGAGGCGCAAGGGTTGTGGGATCTCGATTCCCAGATCGAGCAGGCGATGGATTCGCTTCGCTGCCCCGAGCCGCATGCGGATGTGACGACGCTTTCCGGCGGCGAGAAGCGCCGCGTCGCGCTCTGCAAGCTGCTGCTCGAAGCGCCGGACATTCTCCTCCTCGACGAGCCGACCAACCATCTCGATGCGGAGTCCGTCGCCTGGCTCGAGCGGACGCTGCGCGAGTACAAGGGCACGGTCGTGCTCGTGACCCACGACCGCTATTTCCTCGACAACGTGACGGGCTGGATTCTCGAGCTCGACCGCGGCAAGGGCATTCCCCACGAAGGCAATTACACGAGCTTCCTCGAAGCGCAGGACAAGCGGCTGCTCGCCGAAGGCGCGAGCGAAGAGGCGCGCGAACGTACGCTTGCGCGCGAGCGCGAATGGATCCAGGCGAGCCCGCGCGCCCGCCAGGCGAAATCGAAGGCGCGCATCCGCGCCTATGACGAGTTGCTCTCGAAGGCGCAGGAAAACCGCACCGGACCGGCGCAGATCGTCATTCCGCCGGGTCCGCGGCTGGGTTCGATCGTGGTGGAAGCAAAAGACGTCGGAAAGGCCTATGGCGACCGGCTCCTGTTCGAGAACGTCGAGTTCAACCTGCCGCCCGGCGGCATCGTCGGCGTGATCGGGCCGAACGGCGCCGGCAAGACGACGCTGTTTCGCATCCTGACGGGCGCCGAAAAGCCGGATTCGGGAACGCTGCGCGTCGGCGACACCGTACAGATCGGCTATGTCGATCAGTCGCGCGAGTCGCTCGATCCGAAGAAGACGGTGTGGGAGGAGATTTCCGGGGGCCTCGACGTGCTCGAGCTCGGCAAGCGCACCGTACAGAGCCGCGCCTATGTGGGAGCCTTCAACTTCAAGGGCGGCGACCAGCAGAAGAAAGTGGGACAGCTGTCGGGCGGCGAGCGCAACCGCGTGCATCTCGCGAAAATGCTGAAGTCCGGCGCCAACCTCATCCTGCTCG